>RCMY010000309.1_pt1 | contig 74754 bp, 65 predicted proteins | sample 2041341 | NCBI WGS metagenome assembly RCMY01 (sample SAMN09708234, study PRJNA481090) | Marine sediment metagenome, whole genome shotgun sequencing project. | reverse complement strand
TCTTCTGTCTCCCTTGTTCACAGCTATGCTGTGATCCTATCGGGAGCTCGACCAAAGTGCAGGGTCAGCCCAATTACGCATGCTTTCCGGCGCGTTCAAGCTTCCCTTGAGACGTATGATAGGGATGGCAAAAAACGCGTGGTTGAAGTCGCGCCTAAGGTCTCTGTCGAGAGACGTGCCTGATTTTGACTCAAATACAGAACATTGGGGCTAATAGAATTAGGGAGCTGTTAAGCGAACCAAGAACATGGTGGCCGTGCATCCGAGGTCGGATGGCGCACCATTTCCTAGTTGAACTTGTGCACAGGTCAGAATGGCATTTTGGTCCAGCCCCAGGGGGGAGGGCCGCAAACGGGCGCAAAGCGTCATAGACTAAAGGAATATGTTCATGTCGAGCATTAACACAAACAACGGCGCAATGGTTGCGCTACAGACCCTTCGTTCTATTAACAAGGATTTGTCCGCGACCCAGAGCGCGATTTCGACCGGCAAAGACATCAACACTGCAAAAGATAACTCGACAGTCTGGATGACTTTTGCGTTTGAGGAATACGCGCGCTGTGTCCGGATCATTGTGGTTAGCTCGGTTGCCACGTCAGTCGTGGACTCCTCTCGGGCATAGCTCTTAATGTCCCCTGTCGGCCCGTCGCCAGCGTCCCAAAGAAAATACGCCCCGCTTTCAGGGGATATCTGGTAGGTCTGAGCGTCCATGGAAACGAGGCCTTCCGCGTTTGGTAAATCGACCAGCGGTACTTGGTAAATCGTCTTGCGCAATCCATTGTCATAGATAGCATTAACGTATCCATTTGCATCGACTTCGACCGATGCCATATTACCAATAGGCGACCCGTCTTTGCTAAGCGCAATAGGGGCGAAGCTGTCTGACAGTTGAGAAAGCCCAAAGGAACTATTAATAGCACCGATGTTGAATTCAATCGGGCCACTGGCGGCGTTGATAATCATTTCGCCTGAAATTGGATCATAACCACCACCTGATATCGTAGTAACCGAAGCAATCGTTCCGCCCGCCGTGCGGCTATCGTCAAAGGTTATAATGTATTCGCCGACGACTGCATTGTCTTGGGCTGAGTCTGTCAGCAAGGCCGTCCATTCATTTGAAGTGCCCGTCGCGGGAACGGTCGGCGTGAACTCCATTGTGATGCTTTTTGACGTGCCAAGGTTGTCAAAATACTCGATTGACAGAACCTGAGCCTCCCCCGAGCTGCCCGCAGTCGTCGAGGTTGCTGGCAAGTTCAGGCTCATATCAACTTTAGTAGTGGGATCACCACTTAGGTTTAAGGCAAACTGAATCGGGCGCAGACCGTCATTGGTGTCGCGGGGGAAATTCGCGATGGTGCCATCCTGATTGGCAGGCCATCCAAGCAAAAGCAGACCTGTCTCAGTCGTCAGCAATCCATCTGCGTCCAGTCGAAATGAACCCGTGGTGGACAGCATCATTTCACTGCTTGTTTCGTCGGCTTGAAACGCACTTTTTGTTGTAACGGGCAGAAAACCGCGCCCGCGCACAGCTAGGTCGGTTGAATTTGAGGTGCTGATCACAGCCCCACTTTCGCCGATCAATCGTTGCGAGGTCGCGCGGACGCCACCCGCAGTATACTCACTGATTCCGTCGCTGAGCACCAAGGAATTGAAATCTGTAACAACCCGCTTATAGCCATACGTGGACGAGTTCGCGATATTGTCCAACACGGCTGCCAACCGTGTTGCGTTGGCTTGCAATCCTGCAACCCCTGCGTTGAGCGAAGATGAAATTGTCATGCGCTAGCCTTTTTGTTGTTCCAACCGATGTTGGTTCAACACATAGGCGCTTCAGGCTTAACGCCGGACTAACAGATAAAATGCGCGATAGTTCGCACCGCTTACTCGCGCAGCAAAATAACCTGCAACCGATTGTTGCGAATATCCATGCTGTTTGTAGCCGCTGGTTTTCTATCCGCGTAACCCGTTATTTTTTGTACTCTCTCCGGGTTCTTCAAATATTTTTCGAGCAGCAGTCGACCTTGGGTTGCGCGTTGGGACGACAGTTCCCAGACGGGGTTCTTAATCGCGACAATCGGATTGGAACTGACGTATCCGGCCACCGCGATGTCACTTTCAACAATTTTCGCAGCATCTGCGATGACATACAGCAGCTTCTCAAGAAGCGGCGAAGCCTCATCCGTGCCGGGCGTAAAAAGAGCCATTTCATCGGCATCAAAAAGCTCGATTACCATGCCTTCGTCCGTCACTTTTGTAATTACGTGGCGCTTCAATTCGTCCATCACCATGGATTCACCACCACGGCCCATCAGTGTTGAATCTACCACTTTGAAAAGCTCATTCTGACCTTCAGCGTCGGGCCCATCACTGCCGTTTCCCGCGCCCCCGCCTGCCTGCCCATCGGCTGGCTGATGGGGCGTTGTCGCACCCGTACCGTTTTTAGGCAAAGTCATCTCTGTGAAAGTGCTTTCACCGGAGAACGCACCGTCCCCACCACCGGATACCCGCACGATCGGGATTGTCGGGGAAAAATAGTCGGAAATCCCCTTGCGTTGTTGTTCTGTTGTCGCGTTCAGCAGCCACATCAACATAAAAAAGGCCATCATAGCGGTTACAAAATCCGCATAAGCGACTTTCCAAGCACCACCATGATGCCCGCCGCCTTTGATAACTTTTTTACGTTTAATGATAACTGGTGCCGCATTTGCCTGCGCCGCCATTCTCACCACCTCTATTCACCCAAGTACGGGTTTAACGGTGGAGGTGTTACAGCAAGCTTAACATCTTTAATTTTCGGTATTTGTGCCGCCGTTCCAACTAGCTCAGGTGGTCTTCACCGCGGTCGCGTGCCAGCATTATCTGATGCTGGCGTTCACGAAATCGGGCTTTGTCTGCATCAGTGGTTTCGTTAACGCACTGGTGGCAGCTCACCCCGGCCTCATATCCCTTCCGGGTCGTGTCCTGCGGCAATATCGGCCTGCGACACCCGTGGCACAGCATATGCGGACCTTCTTTTAAACCGTGACCGACGCTCACACGGTTATCAAAGACGAAGCATTCACCCTGCCAGTTGCTATCTTCTTGAGGTACTTCTTCGAGATATTTCAGGATTCCACCCTTTAGGTGAAACACGTCCTCAATACCCTGCCCGACAAGGTAATTCGTTGATTTCTCGCAGCGAATGCCGCCAGTGCAAAACATCGCAATCTTTTTGTTGTGGAACCGATGCTTGTTTTCCTGCCACCAGGCAGGAAATTCACCAAAACTTTTGGTCTGGGGATCAATGGCACCATTAAACGTCCCAATCGACACCTCATAGTCATTCCGCGTATCGATCACGGCCACATCATCGCGGTTGATCAAGTCGTTCCAGTCCGACGCTTCGACATAGTGGCCAACACGTGCAAGCGGATCGACGTCAGGTTGCCCCATAGTGACAATTTCACGCTTAAGCCGGACCTTCATTTTGCCGAAAGGTGGAGCTTTTGCGGTACTTTCCTTCCACTCTAAGGTGCTGCAACCAGGCAGGTTTTTGATATGGGCAATGACAGCATCAATACCGGCGCGCGGTCCTGCTATCGTTCCATTGATGCCTTCGCCTGCAATCAACAAGGTCCCTTTGACGTCCTGCACGTCACACAGCGCCTTAAGCGGCGCGCGCAAGCCGTCAGGATCGCTGAATCGGGTAAAGTGATAAAGTGCGGCAATGATATACATGGGCGCTCAGATACGCCCCCCACGCGTCTCAGGCAAGAGGGTGCTTTCCACACTGACCAGATCACAAAGATGTGGTATCCTGATCGATCACAAGGAGACTGCGTTATGGCCAAAGCATTGATCGTGATCGACGTCCAAAACGACTTTTGCCCGGGCGGGGCATTGGAAGTTGCCCAGGGTGATAAAATAATTGAACAGATCAATGACCTGATGGCCCATGTGGATGCGGTTATTCTGACCCAAGATTGGCATCCCTTGGGGCACTCTTCTTTTGCGTCTTCGCATGCGGGGAAGGGGCCATATGAATTGGTTGAAATGCCTTACGGCCCTCAGGTTCTTTGGCCAGACCATTGCGTTCAGGGTACTGAAGGGGCCGCTTTTCATGATGATCTGAACGATACCGCTGCCGATTTAATCATCCGAAAAGGGTATAATCCCAAAATTGACAGCTATTCGGCATTCTACGAAAACGACCACACTACCCCGACTGGCCTAGACGGATATTTGCGGACCCGTGGGATCACCGAATTGGTCTTGGTCGGGCTCGCCCTTGATTTTTGTGTAAATTTCTCGGCTGTCGATGCGGCTAAACTAGGATTCAAGGTTGAAGTCAGGCAAGATCTTTGCCGCGCAATTAATCTGAACGGGTCATTAGAGTCTGCGATTGAGGCGATGGCTGCAGCGGGCGTTATCCTGACCCAAGCGTAAGTTCCGCCACAGGTGCCAATTCTAGAATACCAAGCGCGTTGAGGCCACCCAGAGTAGCGTCGACCGCAACTGTCGATAGGATTCCCCATCACGCGGCTGATCACGCTGGCCCCGGTGGTTCCCATCAAGGGGCCTATTTTTCCGGCCATCAACAAAAGAACCAAAGTAATCGCCAGTATCAGCAGCAAAAGTGCTGCAGTTATCAATTAGTCGGACACCGGGTTGCTGTGGTTGTCCGTCAGGATTATAATTGCCAGCATAGCACCCGACGACGCGATCGACGGCATGGCAAGTGGGAAAAACGGCACCCGCAAGATGATCCCTTTCGGCAGCTTCGATTTCTTGCGTTGGCTTGGGTTCGCCAAAAATCATGCTGAACGCAAATGAAAAAGAACGATTCCGCCGGCCACTTGAAATGATCCAAGCCGCAATCCGAGTAATTCTAACAAAAGCTGTCCGCCAGCTAAACAAGCCAACAAGACGATCCCAGCGACCAATACAGCACGCAGCGCAAAGCTGCGGTGTAAGGTGTTCGGGGGCATTTTCCCCTGCCTATTAGTATACCGGGCAGGCTGCCGATTGGGTCGATCACAACGAAAAGAAAAATCAGCTCTCTTAGAAGATTGGGCCATTCCAATATGGTGTAGACCTATTTAGGGGTATGCTGCCTGCGATAACATAGGTTTATACCTAAGGCAGCGGCAATTCCCTTGCCCCGTCAAGCGGGATGCGTCACAAACACACCGCCTAACGGAGCCTAGGATCATGGTCGATATCGCCAGCCGCGTCTGGAACCACAAGTGGAAGATCGACCCGATCGTTCGGTCGCTGATTGATACGGATTTCTATAAATTGCTGATGTGCCAATCGGTATTTCGCAATAAACCTGAAACCCAAGTCACCTTTAGCCTGATCAACCGGTCAAAGCACATTCCCCTTGCTGATCTGATCGACGAAGGCGAACTGCGCGAGCAATTGGATCACATCCGCTCGCTTTCCCTAAGCAGGGGTGAAAGTACTTGGCTTCGCGGCAATACATTCTACGGCAAACGCCAGATGTTCCGCCCCGACTTTATGGAGTGGTTTGAAGGGCTGCGCTTGCCGCCCTATCATCTTGAGCGGAAAGGCGATCAATACGAATTGACGTTCGAGGGTACGTGGCCTGAAGTTATGCTTTGGGAAATTCCTGCCCTTGCAGTTCTGATGGAGCTGCGCGGCCGCGCGGTGCTGGACCGGATGGGCAAGTTCGAGCTTCAGATATTGTACGCCCGAGGCATGACGCTCGTTTGGGAGAAAATCGAAGAACTGCGCACAATACCTGACCTATCAATTGCCGATTTCGGCACGCGGCGGCGCCATTCCTTCTTGTGGCAAGACTGGTGTGTTCAGGCGATGCAAGAAGGGTTGGGCAGCGCATTTACCGGGACATCGAACTGCAAAATCGCCATGGATCGCGAGGTTGAGGCGATCGGCACCAACGCCCATGAGCTACCAATGGTCTACGCCGCTCTGGCCGAGGATGATGCCGCGCTCGCGCAGGCTCCCTATGATGTTTTGCGTGATTGGCACGAAGAGCACGAGGGCAATCTGCGCATCATTCTGCCAGACACCTATGGAACCAAAGGTTTCTTGGACAATGCGCCTGATTGGTTGGCCGGTTGGACGGGCATCCGTGTTGACAGCGGCGATCCCGCAACTGCCGCCCAAACGGCAATTGATTGGTGGAAATCAAGGGACGAGGACCCAACCAGCAAAAGGATTATCTTTAGTGATGGTCTGGATGTTGCGAAAATAAAAGAGCTACACCGTGAGTTTGCTGACAAAGCGAAAATCTCATTCGGCTGGGGCACCTTGTTGACCAACGATTTTCGAGGGCTGACACCCGATGACGCGCTCGCTCCCTTTAGTTTGGTGTGCAAAGCCGTATCGGCGAATGGACGCCCAACAGTCAAGCTGTCGGATAATCCGAACAAAGCGATGGGTCCCCAAAGCGAGATCGATCGCTATAAGCGTGTCTTCCATGTAGGCGAGCAAAATGCACAAAAGGTTATCGTCTAGTCGATGACCTTTGCTTGTGCGGCGCGGTTCTTACCTTCACGCCACACAATCAACAGCCCGCCGACAATGATGAATAGCGCACCGGGAAGCAAATCGGACCACGGCGCTTCGCCATAAAAGACCCAACCAAGAACAAAGGCCAGCGGAATGCCGAAATAGCTGAACGGGGCCAAGTTGCTTTGTTCTGTCATTCGGTATGACATGATCAGGAACAGAACGGCCGTTCCGCCAAACCCGCCCATCCAAACAATCCAAAGCAGATCGCTGCCAGACCCCAATGGGTTAAAGCCGCCGGTTACAAACGCAAGCGCCAACGATCCGACTGCGGCAATGCCAGAAGAATAAAGGTTGATCAGTGCGCTAGGGACGTCATCGTCCATCATGCGGGTCGTAACGGCCACCAAAGCATAACAAGCAGCCGCCGCGAGCGGGAAAAGCGCAGCGGGTTGGAAGGTATCGCGGCCCGGCCCAACGACCATAATCACCCCGACAAAACCCAAAAGCACAGCACCCCACCTAAGTGCGCCAACTTTTTCACCAAGCAGTATCACGGCGAGCGCGACCATGATTGGCGCATTAGCATAGGTGATCGTCGACGCAGTCGCAAAACTGAGCAGTCCAAGCGAAAGATAAAAGAAGTACTGCGCAAATGTCAGGATAAAACCGCGCAAAAGTGCGAACCGCCACTGGCGTATTCTTAGAATACGGCCTTTCTGGTGCCAATCTGGCGATATCCAAAGCGCAATGCCTGCCGGGATTAAGCCAACAATATTTCGATAGGCGGACAATTCTGCAGCACCGTAGTGCGGGGACAGGTGTTTGATGATTAGACCCATCAGATCGAATAGAACCAAAGCGATCAGCGACAAGATGATCGCGAGGGTGGTGCGGTTCATCTTCATGTTATTGATCCCAAAGGTGGTGCGCGTGTACGCTAGCAGACAGATGCAGCAGAACCATCACAATCCGTGTTGGGCGGTGGATCACTTGGCCGGATCAACCTTGCCACGCAAGGATTTCACCTCTCCTCGAACTTTCTTTTCCTTCAGTCGACGTTTTTTTGACCCTAACGTGGGTCGCGTTGGAATGCGGCGTTTGGGCGGTGTAAGCGCCGATTTGATCAGCTCTTTCAGTCGGTCACGGGCGATCTCTCGGTTGCGCGCCTGACTCCGCGTTTCGTCGCACTGAATGACCAATGCACCCTCGTTGGTCCAGCGGCGGCCTGCAAGCCGGCGTAGACGTGTTTTGACCGGGTTAGTCAGAGAGGGGGAGGTCGCTGCCTCGAACCGCAATTCAACTGCGCTGGAAACTTTGTTTACATTCTGCCCGCCGGGTCCTGATGCCCGCATAAAGCTTTCGGAAAGTTCCCAGTCTTGAATGGCGATATCATCGGTGATGTGCAGCACAGCGGTCTCCTTGGGCGCAGTATCGCATCGCATGTAGCCAAGTGAAAGAGGCCCTGAAAATGCGAAAAGGGCCGCCCTAGAAAGAGCGGCCCAATCGAATGGCTTACGGAGGTGGGATCGGTTAGATCAGCGATCCACCTGAGTTTCTGACCGCCAAGGGTTGCCCTAGCGGTTATCCTCCCAAGCTGTTCCGACACCTCTCTCCAATACCGTTCTTGACACTGGATCACCTCCTTTACATTTGTTGAACTCACCCAAGCTTTGCACAGGATTAAAAAAAGACAAAATGTTTTTTTGAGGCGTGGAAGATTAAGGGCGCAAAGCATTGCCGATGCAACAGGAACTATGCGCCCTTGGTACTCGTCAAGAAAGATGGCCGTTAGCGGGCGGGCAGTAGCCGTGCAGTGATCAATCGGAATGGAACCAACGCAATCAACGCGAGGCCTAGTTTTACAGTCCAGTCAGCTACGGCGAGCGATACCCAAAGCGGTGCCACAGGACCGCTGCCCAGTAATGGCAGGGACTCGGACGCCCACGATATGTCTGTGGACGGACTGATAAACGACAATGCACCCGAAAACGCGATCGAGAAGAACAAGATCGTGTCGACTGTGCTGCTGATAAGAGTGCTGGCAAGAGGTGCGCGCCACCATTTGCCATCGCGAAGAGCCGAAAATATTGCAACATCAAGCAGTTGCGCCACCAAAAACGCCAGGCCCGACCCAATCGCGATGCGGATTGTTACAAGCGGACCGAATTCGCCGATAATCTGAGTGCCGATTAGCGAGCAGATCAAGCCAACAACGAAGCCCACTAGAACCACCCGCCGGGCAGCGGCTTGGCCGTAAACGCGGTTCATGACATCGGTAACAAGGAATGCCAAAGGATAGGTGAATGCGCCCCAGGTGAGCCATTGACCGAAGAGGAACTGAACAAGAATATTGGAAGCCACAACAATGGCGGCCATGGCAATGATGCCGGGAAGATATGTGCGTGTCATGTGTTAACCGTTTTTTGCAAGGGTGCGGCGACTTGACCTGCGGGAATCGCAGATATTGCCGCCTTAAGGCGTCGAACCCAGTCTTGCAAGCTACTCGACGACCGAATACTCGATAATTTGTGTGTTTTGAAACGGCAGGAAGTTGTCGTCGGATACGAGGGTAAGATGTGTTTGGCCTGACACATCCTGCCAAACAGAAATCCCCTCGAGATTGTCAAACCGCGACGGCAAGGTTTGCAGCAATGTCACTTCTTGCGGTACAGGCCCGCTTAAATCTAGCCGTCTGATCCGCGTTCGAAAGCCCAGTGGAGTCACCGTGCGTTCCAATAGGTACAGTCGACCTTTTGCATCAATGTCTGCGCCCACAGGCAAAAACGGCCCCTTTTTGGAAATCCGTGCAGCTACACTCTGTTGACCATCTTTGAAGGCAAAAAGTGGGAAATAGTCATCCTTCGTATCTTCCGGAATTGCGTAAACTGTTCCATCAGAGCTGACGGCGAGTGCTTCAAGACCGCTGTTTTCTGCTCGAAATTGTGACGCTTTTAAAGTCACGAAAGGCGTTGTTACACCATTGGTCGGGTCCAGCTTTGCAATCCTGTGTTGGCCTTCAAAGCTGATATAATTTTGACCGTCATCTGCGATCGCCAAGCCTTCCGCATCAGTGAAAGGTTTGCCTAAGACCGCGCCCTTTTCATTGCGGATGGCGATCGAATGAATGATCTCTGCTGACGTGATTGAACCTTCAACTCGGTGCAAGGCGGCTTGAACTATGCGGCCTCGATCTGAGACGATGGTCATAAGTTTGCCATCAGACGAAACTTCGGCACCTGAAAAGCCGCCGAACCAGCTCGCGCTATCTTGCCAGATGAATTCTGAATCAAGCCGCAAAAGAGGTTCATCCCCGGCCGCGAAAACGGCCGAGGTCAAAAAGAAGGTCAAAATATAGCTGAAAAGATTCAGTTCGCTTCCAGTACCGATTGGCATTGAGCCGGCAGGTCTGCCAAGACCAGCTCGCGTTTCGCTTTGCGTTTCGGCGGATCTGGATTTGGCGGGGGCGGATTCAAGATATTTGCCTGCCACTGCCGCGCATCAGCACAACCATCACCAGCTGGTGGTGGCGCTTGATCTACACATCCGCGCGCACCTTTCGGACAGCTAAGACGGACATGGAAATGGTAGTGGTGGCCATACCAAGGGCGAACTTTACGCAACCAGCTACGATCGCCTTTTTCATCGGCACACATTTGCACTTTTGCGCCTGGAAAGACGAATATACGGGCAACACGGGGGTCAGATGCTGCAGCTTTCAGGACCTCATGATGCTGACGTGTCCAACTGCTGTTCACATACGCGCCCTTCGCCCGTCTCATCGAAATCGAAGAGACTTTCTCGCGTTCTGCGCGGCTTAGGTTCAGCGAGTTGGGGGGTAGCATCCATATGTCTGCGTCAAGTCCCATCTGGTGGCTTGCATGTCCCGTCAGCATCGGGCCGCCGCGTGGCTGGCTCATATCGCCAACATAGATACCTTGCCATCCGGGCTGCTGCGCGGCCTTTGCACTTAGTTTTTTGACGAAATCAATCATCTCGGGATGCGCCCAGTTCCTGTTGCGGGACAGGCGCATTGCCTGCCACGTAGGACCGGTTTCGGTCAGCTGCTGTGCGCCAGCAACACAGCCCTTTGCATAGCTGCCAAAGGCCGCCGGTGTCTGGGGTGACCCAATGCTTTTTGCACCAAACAGTTTCTTTGCATGCACATTACTAAGGGCACCACCAGACGATCCGATGGTCGGCAGTACCATTGATGCTTGCAGGTTCGGCGTGGTGGGTGACCCGCCACATGCGGCCAAAACCAAGGAAAGTGTCACACCAGCTAGAATACGGGAAAAGATCATTTCGCGAAGTCTCCATTCGGTTTGACCCATGCTAACAGAACGAGTCCGATAATGAACAGCCCCACAACGGGGGTAATGCCCAGTCGTTGACTTCCGGTTAAATCACTCGCGATGGCAATCAATGCGGGGGCCAGAAATGACGTCGCCTTGCCAGAAAGTGCATAGAGCCCAAAAGCTTCGGTCATGCGGTCGGGGTTTCCTTGCCGTGTCAGCATGTTGCGCGATGACGCCTGCAATGCACCACCCGCGGCACCAATCAACGCGCCCGCAACGTAGAATAAGATATCAGGCAGCGCAGATCCTTCGCTGATAGTCATTCCCACCGCCGAAGTCGGGGTAAGAGAAATGATCAAACAAGCGGTCGCGATCAAGATAATACAACATGCAACGATCACTGGCATCGGCCCGATTGCACGGTCCACCCGACCACCGACCCAAGAAAACACAGCGCCTGAAATTGCCGCGAGGATACCAAAAATGCCGATGTCGATAATCGACCAGTTCAAAACACCAAGTGCGTAGATGCCGCCAAACGTGTACATGCCGTTCAATGCATCGCGGTAAAACATGGACGATCCAAGATAAGCAAGAAGTGACGGGTGCTGCGGAAGCTTCTTAAGGGTGCGACGAAGATCGGACAGGGCCTTGCCAACCTTATATTTGGGGGCATTCGGGTTAGGCGTGTCGCGAATATACAAGAAAAACGGGACCATAAAAACGGCGTACCAGATCGCGGTCAAGGGCCCGACAATCCTTGTGTCGGCTTTGGTGGATGGATCAAGGCCAAACGCGGGTTCGAAACCTAACATGGTCAGCCCCTTGTCGCCGGCTTGAAACAGGAAAACCATGATGACCAGCGCTACAACGCCGCCGACATACCCAAACCCCCATCCGGAGCCTGAAATGCGCCCTCTTTCTGCGGGGTCAGGTGCCAATTCCGGGAGATAGGAGTTGGTGAAAATTGTCGCAAACTCCATCCCGATCAGACCGATACCAAAGAAAAAGAGCGCCCAGATAATTGAAAAGTCTTGTGGAGCTGTCCACCATAGCGACGCAGACCCTATGAAATAGAGGGCTGAAAACAGCCATATCCACGGCATGCGCTTGCCCGACGAATCCGCGACCGCACCCAGCAAGGGGGCAAGGATTGCGATTGAAATGCCAGCAACGGTTAAACCATAACCCCAATAGGCCTGCGCCTGAGCTTTAGCAGCGTCAATATCCATCCCGCCGTCGACCAAAGCCGCTGTGGCCGTCTGAGCGAAGTACGGACCGAAAATAAAAGTCAAAAGTAATGTGTTGAAAGGTTGGCTAGCCCAATCAAAGAAATACCAGCCCCAGATTTTTTTGCGCGATGAAATCGTAGGCATATGTATTCTCCGGTTTTGAGTGAACGGTAGTGCAGCGAGGTGGCCCCGCGCAAGGAACGTTTTGCCAAAGCCGCAGAGTTCTAAGTGGTCGACAAACGTTTCGGGTCGGGTCGACTAGAAAGCTATCGGAAAATTTAGAAACCTTAGATACTTCAATCGGGCAATACCCCAAAACGCGAACACTCAAAAATCCGTAGTAATTATTTAAGCACCGCCCGCCTAACCGTTTCAAAAGGCGGTTATCGAGCAGATCTGAACCACGCCCAACGCGAAAAATCATGAGCTTGGTATCTCAGGCGCACTTACATTGGACGGTCGCAATTTCTGCAAAGTTTTAAAGCAAGAGGTAACTGCGGTTCGCGGGCGAATATAGACAATCCGCACCTACGACCGTCGCCTTTGCGTCAAAGTACTGGACGAAAAAAGCACACCACGCCACTTTCCAGAATGGTGGATGTAACTGGTGATCGGCTCCGATTATTCAGTCGCGATTAATTCCATGCACGTAAAGAAGGTGCGTTGCCCTTGCTCTTTCATGGGGCGTTGCTTAACTGCGTCTAAATCATTTGAGAGGCCACACTATGACATCGTTATTCCAGATCTTGATGCTGCTTTTGAATATCGTGTGGTTCGTCATTATCGCCCATGTGATCATGAGTTGGCTCATAAATTTTCAGGTCTTGAACTTGCGACAACCTTTGGTTGCGCAAATCTGGGATGGATTAAACCGCTTGCTTGAACCGGTCTATAGCCGCGTTCGCAGCTTTCTGCCTCAGATGGGGGGGCTTGATCTTGCTCCGCTTGTTGTCCTGATATCAGTTGCGGTTTTGCGTATCCTTTTGATTAACAACGCAGCATTATTCTATTAACCGACCCTTCGGGGATGATATTCGGAAAGCCTGAGAAACATGGGTATTGTCCCTCGTTTCTGAGTGTGGGAGTCTGCCCGCAAAGAGCAGATCATAGTTAGGTTTTCCATGTCAGGCGCTGCCACGCTTTTACGTGATATATTTGGTTTCGACGGTTTCCGCCCCGGTCAGCAAGAGATCGTCGAGGCAGTGACGGCTGGCGAGAATGTTTTGGCCATCATGCCGACGGGCGGTGGTAAATCCCTTTGTTTCCAAATGCCTGCGTTGCTGCGCGAGGGGGTGACGGTTGTCATTTCACCGTTGATTGCATTGATGCGGGACCAGGTTAGGGCGCTTCAGGAACTTGGCGTTGGGGCCGGGGCGCTTACCTCGGGGAACACGCCTGAAGAAACAGATGCGGTGTGGGAGGGGCTTGAGGCCGGCACGCTGAAGCTGTTGTACATGGCCCCGGAACGGTTGGCGGCAGGATCTGTGATCGGCATGCTAAAGCGTGTTGGTGTGTCTATGATTGCAGTAGATGAGGCGCATTGCGTCAGCCAATGGGGTCATGATTTCCGCCCTGACTATTTACGCATTGGGGAATTGCGCAGGGCGCTGAACGTTCCTTTGGCGGCATTTACGGCAACCGCAGATGCCGAGACCCAGATCGAAATCGTTCAAAAGCTTTTTGACGGAGCGGCCCCGCGTGCATTCTTGCGTGGTTTCGACCGCCCGAACATCCATCTTGCATTTTCAGCCAAGAATTCCCCACGTACGCAGATACTGAATTTCGCGGCCGGACGCAAAGGCCAGTCCGGCATCGTTTATTGCGGGACACGTGCCAAAACCGAGGGGCTCGCCAAAGCCTTGCGCGACGAGGGTCATGTTGCCTTGCATTACCATGGTGGCATGGAAGCCGAAGACCGTCGCATTGCCGAGCGGCGCTTCCAGCAAGAGGATGGCTTAATTGTTGTGGCGACTGTCGCCTTTGGCATGGGTATCGACAAGCCGGACATCAGGTGGGTAGCACACGCCGACCTGCCAAAATCAATCGAGGCGTATTACCAGGAAATTGGTCGCGCCGGTCGGGACGGATCCCCGGCTGAAACTCTCACTCTTTTCGGATCTGATGACATCCGCCTGCGACGGAGCCAAATCGACGAAGGGATCGCCCCACCAGAGCGGCGGACCGCAGATCATGGGCGTTTAAATGCGCTATTGGGCTTGGCCGAGGCGCTGGAATGTCGGCGCAAAACCTTACTAGGTTATTTTGACGAAACCGAAATAAGCTGCGGGCGATGTGATCTGTGTGATGCCCCTGCAGACGTTTTTGATGGTACAACTGCTGTACGCAAGGCCCTGTCCGCCATGTTGCGTACAGATGAATGGTTTGGATCCGGCCATCTGATCGACATCCTGCTTGGCAACGAGACTGATAAAATTCGGGAACGGGGCCACACCAGCCTGCCAACGTACGGGGTGGGGACCGAATATGACAAACGGCAATGGCAGGCGGTTTTCCGTCAGATGATGGGGCATGATCTGGTGCGCCCTGACGCAGAACGCCATGGCGCGCTGCGTATGACGGATGCGGCATTACCAATCCTGCGGGGCGAAGCGCAGATTTCCTTGCGTCGTGACAGCATACGCGCTGCGGGTGTGACGCGCCGTCCGGCGGTCAAGATGCTGGTCAGCGAAGAAGATGCGCCGCTGTTGTCTGCGCTAAAAGCCAAAAGGCGAGGTTTGGCCGAAGCTGCCAAAGTTCCAGCATACATCATCTTTAACGACCGCACCTTGATCGAAATGGCAGAAAAGCGGCCTTATAGCTTGGACGCAATGGCCCGCGTTGGCGGTGTTGGCGCGAAGAAGCTAGAAAGCTATGGGCGTGCGTTTCTTGATGTTATCAATGGTGCCTCTGAAGGGATGCATCCGACGCGCAGAAAGCTTGCCGGTCGCGAGGCTGGCAACGTGTACGATCGGCTGCTTGAGGTACAGGCTGAACTGGCGCGCGGTACCGCAGGAACTGACAAACCGCTCAGCTGCTCAGCATCGTTGTTGGCCAAAGTTGCGCAGCTTAGGAATGCCGATGACACAGCACTTGAACGTCTACTGGGGGACAAGCGTGCAGAAAGGTTTGGCCCTGCATTTCTGGACGTTCTGAGGGAAGCTGGCTAAGTCACAGGTCACGCCAAACGAGGATGCCACTGCTCGCTGTTATCTCACATGCCAAATAGATGAACCTGGATCCACGTGATGTGAACATGAGCGCGACCGGTATGTTGGGCGATCCGTGTGCTGTATGCAGCCCGAACTTTGGTTAATCGGCCTCGGCAGTCTACGGAGGCAGCGGGACTGGCAATTGGTTGTCCTTCCCGCAGCGCCATGACAGAAGTTGCAAACCTGATTGTTCGACAAAACTATGCGATCAATCTTGTCTGTAACTCAGTAACGACGGACGCAAATAATGCTAATTTTGTTATCGCCTGCAAAAAACGTAAATGAAGCAAGAGCATCGGGTCACGCCGTTTCGTCCCCACGATTTTTGGATGAAGCGGAAGAAATTGTGTCTGTTGCGCGTGAGTGGTCGGAAACTGACATCAGCCAGATAATGAAAGTATCTGCAGCGATCTCTAAGCTTAACGTAGATCGGTTCGCCGATTGGTCACGTGAAGGGGACTGTGCAGCAGGTCTGATGTTCGACGGTGACGTGTACAAAGAACTCGACTTCATCACTCTTGATGAACTTGCAATGTCAGCTTCTTCACATCGTTTGCGTATTTTGTCTGGGCTTTACGGCCTTTTGCGACCCTCTGACGCGGTGCGCGCCTATCGAATGGAAATGGGCAGAAAATGTCCAGGACACCCTGCTGGTACGCTTTACAAATTTTGGGGAACCAAGATCGCTAAAGCCATAGCGCAAGATGCGGCAGAATTTGGAACGAACACAATTTTGAACCTAGCCTCGATCGAATACAGTAAGGGCGTAGATGGAAATGCGCTTGGCGATTTGAACGTTGTCAGCCCGCGCTTTGAGGAAGAAAAAGGCGGAACACGCCGAGTGATCGGGATCTCGGCAAAGCGTGCGCGAGGAGCAATGGCTCGATGGGTTCTGGAAACTGGTGCGCTTGAGCGCAAAGAGCTCGAGGCATTTGATATTGGGGATTATGTTTTCGATGCTGAAGCTTCGACTTTGACGCAACCCGTCTTTGTTCGTGCCATTCAGTGATCAGCTTAAAGCATGCATAGATAGGCTCATGAATTTTTAGAAAATTAGGGGGTCTGGACCGCACAACCTGTCGAAGTAATCTGGATTGCATAGGATCGAGTTGAAGCCCTAGACAGGAGGGCAATCAAGGCCAACAAGAGTGGGATGCTGCAGTACGCGGTACCCGCGAACATTTCGAAGCAAGCGTTGCGTCGGCCCGTTTAGACCGGCATGCACCATGATTGTTGCGGCGAAATGCGTAGATCTTCCTTCAAACTGGATCATGCATTCTGCTATTTCCTCAAGATACCAATCCATTCTAATCGCCTTAAATGACAATATACCTCTATTATTTCTATCAGCGTTGCTTCTTGCACGATTCCCTTAACGCGAAGTAGTGTGAACTAGGGGTGATAAAATGCTCAAGTTCACTACATTCGGGTTCGTTCTAGGACTGTGTTTTCAGAACACTGCTTTAGCGGAAGAAAGCCGGAGCGAAGCCAGAATTGGTGTTTTAGCGTATCGCGGCTCTGATCAACTTCAACGTAAATGGTTGACCTTGCGCGACTATCTGGGAAGTGAAATCCCTGAATGGTCGTTCGAGATAGTCCCAATAACGCTGTCCTCTGCTGCGGGGCAAATTGAAGCCGGGCAGCTGGATTTTATCGTTACAAACCCCGGGCATTTCGTTGATCTCAACCGAAATTATCGGCTGAGTGTTATCGCAACAAGATCACAACAGAAGTCGGACGGTACATTTTCGGGTGAGTTCGGCAGCGCCATCATTGCGTTAAACGATAGTGGGATCAAAGGGTTGCGCGATGTGGCAGGCAAGTCTGTTGCGGCGATTGACATTAATGCCTTCGGCGGCTTCCAAATTGCGTGGCAGGAATTTGACCGCGTAGGGTTGGATCTCTTTGAGGACCTTAAAGAACTTCGCTTTGTTGGGTTTCCGATGGATCAGGTCGTCATGCAGGTTCTGGATGGTACGGCCGACGTAGGAATTGTGCGCAGCGGCCTTTTGGAAGACTTGGCGCGCGAAGGCAAGATTGACCCAAGCGCGTTCATCCATCTTAACGCTAACGTGACATACAGCCATTCCGATAGGGTAAGTACAGGGCTCTATCCGGAATGGCCCTTTGCTGTCTTGTCTACGACTGATTCAACATTGAGAAATCGCGTGGCACTTGCCCTCTTGAGAACGAATGAAGTTCCCGATGCGGAGTTGCGCAACATATTAGATGGCTGGTCTGCGCCCGCCGCCTATCACAGCGCGTTCGAACTGAAGGACGCTTTTCAAAAGAAGATAGGGCTGATGGGCACCGCGGAAGGACGCCAGACGCGATTTACGTTCTGGGCATTCTTCGCTGCAACGCTTTTGATTGCTGGTGCGTTCTGGCGAAATGCCCGCGCGAAGGTCCTTCCCAAGCAAGCAGGTGAAACGCCACTTGAAAAAACTGAAGCCGCTGGGTTGACCCCCCGCGAGCGACAGGTGCTTGCACTGGTTGCGGAGGGAAACTCCACAAAAGAAATCGCAATTGAGCTTGGGATCAGCCCTAAGACCGTCGAGTTTCACCGGTCAAACCTCTTGCGGAAATTCGACGCCAGAACCTCCAGTCAGCTGGTCGCCCTAGCAACCTAGGGATTCCCCTAGGCCGTTTTCCGCATAAAACGGGGGAAGTGCAGAGGTGCCGGATCCTTCACCACATGCAATGATTTTCACACCTATTCGATCAGGGTGAAATCAAGGGAGGAACTAATGAAATTTATCTATTCAATTTGCCTGTCTCTGGCGGTGCTTGCGACCGCTCTTGTTACACAGGCCAACGACGCACAAGCAAATGAGCGATATGGTAAGCAAAAGGTCGTCTATCACATTAACTATGATGGCGGTCAGGATGATAAAAAATACCGCGGTGCGATGCGCAATGTTCAAAACCATATCAACGCCGTCGGTGCTGAAAACATAGACGTCAAAGTAGTGCTCCACGGCAACGGCTTGGGTCTTCTGTCACAAGCAAAGAAAAGCGAAGCACTGCGAGGCCAAATTTTGGAGCTGAAAGGCCAGAATGTAGCGGTACATGTTTGTAATAACACTCTCAAAGGGCGCAAGATATCGTATGAGAATGATCTGTTCGACGTCTTCGAGGAAGATATCGTGCCGAGTGGCGTTGCAGAGTTATCGCATCTACAGCAGCAGGGCTACACGTACATCAAACCCTAAGGCAGGCAATCAAACTATTGCGCTCAAAATAGTAACGCACTGAGAAGAAAGACGTTCGTCTCGGTGCGTGGCTCATCTGCCGTTAACGCATTTTGCGCCATTTGGTCAGCAAAGACGTCTGTTGGTGCGCAGTTCAAACTTGGGTGCACAAACAAGCTGCGCGTTTAGAATGCATCATTTGCTAACCATGTGTAGCCGCAACGGAACGTCCACGGCGCTGCTGATTTCATCATCCGCTTTGAGGGACCTTTGGGGCATTATTCAACGAGTTGAAACTGTCCTTTGCTGCAAATTGCAGTCGCAAGGGCTGCTGCTGCATAAGCATTACCAATTCAAAAAAGAGTTTCGATCCAGGCCGCTTTCCTGTCATCTTTCAGCAGGAGATTGAGCTGATCACTGGGTTGCCGCTCGGTCGCGAGAACGAGTGTATTGGCTGGGATACCTTCTTCACGCAATGAAAAAGGGGCAGCGGATCCGGACGGTGTCATCGTCAGCCGCGATAATTTCACGATTCAGGTGCACATCTATTCCGTCCTTATAAAGGCTGGTTTGAGCCTTGGACTATTCCAGCGGCGCAGCGGTGGCATAGGCATCCTTATCACCATCGTCGCGCGGCTTTTTCGTAATGGTCGCGGCATGATTGTATTAATCCACATCTTAGATCACGTACGACACGGCCAGTGACAGACATGGCATCCATTATATCATTAGGGGTGAGGACACGCTGAGCGTCCAGCTCCGCGATGTTTTTGCTGTAGCTGCGCCCACTACCATCTCATCGCCCCTTGAAACCGTTTGCAAGGATCACATGTGCGAGCCCGAAGTCTTCTAAATCCTGCACCGTCAATTCGCTATCGGATTAGAATTCCACGTCTACGCCACTCTGTGTCCATTGCGGTTCAAACGCACGGCGACGCTTCAACCGACCAATCGGCGGTCGTTTCAAAACTAGGCACCGAATAAATGCTGACAGTGCTTTTGCAACATGGGACTGACCCTCAGAATCAATTCTGCCCGCTGGCTGTTAGTCGCCGCCAATCACGGTTAGGCCACGCCAAATCTGCATACCGCCCCGGTAATAGAAAATGCGGTTTGCGGGGTAGCCCGCCTTGACCATGTTGCGGATCGCGGTGGGCGATTGGCCGCACCAGACCCCGTTGCAAAAGAGCGCTACGGGCTTTGCTGCCGCACAGTCCCAGCCGTCGAAATCCGGCTCGCAGCCCAGTTGTGCAAGCTCGTCCACGACATAGAGGTAGGGAATGTTTATCGCGCCGGGTATTGTTCCGCCGACGAACCAGTCACGGGTGCGGCTATCCAAGACTACGGCCTCGGGGTCCTGCAGCATCTCGATCAGCTCTAGTTCGCCGATTGTGGTGACCCCTTCAGCAGGGCTGTGCGGTTGAATGCAGAACTCGGGACAGGGGCGGGATGTCCGCGCCCATTCACCGCTTATCTGATTTTCGGTGTCCTGAATCCTTTCGATCTCAACCGAACCGTTCTCTGTTGGTACGGTGACCGATGGCACGTCTTTGGTAATGCTCACCTCATTTTTCGCCATCGCAGTCCCTGCGATGAGTGACAGGGCGATCGTCCACGCGAGATTTTTCATGATTTGGTCCTCCAGATTGCATCCACAGTCTAAGTCACAGCTTAGTCATTGAAACGCGCGCCGTCACCACACTGCTTCCGATCACAGCAATCGATCTCCTGACGATCGTATTGGCAACAAGCTACGTCTGCTTTCGCGGGTACTGCTTTGCGGCCCCGAAAGGCTGCGTCGGCAGTGAAGGGCCAAAATTTTGATTGCTAGGTGTCTCGGCGAAACGGGTGCAAAACTGTTCTCCATACGCCCCCTGATTGTTGCTCCCATTGACGCCAACAAAGAACATGGGGCGATGGTGCTTTTTGTTATTCAGAACCAGTTGACAGAAACCATAATGATCCATGATTTTGATGCCAGTGGATAGGCATGCCAAAACGACCCTTCGACTCGTAAACGGGTGTGCCTTTCCAGCCTTATCCCGCTGCTTGATGATCGCGTTCGGGGGTGAGTGGCAACGTATCTACCGGCTGATGCTTTAGGACTTGTGCGATGATATCTGGTTTTCGAAGCGGTTTGGTAAGGTAGTGATCTAGCCCGGCAGCAAGGATGCCTGCATCGTCGCCATCAAGCGCGTGCGCCGTCAAGGCAACGATGGGACAGTGGGATTGAGTGTCCCTTTCAATCCTTCGAATGGCCGCCGTTGCTTCCTTGCCATCCATCTTGGGCATCGAGATATCCATAAAAATCATATCCGGCTCAAAGGTTTCGAACAGGGCGACAGCTTCTTCGCCGTTGTTGGCAAGCTTTAGATCGATATCAAGACTTTGAATCATTTTAGAAAAGACAAGCTGATTGGTCTTGTTATCTTCAGCCGCCAAGATGCGCATTTTGCGCGGTACGCCTTGGTGTCTTGAAAGAGCAGGCGGTTTGACCGTCGTCAGCTGTGCAAGCAGATCGTTGCGCGGGATTGGTTTTTTCAAGATTGCCTTGACCAGTTTGCGCGCAGGGTCATTTTCGGCAAGCGCCGGATTCGAGCTGACAATGATGATATCGCATTGGTAGTTTCGGGCGGAGATTTCGACAGCTAGGTCGAAACCATCTATTTTTGCCATGATGTGATCGGAAATAATAAGGTCCACATCGGAAGTCATCTGCTCCAGCGCCGTTTCGGCTGTATCACAGTAGGTGACCTTGAGGCCAAGCTGTTCGAGTTGCTTTATCAAGATCGACCGGTTTATCGTTTCCGCTTCGATCACCATGACGTGCCGAAGCATTTTGGGAAGCGGCGGGTGCGACACGTTTATTTTGCCGTCTGCCTTTAGCGGCATTTCAAAGCCAAAGCAGGATCCAACCTGCTCTTGGGAGGTTACCCAAATGTCGCCTTCCATTAGCAGGATCAGCCGCTGGCAGATCGCAAGGCCTAGGCCCGTCCCGTCAAATTTGCGATTCCGTTCATTTTCGACCTGATTGAATTCGCCAAATATATGATCGATCATTGAAGGGGCGATGCCGATACCGGTGTCTTCTATTGCAATCTTAACCAACACATCTCCGGTATCTGCGTCCGGCACACCTGTAACTCGAACCAGAACGTGGCCTTCGCTGGTGAACTTCACGGCATTCCCCATCAAGTTGGTCAAAACCTGCCGGATACGCCCGGGATCCCCAATAAGATGGGTGGGCATGAACAGATCATAGTCCAAAGCAAGGCTTAGGCCCTTTTCACGGGCAAGCGGTTGCAGCAGCATGATGACCTCTTGGATTGCGCGCTCCAGATCAAAAGGCTCACGGTGAAGATCCAGCTTTTTCGCTTCGATTTTAGAGTAATCGAGAACATCGTTGATTATCACCAAAAGCGCTTCGCCCGAGTTTTTGATGGTATCGACGTATAGTTGCTGATCTTCGGTCAGGCTGGTGTCGCGCAGCACGTCAGCCATGCCAACAACACCATTCATGGGTGTTCTGATCTCGTGGCTCATATTCGCTAGGAATGCTGATTTTGCGCGATTGGCGCTTTCGGCGATGGCATGCGCCTCTTTCAATTGGCGCTCGTATTCTACGGTCGCCGTAATATCCAGCCCCAGTGAAACCATGTCGCCACTTGGCCCGCGTTGGTCAATCAGCTTGATGTGATGCCCATTCCACAATTGCATTACCGTCGGCTCCGGGTCACTTTCCTGCAATCGTTCTGTCATCAAGCGCCGCCAGCTTTTTGCTGTGAGGTTTCCAGTATTCACGATCCCTTCCTCGGTAAGGAGTTGAAGGATCGTTACGTAATTCACCCCCGGACCAATAGTCTCAAGACCATCAAAGATCGCAAGATACGCGTGGTTGGCCATGATCATTTCGTTATTGACGTTGAACAAGGCAAAGCCGTCTTTGATTGTTTCGATCGATTGCCACAATCTGCGTTCCGTCAGTTCGATCTTTTGACGTGCAGCGTTGAGGTCGGATTTGACACGTTGGTTTTCACCGCGAATATTTTCAACCTCGGCGCGGGTTTCGACGATTTCATCCGTCAGCTTTTGCGCATGTTGACCAAGCTTGCGGTTTGCGGCGAATAATTCTGCCTGCTTCAGTTCAAGCATCCGCTCTGCCGCAAGACGACCGCGCCGTTCCTGCGTCAGCTTGTCTGCCAGGTTCATGCCCCGCTCCGAATCCGTGATGACTGATCTAGTCACAGACTTTCCACGAACGAGGTGAACAACTGTTTAAGACGCGCAAGCATGCTTGCCAGACAAGGCGGGAGCGTGTCACGATCAAGTTTCATAAACAGGAGATGTCCCATGACACTGATCCGCCACCTATTGCTTTGTGCAGGTTTGGTTGTTGGCTGGGTCGGGCTATTGCCTCTTGCGTTCGCACAGCAGGCAATGCCCACAGATCGTTTTGTTTTTGTCCGCAATATCGACTATTATGGGGCTGACCTTACCAACCTTTTCGACACCACGCTTGCTGCGTGCGAACGGGCCTGTGCTGCACAGGACAAGTGTCAGGCGTTTACCTATAACACCCGTTCAAATTCATGTTTCCCCAAGGCGGCAATTTCAGATCAGCAATTCTATGACGGCGCTGTGTCAGCGAGGCGCATAGCCGTTGATCCGGCGACCCTCGCAAAAGCTCAGACGCGGGCAAACGACTTGATGTTTTTGCCTCAAGAGGATTTGGCCGCAGCGTTCAATTTGGTCGCCGATATTGCCCGAACCTATCCGTTGGATGCACCGGATCAGCCATCTTCGATGCAGACATTGCGATCGACGGGGCAGGCTATCGCCGCCACGGATGACGCCACGTTCTGGCTGCAACTGGCGCGCATCAGTCTGCGCGAGAATTCGGAACTTAACTATCAACAGCGAATGGGTTTGCGCGGCGACGGGGTTGGGGCGGCCATTAACGGATATCTTCGGGCACCCGATCAATCGGGGCAGACCATGGCACTTGGCTTGCTTGCCCAATCCCTCGAGGCAAATAACCGTGGGCGCGATATGATCCCTGCCTTGCGTCTCGCGTACTCGATTTCCCAACGGCCCGATCTGCTGGCCGCGCTGGATGACGCGATTGGGGAATACGGCTTTCGGATCACCGATCATCGCGTCGATAGTGATGCCGCCGCCCCGCGTATCTGCGCAGAGTTTTCCGAGCCGTTGGTGCAGGCTGGCTTGGACTACACGCCTTTTGTGCGGATCGAAGGCGCCGGTTTTGCGGTCGAAGCCAAGGATCAACAGATTTGCATCGACGGCGTGGATCATGGCACGCGGTATCAGGTGACATTTCGCACTGGGTTGCCCGCAGCCAGTGGCGAGGTGCTGAACAAGGATGTTCCGCTTACGCTGTATGTTCGTGATCGCACCCCGCTGGTTCGGTTTCCCGGGCGTGCATATGTTTTGCCACGCAGTGCGGATGCCGCCCTGCCGATTGAAAGCGTGAATGCGGATCGCGTAAATCTGGTGCTGCGCAAGGTTAGCGATCGTAATTTGGTAGCGGCGATAAAAGAGAACTACTTTGGCAGGCCGCTGAACAAATACGAGGGCGACCAATTTTCCGAAAATCTGGCACAAGAGATTTGGACCGGCATCGGGGAAGTTAGGAATACTTTAAATGCCGACATGACAACGCGCCTGCCGTTAGGCGATGTCTTGAGGGCGCAGCCGGCCGGAATCTATACTTTAAGTGCGTCAATTGCTGGCCAAGATCCCTATGATTTTCCCGCAGCCACTCAATGGTTTGTGCTGTCCGATCTAGGCATCTCAACGTGGAGCGGCTCTGAAGGCCTTGAGGTTGCGGTGCGCAGTCTGACCGACACGACCCCGGTACCGGGTGTGACGCTGTCGTTGATTTCAAAGGGGAATGCCGTTTTGGGAACCGCGACAGTTGGTGAAGACGGGTTTGCGACTTTTCCAGCTGGATTGACACGCGGTTCAGGTGCCGCAGCACCGGCCTTATTAATGGCGGAAAATGGGACGCAGGACGTGGCATTCCTTTCATTAAGTGATCCGGCTTTTGATCTGTCGGATCGCGGCGTCGAAGGGCGTGCCCCCAGTCCGCCAATTGATACTTTCATGACCACGGATCGCGGCGCGTATCGTGCGGGCGATACCATCTATGTTACAGCCTTGAACCGCGATGACAATGCCGCCGCGTTGCGCGAATTGCCCATCGCCGCGATCTTGAAGCGGCCGGATGGTGTTGAATACACCCGCACTGGCAGCCAGAATTCGGTTGCAGGCGGCCATGTCTTTGCGCTGCCGTTGGATGGCAACGTGCCGCGCGGTGTCTGGCGGGTAGATGTCCTGTCAGATCTGGATGCACCGGCATTGGCCAGCCAGACTGTGTTGGTCGAAGATTTCGTGCCGGAACGGATCGACTTTGACCTAACTCTTCCAGACGCGCCGATGCGGTTGGGGGACACACCACCCTTACGCGTAGATGTGCAATATCTGTTTGGCGGCGCGGGGGCTAATCTGGCTGTCGAAGGCGAAGTGCGGTTGCGCGCGACCCGCAGCCTTAAGGGTTGGGACGGCTACCTTTTCGGCCGCTACGATACCCAGTTCACGGCAAGATCGTCCTATCTGGGCGATGCTGTCACGGGCACCGATGGCACTGTCACGATCCCGCTGAAACTGCCCGTGATAGAAGAGCGTCCAGACCAACCGTTGCTTGCGGAAACCATTGTTCGGGTGGCCGAAGGATCAGGCCGCCCCGTAGAGCGTCACCTGAGCAAAGCGTTGTGGCCTGATACATCCCTAATCGGCGTGAAACCTGGTTTCGATGATGTGCTTGCCGAAGGTAGCGAGGCGGCGTTTTCCATTGCAGCGGTGAAACCTGACGGCAGCGCCGGCCAGATGCCGGTGCGCTGGACCGTCAACAAGGTAGAGACGCAGTACCAGTGGTACCAACTTTTTGGAAACTGGGAGTGGGAGCCGATCACCCGGCGGATTCGCGTGGACACAGGCGAGTTGACTACTGACGGTCGGGGGACGCCCCTGAATGTGCCTACGCAATGGGGGCAGTACGAGCTGGTTGTCGAAGCCTTGGATGGCAGCAATGCAATCACGTCGGTCGATTTTTCCTCTGGCTGGTACGGCGGTGACGGTAGCACGGATACGCCGGACCGACTGACGGTGTCCTTGGATGCCGCCGAGTATTCGGTTGGCGATACGGCGCAATTGCGGTTGACCCCAAAGACAAATGGCACGGCGATGGTCGCAGTTCTGTCGAACAAGGTGATTTCGCGGCAAACCGTATCGGTAAAGGCGGGTGAAAATGTCATTCCGCTGCTTGTGACCGATGATTGGGGGACGGGGGCTTATGTCACTGCCTCGGTTCTGCGACCGATGGATGTGGCGCAAAACCTAAACCCCGCCCGCGCAATGGGGCTGGTTCATGCCGCAGTGCGACCCGAGGCCAAGCAGCTGAACGTCAGTTTTGATGTGCCGAAAGCTGTCGATGGCCAGCCCGGTACCTTGCGGGCATCCGTGTTGGTCGACGGAATCGCTGCGGGCGAGACCGCTTATGTCACACTTGCCGCCATCGATGTGGGCGTACTGAATTTGACGCGGTTTGAAGTACCCGATGTCACGGGGCATTATTTCGGGCAGCGCCGGATGGGCGTAGAATTGCGCGACATATATGGGCACCTGATTGACGGGATGAACGGTGCAATGGGGGCCGTTCGATCCGGTGGGGATGCAGCGGCGAACGCCCAGCTACAGTCGCCCCCTCCGACCGAGGAGTTGATGGCGTTCTTTTCCGGTCCAATAACGGTTGACGCCAATGGCCGCGCCGAGGTGGACATCTCCCGCCCAGCATTCAACGGATCAATCAAGCTGATGGCTATCGCGTGGTCGGAAACTGCCGTTGGTGATGGCAGCACCGAAGTATTGGCGCGCGACCCGGTCGTCGTGACCGCATCATTGCCACGCTTTTTGGCACCGGGCGATAACAGTCGTCTGCTGCTAGAACTGGTTCATGCCGATGGCCCCGCGGGAGACATGAAGTTGAGCGTCCTATCAGACGCAGCAGTTGGTTTAGGCGCTGCGCCGGCTGAAGTGACATTATCGCAAGGCGGCGCACAAGCCCTGTCGATCCCCGTGACAGCACTTGAAACGGGTGATCCGCAGATAACGGTCGAACTAACCACGCCTGACGGAAAAACGTTGCGCAAGGTTTTGACGCTGCCTGTGCGGAACAATGACCCCAAGGTGGCGGTGACCCGTCAATTCAGCCTTGGTGCAGGGGAAAGGTTTACATTTGATGGCAACGTATTTGCCGGATTCCTTGCCGGAAGCGCCAGTGCGACTTTGACAGCTGGCCCGCTTGCGCGTTTCGATGTGCCCGGACTTTTGCAGCAACTGGATCGCTATCCTTACGGCTGCACTGAACAGCTAACCTCGGGCGCGATGCCGCTGCTATATCTTAGTGGTATCGCCAGCCAAGCGGGCATAGGCGCGCCAAAACACCTGCAGGAAAAAATCAACAAGGCCTTAACCCAAATCCTTACCCGACAGGCGCGCAATGGCGGGTTCGGGATGTGGGGGCCGCAGGATGGAAACTTTTGGCTAGATGCCTATGTAACCGACTTTTTGTCACGGGCGCGCAGCGAAGGGGTGGATGTGCCTGATCTGGCGTTCGCGTCGGCAATGGACAATTTGCGCAACCGGATCAGCTATGCCCCCGACTTTGATCAAGGTGGCGAAGACGTTGCCTATGCCTTGCTAGTTCTCGCCCGCGAGGGGGCCGCGAATATGGGTGATCTGCGGTACTTTGCAGATACAAAGGCAGACAGCTTTGCCACGCCGCTCGCACTTGCACAATTGGGCGCGGCACTCGCATCTTATGGCGACACAAAGCGTGCAGATATGATGCTTTCCAAAGCGGCATCGCGCCTGGGCAAACCTGCCGATCCGCTTGCATGGCGTGATGATTACGGCAGCGACCTGCGCGATGCTGCGGGTCTGCTGACCCTCGCGGTCGAAGCGGGAAGTACTGCAATCAATCGATCTGCCCTAGTTTCTGAATTAGGCTCTAACACTCGGCCGTTGTCCACCCAAGAGGCAGCCCAAGTTGTGCTGGCCGCCCGTGCAATTATGGGACCCAACGCGAATACCGGCATTCTGGTGGATGGCAAGCATAGCGAGGGTGCCGTGATCACCACGTTGAACGATGCCAACCTCGTGGTGTCCGTTATCGAAAACACCGGCAATGCACCAATCGACGTCAAAATGACGACCTACGGTGTGCCAGAAATCGCCCCGACCGAAGGGGGCTATGGCTATGCAATTGACCGCAGCTATTTCACGATGGAGGGCGACCCAGTGACTGCAGGCATCGCATCTGGGGATCGCATGGTTGTTGTCCTTAGGGTGACGCCGTTCGAAGAGGTGGGTGCGCGGCTTATGGTCGATGATCCGCTGCCAGCAGGATTTGAAATTGATAACCCGAACCTTATCCGTGGCGGTGATATTGCAGCACTTGATTGGCTTGCCACGGCCGAGGCAGTGCATGCTGAGTTCCGGTCAGACCGCTTTTTGGCGGCGGTAAACCATCGCGGGTCCGATCCGTTCCGCCTGGCCTATGTCGTGCGCGCAGTCACACCGGGGGAGCATCCCGCAGCGACAGTTTCGGATATGTACCGCCCCGAATACCGTGCGAATACGCAATCCGGCAAAGTGACAATCAGCCAATGATCCTGCGCTACGGCCTTTTCTGTGTGGTGCTTGCCCTCGGGCTTGGGGCTGGGGCGCGTGACTGGGTCGATACTTGGATCACGACAACCGAATTGCCGGTGCTATTGGCGGATACCTCTGTCGAGGTGCATGACCGCAACGGCGTTCTGCTGCGTGTCTATCCGGTCGAGAACGGGCGTACGCGAATGAAAATTTCGCTGGACGAGGTCGATGCGGAATTCCTTGATATGTTGATCACCTATGAGGACAAACGCTTCTATTCCCATGCTGGCGTTGATCTCCGCGCGGCGGCTCGATCTGCGTTGCAGGCGGCTTGGCGGGGAAAGGTCGTGTCCGGCGGATCAACGATCACAATGCAGGTCGCGCGGCTGCTCGAGAATTCTGGCACAGGACGCTGGTCAGGAAAACTCAGGCAGATCAGGCTGGCATTGGCGCTGGAACAGTCCCTAACCAAAGATGAAATTTTGGCTTTGTACCTGACACACGCGCCATATGGCGGCCCGCTGGAAGGGGTTCGGGCGGGATCGCTAGCGTGGTTCGCAAAGGAACCCGCTCGACTGAATCTGGAGGAGGCTGCATTGCTTGTCGCCTTGCCGCAATCACCGGAAAGCAGACGGCCCGACCGTCACCCGACGGCCGCATTGCAGGCGCGGGACCGCGTTCTTGATAGGGTCAAAGCGCCCGCGCAGATACGCCTTGCTCCAGTTCCCCAAAAATTACGGCCATTTCCGCGTTTGGCCCCCCACCTGACGGACTTTGCCCATCAACGGGCATCAACAGCCTATCGGATCGATCTAACTATTGATGCAGCACTTCAGCAGCAGATGGAACAGCTTACACGCCGCGCGGTGCAGGGCCGGTCGGGGCATTTATCCGCAGCGATTGTCGTCGCAGATCATCAAACAGGGCAGGTTATCGCGTCAGTCGGGTCGCCGGATTATTCTGATGCGGCGGGTGTGTTGGGATTTGTCGATATGACTCGGGCCTTGCGATCGCCGGGGTCGACGTTGAAACCATTCATCTATGGCTTGGCGTTTGATCTTGGGCTGGTGCACCCTGCAAGCCTGATTAACGATGCGCCCACGTCTTTTGGCCGATACGCGCCGCAGAATTTTGACGGCATGTATCGCGGCGAACTGACTGTGCGCGAGGCATTACAGCTCTCACTCAACATCCCGCCGGTGATGCTAACCCAAGAGGTAGGGCCCGCCCGCCTGATGGCGTTGTTGAAACAAGGCGGCGCACAGGCTGTCGTGCCGGGTGGCAAACCGGGGCTGGCCGTGGCCTTGGGCGGTATCGGATTGACGCTCAACGATCTTGTGCAGCTTTATGGCGGGGTCGCGAATGGCGGCAAGGTGCTGCCCTTAGTTTGGCAACAATCGCCGCTACGACAAGTCCCCAGACAGATCCTGTCGGGGTCTGCGGCATGGCATCTATGGGACATTCTAGCGGATATTGCACCGCCGCCGGGTGTGTCGGCTCATCGACGGCAGATCGCTTATAAAACCGGAACTTCCTATGGTCATCGCGACGCATGGAGCATCGGGTTCGACGGCCAACATGTCATTGGGGTTTGGTTGGGGCGTCCCGATGGCACGCCGGTACCGGGAGCCTTTGGTGGAGATTTAGCGGCACCGATCTTGTTCGAGGCATTTGGCCGTGTTTCTACCACCCGAAGTCCGGGGCCATTGCCGCCGCCGCAAACGCTGATGGTAAGCACCGCGGAACTACCTTTGCCCCTGCAGCGTTTTCGCAGCCGATCAGCGGTGTTTGCGCCCGCCGCGAACAGGCCCGTTGTCCAGTTTCCTCCACAGGGTGCCATCTTGCACCGGTCCGGCTATGGCGTCCCCTTAAAGCTTGATGCGGGGGTTTTGCCGTTTACTGTTCTGGTGAATGGCGCAGCCTTCCTTACCGGCCTTCGACAGCGCACGACTGTGCTGCCCTTGGACGAGGTCGGATTTTCGAAAATTTCCGTGATCGATGCCAAAGGCCGCAGTGCCGAGGTCGAGATCCGATTGCAATAGTTGGCGCTGTCTCAGCTTCGCCGCCCTTCGCGCAACCATGCTGCGATGATCAAAGCCGCACTTAGCAGCAAAACCAGCCAGCCGGGCAGGATCGGCGTTTGCCTGACATCGCGTGTCTCATAGGCATTGCGGGGGGTCAGCCCAATCCAGCCGCGCCCTGCAGCAGGGCGCCCCGCTCTGACCTCGCGAATACGGGGCAGACCGTCTTCGATACGGGCCGCACCACCGCGCATCGCGGCCACGATCGGTGCCATTGCATCGCGGCTTGCAATCGTCTCAATGAATTCACGCGGTGCGGCAGGGCCCAGCCCGATCACACTGACCTGATCGCCGTTCTCAAGACGATAAAGGCCGATCTCCGGTCCTTCGAATACGCCTTCGAACAAGCCGGGGGCGGTTTCCGTCAACAGAATTTCGACTGTACTGCCATCGGGGGCGGTGATGGTGACGGGGGGGACGCTGTCACCCAATGTACGTCGAATGATGCGCATGGTTTGTCCATCTGCCGTTGCAGTCAGGGCTTCTTCCTCAAGTTCGGGTTCTTTCATCATCCAGTGGGCAAGGCGGCGCAGCAGTTCCAGCTGTGGTCCGCCGCCCTCATAGCCACGGTTCCACAGCCATGCATGATCAGAGGCAAGCAGTGCCACGCGACCTTCGTCGACACGGTTCAGGACCAACAAGGGTCGGTCGTCTTTTCCCGTCATCACCACATCGCCTTGGGGGTCTGTCACGTCAATTTGGCGCAACCACCGGCCCCAATCACCACGACCGGGAAGGTTTGTCGTCACGGGATGGCGCTCGCCCAGATCGGACACAACCGGCAGGTAAGGTTCTTCGATTACGCGCGCAGATGGAGTTGCCGGCAGAACCGCGCCAAGGGGCGAGCGAAAGAGGCTGTCTGCGCTGGCAAAATCTCGGCCAGCAGCCACCAATACGGCACCGCCCTGACGCACATAATTCGCGACGTTTTCAAGGTATAAACTGGGCAAAATGCCGCGCCGTTTGTACCGATCAAAGATGATAAGATCGAAATCATCGATCTTTTCCATGAACAGTTCACGGGTCGGAAAAGCGATCAAGGAAAGCTCGTCAACGGGGACGCCATCTTGCTTTTCGGGGGGGCGCAGGATCGTAAAATGCACCAAATCGACCGAGCTGTCGGATTTCAGCAGATTGCGCCACGTACGCCCGCCGGGGTGGGGTTCGCCACTGACCAGCAACACCCGCAAGCGGTCACGCACACCATTCATCTGGATTAACGCCGCGTTATTGCGGTCGGTCAACTCTCCGTCCGCCTCAGGCAGGGAAAACCGGATGACGTTGCGCCCGCCATGGGGCAAGGTCACCGGAAGGTCGAGATCCTGCCCGATCGGCACCCGGAAGGATTGCTCCTCTTCGCCATCAACGGAAATGTCCAGCTGCGCCAGCCCGCCTGCGTCTGGGGCCGCACCCAGATCATCAATCCGCAAGGTTAGGGTCACAGGTTCGCCGATAATCGCAAAGGCTGGGGCATTTCGAACGGATAGGCGGCGATCCCAGTCGGATTCTAGGCCCGTCATCAGCAGATGCAAAGGCGCTGGCAAATCGACAGGCAGATCGGCATCGTGAATGCGCCCGTCGCTAACAGCCAGAATGCCAGCAATCCGCGCGCGAGGTTCTTCGGCCAAGGCATCGCCGAGGGCTGTCATCAACTGCGTACCAGCGTCGCCAGCGCCATCAGGAATGACAATTCGGCGCAGCTCGGTATTGTCGCGTGTTGCGATTGTCGCGGCGATCGTATCGGCGGCTTGGGTGCTTTGCGTTGCGCGATCGCCCAGCTTTTGGCTGGCGCTTTTGTCTTCTAGCAGGATCACGATGTCACTTAGCGGTGCGCGGTCTTCTTGCTGAAAGGACGGGCCGGACAGCGCGGCAAGCACCACCAGCATGGCAAGCCCACGTAAGGCCCATCCTTGCAAACCGCGCATCACAGCCAAGATTATCGCAGCAAGGGCAATCGCCCAAACCACGCCCAACAAAACCATCGGGATCATCGGATCAAATACGATTGTCGATGTCATTGGCCCAACCGATCCAGCAGTGCAGGCACGTGGACCTGATCCGATTTATAGTTCCCTGTCAGCACATGCATGACCAGATTTACGCCAAACCGATAGGCCAGTTCGCGTTGGCGTTCACCCGCAAATCCGCGCCCAATGGGTACCGTCGGCGCGCCATTTGATGAAACGGCCCAGGCAGCAGCCCAATCGTTACCCCCGATAACAACAGGCGTAACCCCGTCGTTCAGGTTTCGAAACGGCATTCCTTCGACTTGTTCGGCATCAGGGGGCGAGGCCTCGACCCAGATATCACGCCCCGAATGGCGGCCAGGAAAATCTTGGAGCAGATAAAAGGTCCGTGTCAGTACGTGATCGGCGGGCAGGGGCTCAAGCGGGGGGATATCCAGCGGTGCTGCAAGGTCTTGCAGCTTTCGGCCATTCGGGCTCGACCCGCCCAACCCCGCGACATTGGCATCACGGGTGTCAAACAATATCAATCCACCGGACCGCAGATAGGCGTTCAGCTTTGCATAGGCATCGCCGGATGGGCGTGGCTGATCCGGTGTGATGGGCCAGTAAAGCATCGGAAAAAACGCAAGCTCGTCAACCTCAAGATCGACACCAATGGGGTTTGCGGGTTCGACCGAAGTGCGGAAAAATAACGTGTCCGATAGCCCGCGCAATCCGGCCTCTGACAGTTCGTCAACAGAAGGGTTTCCGGTTACGACATAAGCGAGTGTCATTTCGGATGTGGCATTCAGGGCAAATTCATCTGCGCTTTGGGCATCAGCGGGGGCAGGAAATTGCATCAGCGACACCAACATAATTGCCGCAGCATTTCCGCGTTTCAGCAAACGGCCAGACAGGGCAAGCGAGGCCACCACATCGGCAAGCAACAGCAAAATAGACAGACTTAGCAACCATCCGGCCAACGGCATTTCGGGGGCCACATACAGGCCGCGCACAGGCACGTCAGCGGGCCAAGTGGCCGCGGCAAGGGTGGTCTCATCGGTGACCACATTGCGTGCAATGCGACGATCCCCTGAGGCATATATACCCGGCTGAAGGGTTGGCCCGGCAGCGGTTGTTGCCAGATCGCCACCGTCAACGCCGGGCAGGTTACCTGCGTCTTTCAGCTGGCCAAACCCGTCCATAACGCGCAGCGGCGTCCACGTGGTCCCTTGCAAATCCTGCGCCTCGATCGACGCGGACGAGGATGAAATCGCCAATCGTTCCATCATCTGCACAAACAGCCCTGACAGCGGCAATGTCGACCATTCAGCCGTCGCTGTTACGTGGAACAACACAACCTGTCCTTGTCCAAGCGCTTTGCGCGTTACCAGCGGTGTCCCGTCGCTCAGCGATGCGATGACGCGGTCGGAAAGGGTCGGGTCAGGCTGGGCAACCACTTGGGCGGACACCAGCACATCATCGGGCACCTCAAGCCCAAAGAAAGGTGAGGACTCGCGGAAATTATCCAGCGACTTCGGCTCTCCCCAGCTCATCGCGCCACCGACGCTGCGGCCACCGGCGCGCAGGCGAACGGGCATCAACGGATCTTCGGCATCGCGTGAAATATCACTCGCAGCAATGCGGGGGCCTGCAAATCGGACCAACATACCGCCAGCCTCGATCCATTTTTGCAGGGGGGCTTGTTCGGCCTCAGACAGGGTTGCTATGTCGGCCAGAACGATCACATCGGGGTTGGCCGGCAGGATCTCGGCAAGCGACCCGTCAATAATATCGGCGGTCGGCGCAAGGGCTTGTTCGATGTAGTGCAACGGCGATAGCAGCTCTAGCCCCTCGCGGTTTTTGCGACTGGCGATCAGGGCAACCTCGCGGCGGCGCAATCCATCATCCACCAACGTTGTCGCACCGGCTGATCGCTGTCCTGCGATGTCAAACCGTGTGATCCTTGCACGCAATTCAGCTGGCAAGGAAAGAGCGGCGGATGTTTCGGTCGCACCATCGTCAAATTGCGCGGGCAAGGTGGCAAGTACGCGTGCGTTTCCGGCCGGATCACGGCCCTGAGCGTTCAACGTAACCTCGCGAGAGGCACCGGTAATGGCACGTTTGACCGTCAAGGTAATGGCACCATCCTTGTAGCTGGCGGGGGCCATCGCCAGTACATTTGCACCGGTTTGATAGACTTCGACGGCACCCTGGTTTTGCAGCGCATCCAGCATGTTCTGTCGGCTTGCATAGTCCAAGCCGTCACTGAACCAAAGTGTATCGAAACCGTTTAGTGTCTCGGATATTTCAATCGCGCGAATAATGTCAGCATCCGAAGGTTGCCACGGCGCGGGCTGCAAACCAGCGAGCCGTGTGCGCCACACATCTGCGGATTGAAACGCGGGTTCCTCAGGGCGGGTGAGGGTCAAAAAACCTACGGTGCGATTGGCGCGGGCGGCGCGGGTCAGTTGCGAGTCAATCACCTCGGACTGTTGCTGCCACCGGGTGGCTCCGGCCCATGACCCATCCAACACGATTAGCAGAGGGCCGGAGCCGTCGGCCTGTTGTTCTTGTGGATTCAGAATTGGCCCGGCAAGTCCGATGATAATCGCGGCAACGGCAAGTATGCGCAAAAGCATCAGCCACCACGGGGTGCGGTCAGAAACGCTTTCGTCATCCTTTAGGCCCAATAGAAGTGCGACACCGGGAAACTTTTGGCGGATCGGTGCAGGGGGGACGGCACGCAGGATGAGCCAAAGGATAGGCAGCGCAATAAGCCCCAGCAAAAGCCAGGGAGCGGAAAAGCCGATGCCGCCTAAAATCATCATGCTGCCGCCCCCGAACGCGTATCCAGCGCCGAATAAAGCCATAAAAGCGCCGATTGGGCGGAGGTATTGGTGTGATGCAGGCCATAATGCCAACCGGTCAACGCACACAGGCGCTGAAGCTCGGATTTGCGTTCGGCAAGGCGCTCGAGATAACGGGATTTCAAATCACTGGCCTTTAGTGTTTCGTGGCTTAGCGTGCCGCCGATGCTTTGAAATATGGTTCTGCCCGTAAACGGGAATGCTTCCTCTGATGGGTCCAGCAGATGGCAAAGAACCCCGCGAACGCCACGATCGGCGGCTTTTGTAAGGGCAAGGGTCACCCCGTCAAGGTCGCCCATGAAATCCGAGATAAACAGGGCGCGTGCGTGTGGGATCATCAAGCGGTGTTCGGGAGGGGCGTAGTCAGCAGCATCATCTTGGCAAAATAGTTCTGCCAAGCGCAGTATTTGCGGCCTGCCAGACCGGGGGGGCAGTGCAGTGCCAGTGAGGCCCACGCGTTCGCCGCCCCGTTGCAGCATGATCGCAATGGCAAGCCCCAACAACCGCGCGCGGTCGATCTTTTGCGGAAGCTTCGTGTCTGACGAAAACCGCATGGAGGCCCCTTGATCAACCCATAACATGACGGATTGGGCAATTTGCCATTCGCGTTCGCGCACAAATTCCTGATCGCCCATCGCTGAACGTCGATAATCAATCTGTCGGCGGCTGTCACCTATCTGTGCAGGGCGATATTGCCAAAAATCATCGCCAACGCCTGCGCGTCGTCGCCCGTGCGCACCCAATAACACGGCACCTGCCAGATGTTCCGCCCGCGCCAGTAGGTCCGGAAAACGGGCTGCCTGATCTTCGGCATTTGCGCGAAGGGTTGTGGGGGTGTTCACGCTGCGGCCTTTTTCCCGGTCAAGCTGGCTGCGGTTGTATCAATCAGGTCGTTCAAACTGTCGCCTCGTGCACGTGCAGCAAAGTTCAGCGCCATGCGGTGGCTAAGCACGGGACGGGCCATATCAATCACATCTTCTGCGGAGGGTGCCAAACGCCCCTGCAACAAGGCGCGAGCGCGCACGGTCAGCATCAGGGCTTGGGCCGCACGTGGACCGGGGCCCCAGGCAACGGTCTCACAGACCCGTGCACTTGCGTCTGCTTCTTCGGGTCGGAAAGCGCGGACAAGGTCGAGGATCATTTCGACAACGCTGTCACCGACCGGCATACGGCGCAGCAAGGTTTGCGCAGCCAAAAGTTCGCCGCTGGAAAAAACTTGCGTGGATTGCGCATCACCTTCGCCAGTGGTTGCTAACAAAATATCGCGTTCGGTCGCGCGGTCGGGATAAGCCACGTCGATTTGAACTAGAAAGCGGTCAAGTTGCGCTTCGGGTAGGGGATAGGTGCCCTCCTGCTCGATCGGGTTCTGCGTGGCGAGAACGTGAAAGGGTTTGCCAAGGGGGCGGTCCTGGCCCGCCACTGTGACGGTCTTTTCCTGCATCGCTTGCAACAAAGCAGACTGCGTGCGTGGCGAGGCGCGGTTGATTTCGTCAGCCATCAGCAATTGGCAAAAAATCGGACCTTTGACAAAGCGGAACGCGCGGCTGCCATCGGGGGCGGTGTCCAACACTTCAGACCCTAGGATATCGGCCGGCATAAGATCGGGTGTAAACTGCACGCGGTTGCCATCCAGCCCCATCACGGTGCTTAGCGTTTCAACAAGGCGCGTTTTGCCCAGACCCGGCAATCCAATCAACAGACCGTGACCCCCGCATAGTAATGCGGTCAATGTCAGGTCAACAACGCGTTCCTGACCAATAAAGCGGTTGGTAATGGACGCCTTGGCCTGCGCCAACTTTTCCCCGAGTGCTTCAATATCGGCTACCATTTCGCTGGCTTCGGTCATGACTTTTGCGTCCTCTGAATTATGTATGTTAAGTGTAAGTGTATCTCGGGAACTGGAAATGGCAAAAGCAATGAGTGGACAAAAAACCGTGACCCCGACCGCTGCAGGCCTTGCAGCCTCTGTTTCGGCCACAAAAGCACGCGGATTGCCGCCTGTCGAGACTTGGAGCCCGCCATTCTGCGGTGACATCGACATGGAGATCAAGCGCGACGGTACTTGGTTTCATGAAGGTACACCGATTGGTCGTCGGGGAATGGTCAAGCTGTTCGCGTCGATTCTGATCCGCGAGGACGATAAATACTTCTTGGTCACACCGGTGGAAAAGGTCGGGATCCGCGTTGAAGACGCGCCTTTCGTCGCCATTGATTTTGAAGTTCAAGGCGATGGGCGCGATCAGATCTTGGTTTTCAAGACCAACCTTGATGATATCGCATCTGCCAGTGATGATTTGCCGATCCGTGTCGTGCGCGATTCCGAGACAGGTGAACCGTCACCCTATGTACGGGTTCGCCGCAACCTAGAGGCCTTGATTGACCGCAAAAGTTTTTACAGGCTAGTTGATTTGGGTGAGCACCATGATGAGTGGTTTGGTGTTTGGTCGAGCGGCACGTTTTTCGGGCTAATCCCGTCGGATGAATTGCCTGATTAGGGTCTGTTGTACTGGTCTTTTTCAGCGATTTAGATAGCATGGGTCAACGCAAACAATACGAGCATGAAGCGAATGAAACCTGCCGCAAACCTAAGCCTTTTGTGGCAAGAGATTCCCTATGCTGACCGGTTCGACGCGGCCGCAAAGGCAGGGTTCACCGCGGTCGAAATTTTGTTTCCCTACGACAAGGACGTGACAGCGACAAAGTTGGCATGTGATCGGAATGGACTGGACCTAATCTTGATCAATGCGCCGCCGTTGAACCCTAAAGGTGGCAAACGCGGGTTTGCGGCGGTGCCTGAACTGGCTGAGGTGTTTCGTAAGGATATAGTGCGTGCCTTTCGATATGCAGAGGCGCTGGGCGTCCGATTCGTTCATGTCATGGCTGGCACCGCCCAGGGGGACGCGGCGTTCGAAACCTTTTGCCGCAACTTGATCTGGGCGGCAAATGTCGCGCCTGAGGGGCTAGTGCTGACGATTGAACCGCTGAACCCCATCGCAATGCCAGGATATTTCTTGAATGATTTCGGGTTAGCCAAGCAGGTCCTGGACACAGTTGCGATGCCAAATGTAGGGCTTCAATTCGACAGCTATCATGCGCAAATGATCCACGGCGATGCTGCCGAAGTCTTTGAGGCTTACCTGCCTCATATCGTTCATGCACAGATTGGCGACACCCCTGATCGCGGCGCGCCGGGCAGTGGCGATATTGATTTTGCTAGGCTGTTTTCGGTGATGAATTTTGCAGGCTATGGCGGGTGGATAAGTGGTGAATATAACCCCGGTCCCAAGACCGAAGACAGCCTGAATTGGATGAAAATGCTATGATACCCCCCCCGTTTTGCACCCGTTGTATTCGGATTCATCCTGTCGGGGCTGATGTCCTTTGTCGTTTCTGGCATCGCGATTATACGCGCCACAGGCTGGGAAGGCGGGCTGTTCGGGGTGTGGATCGGCGCGTGGCTAGCCAGTTGGCTGGTGGCTTTTCCAACGGTACTGTTCGTCGCGCCGTTGGCCCGGCGTATTGTGGCCAAGCTGGTCAAAAACGAGCACGCCTGAGGCAGCCGAAAGGCCGCGATATTGTTAATACCGCGGTGACTAGTGCGCCTCGGCCCAGTTTGCACCAACGCCGGCATCAACAGTTAGCGTTACATCCAGCTTGACCACGGGGTCAGCTGCATTCTCCATCACTTTGCGTGCGGCCTTGATTAAATCGTCCTCAGCACCTTTCTCCACCTCGAACAGCAGTTCATCGTGCACCTGCAGCAGCATGGTCGCCGGAATATCCTGAATCGCGTCGGGCATGCGGATCATGGCGCGGCGAATGACATCTGCGGCAGTGCCTTGGATCGGGGCGTTGATTGCGGCGCGCTGGGCAAAACCGGCGCGCGGTCCTTTGGCACCGATCTCGGGCGTGTTTATCTTGCGGCCAAACAGCGTCTGGACATATCCGTGCTCTTTGGCAAACGCCTTTGTGTCGTCCATATAGGTGCGAATGCCGGGGAAACGTTCGAAATAGCGGTCAATAAACCCCTGCGCTTCGGCGCGTGGAATGCGCAAATTCCGCGCCAGACCAAAGCCGGAGATGCCGTAAATCACGCCAAAGTTAATTGCCTTGGCTTGGCGGCGCACGTCTGGCGTCATTTCGTCTATCGGCACACCGAACATTTCCGATGCGGTCAGGGCGTGAATGTCGATGCCATCGCGAAAGGCTTGTTTGAGCTCAGGAATGTCAGCGATATGCGCCAGAATGCGCAATTCGATTTGGGAATAGTCCAGCGCGACCAAAACCTTACCCTGTTCTGCGACGAACGCCTCGCGAATGCGGCGGCCTTCCTCGGAACGGATCGGGATGTTTTGCAAGTTCGGATCGGTCGATGCCAGACGCCCCGTCGACGCCCCTGCAATCGAATAAGATGTATGAACGCGCCCGGTTTCTTTGTTGATGTGTTCCTGAAGAGCATCCGTATAAGTCGATTTCAGCTTTGACAGTTGACGCCAATCCAGAATGCGACGCGGGAAATCATGTTCGGTGGCAAGGTCCTCCAAGATGTCCGCACCTGTGGAGTATTTTCCGTTTGCGCCCTTTTTTCCGCCTTCAAGGCCCATGTCGTCGAACAGAACCTCGCCGACCTGCGCGGGCGACCCAACATTGAACTTCCGCCCAACCATTCCGTAAATCTCATCTTCCAAGCCCGCCATCTTTTGGGCAAAGGCATTGGACATCCGGCTTAGGGTGTCGCGATCAACCTTGACACCTGACCGCTCCATCGCGGCCAAAACCGGCACCAAGGGACGTTCAAGTGTTTCGTAAACCTTGGTGACCTGAACGCGGTGCAATTGCGGCTTGAACAGTTGCCACAGACGCAGAGTGATATCAGCATCTTCGGCGGCATAGGGGACCGCGTCGGCGAGCGGCACCTTGTCAAAGGTGATCGCGGATTTGCCGGACCCCAGCAGTGGTTTGATCGGAATCGGGGTGTGGCCCAAATAGCGTTCCGACAGCGTGTCCATCCCGTGCCCATGCAACCCAGCATGCATCACGTAAGACATCAGCATCGTATCATCAATCGGTGCGACGTTGATACCAACCTGCGCGAAGATCTTGGTGTCGTATTTCATGTTCTGGCCGATCTTGATGATCGACGGATCAGTCAGCATCGGCGTCAGCATCCGCAGGGCTTCCTCGGTTGGCATCTGATCCTCTGCCAAATCATCCGAACCAAACAGGTCGTCAGCCGAATGGGTTTTGTGGATCAACGGAATATAGCAGGCCTTGCCCGGTTCAACGCACAGGGAAATACCCACCAGGTCGGCAACCATTTCATCAAGGCCTGTTGTCTCGGTATCCACTGCGACATAGCCGAATTCGTAAATTTGGTCGATCCAGCCCTGCAATGCCTTGGCATCGCTTACCTGCTCATAGCTCTCACGGTCAAAGGCGACTTCCGCAACTGCGGGCGCATCTTCGGCCTTGGGCTCTTCGATCACCGGGGCTTCCTTGCCCAGCACTTCGGCCACGCGCTTGGACAGGGTCCGGAATTCCATTTCGGCCAGAAAGCCCAATAGCTTGTCAGAATCCGGCTCGCGGACCTCGAGATCGTCCAACGTAAAGTCTAGCGGCGTGTTTTCGTCCAGCAACACCAGCTTGCGTGACAAGCGGATCTGGTCGGCGTGGTCGATTAGCGTTTGGCGCCGTTTGGGCTGCTTGATCTCTTCCGCCCGTTCAAGCAGCGCGTCCAAGTTGCCATATTCATTGATCAGCAAGGCCGCCGTCTTAATGCCTATACCGGGCGCACCGGGCACGTTGTCAACTGAATCGCCAGCCAAAGCCTGCACATCAACAACGCGATCTGGATAAACGCCAAACTTTTCGAACACACCCTCGCGGTCGATGGTTTTGTTCTTCATCGCGTCCAGCATTTCCACGCCGCCGCCGACCAGCTGCATCAAGTCCTTGTCCGAACTGATGATCGTGCAACGCCCTCCAGCGGCCCGCGCCTGAACGGCTAGGGTGGCGATGATGTCATCCGCCTCATAGCCTTCCTTTTCCTTGCACGCGATATTGAACGCCTCGGTCGCGGTGCGGGTCAGGGGGATCTGGGGGCGCAAATCCTCTGGCATGGCCTCGCGGTTGGCCTTGTACAGGTCGTACATGTCATTGCGAAACGTATGGCTACCCTTATCGAAAATCACTGCGACATGCGTTGGTGCATCTGGGCCGGTGTTCCCTTCGACATAGCGGTGCAGCATATTGCAAAACCCGGCCACAGCACCAATTGGCAATCCGTCCGATTTTCGCGTCAACGGGGGCAGCGCATGATAGGCACGAAAAATAAACGCCGATCCGTCGATCAGATGCAGATGGTGACCCTTGCCAAATGTGCCGGACATATCAGTGCTCCCCTAGATGATTGCCTTCTTTTGCCACGAAGCTGCCGCACCTGCCAGAGCACATTCCGCACAGCCCCCTGTTCATTTTGCCAAATAAACTCCCCGCGGAGCGTCCCGTCAGGGCATCACTTGGACTGGTAAAGATCAAAGGACAGGCTGACCGACAGGGGCATCGGCGTCCAAATGCCAAAGCGAACCCCTGCGTCACGCAATCTGTCCCCGATCCAGACATTGCAGGTCCGCAGAATGTTAAACGTTCCTTTGGCCGCGAAAAAACCGTCTGTTTGCGTGTATCCCGCAACATCGGATCGGACAGGCTGGCCATCGCTGCCTGTGGTCAGGGTCGACCAGATACCGTCCAGAAGGGCGGTGTATTCGTTTTCGGTTAGCGCAAGACGTCTTGCGGGCAGGTCATCGGGCAACTTGCCCGCTATCTCAAAGTGAAGAACGGACGTGTCCCCGATGATGCCGCGCCAGATCACAGGCAGGCTCAGATCGGTATATGCTTGGGTTTGTGTGTAAAAATCGTGGGCACCCCAGCCAACCACAAGCCATTCGGCGGCAGGATGATCCAGCCATATGCCTTGGTCCGCCAGCGGGGTGAAACGTTTCAATGCCAGATCATCAAGCGGGAGCACCAGATCGTAATGGATCGGTCCGCTTACCAGCAAAATTTCGCGTATTTTGACAGCGGTATCAGGCGCAGCCGGTCCGGGTATAATCGCACCAAGAATGGCGGCTGACAGATACAGCGCCGGAACAAGCGCCAGCAAACCCAGCCATCTCGCGAATTTTCTCAGACTTTGCCCTCAAAATCCTGATGGATAAATTTGCAATCGCAATAGCCGCATTCGACCCAGCCTTTGTCTTGCGGGATTTGTAGCCAAACGCGGGGATGACCCAAAGCGCCTTCGCTGCCGTCACAAGCGACGCGCCAACTGTTCACGATGCGGGTTTCTGGTGCTTGCAATGTCATGTAGTCGTCCTTGGCTTTGGATGCGCTGTTGTTATGACCAAACCAAGCTGTCAGGGCAAGGGGTGGGCTATGTTTTGAACGGCGGAACTCTACAAGTTTGTAATCTGGGTTGAATTGGGTTCACCAAAGGGCATTCAGCCGCTAAAAGACGCAAAACATCGTAAATTGTCGGAGCAGTCGTCACATGGCACCTACCAAACCCGTCGTACTATGCATCTTGGATGGATGGGGCCAGCGTGCGGAAGCCGAAGGCAACGCGCCTTTGCTGGCGAAAACGCCAAACTTCGACTGGATTATGCAGAATTGTCCCAATTCTACCCTGACCACGTTCGGGCCAGATGTCGGCTTGCCCAAGGGCCAGATGGGCAATTCCGAAGTTGGACACACCAATATCGGCGCGGGGCGAGTCGTTGCGATGGATTTGGGCCAGATCGACTTAGCGATCGAGCAAGGAAGCTTTGCCAAGAATCCGCCTTTGCTGGAATTTATCGACAAATTGAAGAAAACCGACGGCACTGCGCATCTGATGGGGCTGGTGTCTGACGGTGGGGTGCATGGTCACTTGTCCCATATGATTGCTGCCGTCACAGCGTTGCACGACAGTGGCATCCCTGTGGTTATTCATGCGTTGACGGACGGGCGCGATGTGGCCCCACGGTCAGCGGTTGGTTTCTTCGAGAAGTTGAACGGCCAGCTGCCTAAGGGTGTACGGATTGCATCGGTGTCGGGTCGGTATTTCGCTATGGACCGGGACAATCGGTGGGACCGCGTTGCCAAAGCTTATGGCGCTATTGTGCAGGGAAAAGGCGAAACGGCCAAGATGGCCCTTGATGTTGTCAGTGCAGCCTATGCACGTGATGAAAACGATGAATTCATTCAGCCAACAGTTATAGCGGGTTATGAGGGTGCCAAAGACGGCGACGGCCTGTTTTGCCTGAATTTCCGCGCCGACCGTGCGCGCGAGATCATGGCTGCCATTGGTGCACCAGGTTTTGATGCCTTTGATACAGGACGCAGACCCGAATGGGCTGCGCTGATGGGCATGGCAGAATATTCCGAAGCCCACAGTATTTACACGTCAACAATGTACCCCAAACCGCAGATCGTAAATACGCTGGGTGCTTGGGTGGCTCAACACGGGTTGCGTCAGTTCCGACTGGCCGAAACCGAAAAATACCCTCACGTGACATTCTTTCTGAATGGAGGAGACGAAGCCCCCGCCGCAGGTGAAGACCGCGTTATGCCGAAATCGCCCGATGTTGCGACCTATGACCTGCAACCCGAGATGTCATGCGCTGAAGTGACAGACCAATTAGTCAAGGCGATTGGGGTCGGCTATGATTTGATTGCGGTGAACTATGCCAATCCTGACATGGTCGGTCACACCGGCGATCTGAATGCTGCGATTGCGGCATGTGAAGCTGTGGATAAAGGGTTGGGCCGCGTGTTGGAAGCGCTGAAGGCCGCGGGTGGTGCAATGATTATCACCGCCGATCATGGAAATTGCGAAACGATGATTGACCCCGAAACCGGTGGTGCCCATACGGCGCATACCTTGAACCCAGTCCCCGTGGCGGTTGTCGGCGGGCCTGCCAATGCGAAACTGCGCACAGGGCGGCTGGCAGATCTGGCACCTACCGTTTTGCAACTGATGGGATTGAAGCAGCCCCCCGAGATGACCGGAAAGTCGCTGTTGGAATGATGCGGCTTTACGCCCTTTTGCTGCTGGTCTGGCCCTTGGGTGCGGTCGCGCAAACCGAGGCCGCCGATCAAGCGCGCCGTGCGATGGCCGATCTGGAACAGGCGTCTGCGCAACTGGATGCAGCCGACGGGGCCCGCGACCGCGTACAAGCGTTGACCCAGACGATTCAAGCGTTCGAAGTTGGCTTAGGTGCCATGCGGGAAGGGTTGCGGCAAGCAGCCATAAACGAGGCGCAGCTTAGCAAAAAGCTTGAGGCGCGCGATGGCGAGGTGGCGCAGCTACTGGGTGCGCTGCAAAGCATCGGTGGCAATCCTTCGCCCACGCTGTTTCTGCACCCAGACGGGCCGATTGGCACTGCACGGGCGGGGATGCTGTTGGCCGAACTGACACCCGCTCTGAACGCACGCGCTGATTCACTGCGACAGGATTTGGAAGACGTGCAGACCTTGCGGACTTTGCAAACGGACGCTGCAAAGCGTCTTCAAGAAGGGCTGACCGAAGTCCAGCGCGCCCGCACCGAGCTGAACCAAGCAATGGCGAACCGCACCGATTTGCCCAAGCGGTTCACAGAAGACCCCGTACGCACAGCGATATTGATTTCGACATCGGAAACGTTGTCGGGTTTTGCGAGCGGCCTATCGCAAATGACCTCTGAACAGATTGAACCTGCGCCCCTGAATATTGATGGGCAGTTGGGTACGTTGCCTATGCCGGTTCAAGGCCTTGTACTGCGCAGCGCTAACGAGACGGACGCCGCAGGTGTTACCCGGCCCGGAATGATCCTGGCAACGCGGCCCCGTGCGATTGTGACGACCCCAACTGCAGCAACAATCCGCTACACCGGCCCGCTTTTGGATCTTGGCAACGTTATCATCCTTGAGCCTCGCGCCAATACCCTGTTTGTGTTAGCCGGACTGGATACGGTCTATGGCGAGGCAGGGCAGGTGATCGCGGCGGGGACGCCGATTGGGCTGATGGGCGCACCTGCATCAAGCACCGGCAACGCCTTGTCACCAAATGGTGATGGGACTGGTGTAGAGCGTTCAGAAACGCTCTATATAGAAGTAAGAGAGAATAATATTCCACAGGACCCGGCAGAGTGGTTCCTAACCGACAAGGATGGATGAGCATATGAAAAAATTTGTGATGGCCGCCGTTGGTGGCACGCTGGCAGGCGTGATCGCAACGACGCAAATCGCGGGGCCTTTGCTGGCGCAGGAAACGGCCAAGGCGAGCAATGTCTATGAGCAGCTGGATTTGTTCGGAGACATTTTCGAACGTATCCGCGCCCAGTATGTCGAAGAAGTCGACACTGAGGAACTGATTGAGGCCGCCATTAACGGTATGCTTACATCGCTTGATCCCCACTCGAGCTATCTGTCGCCCAAAGACGCAGTTAAAATGCGCGACCAGACTCGCGGTGAATTCGGCGGTCTGGGCATCGAGGTCACGCAAGAGGAAGGCTTTGTTAAAGTCGTATCCCCGATCGATGAAACCCCAGCCTCTGAGGCCGGGATCGAAGCGGGCGATTTTATCACGCACGTAGATGGCGAAAGCCTGTTGGGTTTGACGCTGGATGATGCGGTTGAATTGATGCGCGGGCCGGTTGGGTCAGAAATCATCATCACCGTTGTGCGCGAAGGCGAGAAAGAGCCGTTTGATGTGTCCTTGATCCGCGACACGATCCAGTTGACCGCCGTGCGCAGCCGCACCGTCGGCAATGCCGTTGTTATGCGCGTCACAACATTTAACGAGCAAACCTATCCCAAGCTTAAGGAAGGTCTGGAAGAACAGATTGAAGCGGCTGGCGGCATCGACAAGATCAGCGGTATCGTCATTGACTTGCGCAACAACCCCGGTGGTCTGCTGAACCAAGCGATCGCGGTTTCAGATGCGTTCCTTGAAGAGGGCGAAATCGTCAGCACCCGGGGCCGCGATACAGCCGACAGTGATCGGACCAACGCCACTCCGGGCGATCTGGCCCAAGGGAAACCCATCGTTGTGTTGATCAACGGCGGGTCTGCTTCGGCTTCTGAAATTGTAGCCGGTGCGTTGCAGGACCACCGTCGCGCAATCGTTGTGGGTACCAAAAGCTTTGGTAAAGGGTCGGTTCAGACGATCATGCCATTGCGCGGTGAAGGTGCAATGCGCCTAACCACAGCGCGGTACTATACGCCGTCGGGTCGGTCGATCCAGGCCGTTGGTGTTTCGCCTGACATTGTGGTCGCTCAGCCGCCAGCAAAGCCAGTTGATGAAGAGGACGAAGCCACAAGCAAGCGTCCTCTGCGGTCGGAGGCGGATCTGCGTGGAAGCCTGAACAACGACAGCCTTTCCGAAGACGAGATCGAACAGATCATGGAAGACCGTGAAAAGGCCGAAGTAGCCGCCGCTTTGCGTGAAGAGGATTACCAACTGGCGTATGCCATTGATATCCTTAAAGGTTTATCGGCTTTGGGTCCAAAAGACTAATAGCGACGGGGCCCGTATCCTGAGCGGCCTAAGCTAAATTAAAGGCCGTCCCTTGATTGGGGCGGCCTTTTTCGCTGCGCAGCATAGGAAAGATGTTGCGCAGCATTTTTGGGTAGAGAATGGGATTAACCCAGATAAACCTTGCCTTCGGGATAGCGTACACGGGGCACTGACCGGGTGGCCAAAAAGAACCCTAGCGTCAAAGGCCCAACCCGCCCCAAGAACATCATCAGAATGATCATCGCGCGCCCCACGCCATCAAGTTCACCGGTCGCCCCTAGTGACAAGCCCACGGTCCCGAAAGCCGATGTTACCTCGAATGCGAGATCAATGAATTCGCCGTCGTGGCTGATCGACATGATAAATATCCCAAACATCACCAAAAGGATGCTCATCGTGGTCAAGGCCATGACCTTGAAAACCTCTTCGGCCCCCATGGATCGACCAAAGGCATGCAGGTTTTTGCTGCGGCGGAAGAAAGCAATCGTTGCAAGGATCAGGACGATCAGCGTCGTGACCTTGATCCCGCCGGCAGTCGATGTGCTGCCACCGCCGACCAACATCAAAGTCATGGTCATCAAAGCTGTGCTTTCGTGAATATTGGCGTAATCGATGGTGTTGAACCCGGCCGTGCGCGGGCTGACCGCCTGAAACCAACTGGCCCAAATGCGGCTGCCGGTCGTGCCAAGTTGACCCAACGTGCCGGGGTTGTTCCATTCCAAAGCTGCAAATATTATCCATGCCCAAAAGATCAGGATCACGCTGCCCACCAACATCAACTTGCTGTGCAAATTGAGCAGCCGCCAATTCCGTTTATCCCAGATGTCGGCAAGAACAATGAACCCGATACCGCCCAGTATGAACAGCGTGGGGATAACCGTGTTGACGATCGGGTCGGCAACCCAACGTGTCAAACTGTCAGGAAAAAGACCGAACCCTGCGTTGTTAAAGGCTGACACGCTATGGAATACGGCTTGCCATATCCCGTGGCCCCAGCCGAACTCCGGGACGAAGACGATGCACAACAGTGCGGCACCGATGAGTTCAATCAAGATCGCGATTTTCAGGATCACGCGAACAAATGTTGTAAGGTTGTGAAGGGTGGATTGGTTCAGGTCTTCGCGCAGGATAATTCGCTGGGGCATTCCCACCGGAATGCCAAGGGCAGACAAAACCAGCGCAGCAAAGGTCATTAACCCAAGGCCACCCATCTGGATCAGGATGGCAAGAACAGCCTGCCCGAAGAATGTGAATGAACTTCCCGTATCCACAACAGCTAGCCCTGTCACCGTCACGGCTGAGGTAGATGTAAAGAACGCATCCGAAAGGCTGATACCGGTAGTATTTGATATGGGCAGCCAAAGAACCAGTGCACCCACGACGATCAACGATAGATATATCAACACTAAAATTGCTGGTGGCGATGGCAGCTTCCACCCCCTACGCCGCTTGTAGGAGATCGCTTTCAAAGGCTTGCTGCAAAGTTGCGCAGATCAGACCGCTGCCCCAACAAGATCAGCAGATCGTCACGTTGCAGTCTGCAAGGATCGCCGTCTTGCCCGATAAATTCGCTGCCCCGCATAACCCCGATGCAGCGCAGGTCGAATTTCTTTTTATGATACAGCATTTCCAGAGATTTCCCTTCGAGAGATTCTGGAATGCGGAAATTCACGACATGGTACCCGTTGCCAAGGCTTACATAGTCACGCACCAACGGGTTGTTGATCACTTGGGCGATATGCTGGCCGACTTCGACCTCCGGGTGAATGACCCGGTCAACGCCAAGTTTGGCAAGAATGCGATGGTGGGTTTTGGTCTTGGCTTTGGCCCAAATCGTTTCAACACCCAAAAGCTTGAGGTTGATCGCAGAAAGGATGCTGGATTCCAGATCCGAGCCCATAGCGACGAGTGCCATGTCACAATCCGCAAGCCCCACTTCGCGCAGGGCGACGTCATCACGTGCGTCAGCGATCACGGCTTGGCTTAGACGTTCAGCGTGGCTGCTGACACGTTGTTCATTTAAATCAACGCCGATTACGTAATTACCAAATCGGGTTAATTCTGTCGCAACCGTGGACCCAAAGTTCCCCAGGCCGATAACCCCAATCGTACGTTTTTTCGCGGACATCGTGCCCTCTAACTTTTGCAGGGTTGTTCTATTTCAGTTGATGCGCAGGAATTTGAAAACAAGGCCAAGTCCGACAACGGGCAATCAGGTCGTTTCGACACAATGCCGTCTGAACGCGCGTTTTAACATTTCAAGCTCGGCCCTGAGGAGTTCCATTTCGGCGCGCAGATCTATGCTGGTTATGTCATCTCCGATGATAACGACATCGCCAATCTTTTGATCGGTATCGCGATCCGAGACCAGAATAATCTGAATACCGTCTGCCACCGCGGAAGCGGGCACCGGGATGGTCAAAGACCAGTGATCAGCAGCTTCGTTCCGGACCAATTTAAAGTTCGGTACAGTTGCGTTGCCATGTGTGACGTTAATCTCGGGCTTGGCCTCGCCTGAGCCTGTGAGGATTCCCTGCCAGACCCCTTCTAGCATGCGGGTTTTGGTCAGTTTCAAAGTGCTCATCCAAAAACTCCTAAAGCTGGGCGCGGGGGCGGCGCGAGAACGTGAGGTCACGCAGTACAACTTCGTTCATCTCAGGGCCCTCAAAAATCAAATCTATCCAAGCCTTTTCCACCCGCTTTTCGTTCATGGTAGAGTAGGCAAGATCGAACTCGACCATGACGTCATGTTGATCGAGCGGCAGTTCGCGTACGATTTGTTCGGTGTTGGGACCGTGGCGAATATTTAGCCGTGCAAAGATTTCAATCGGTTTTTCCATCTCGACGATGGCGCTCATCCGCAACAAATGTGTGCGTTTCAACCCGTTTACGCAATCGTCGGGCAGGTCCAGAACGATAGACAGAAACGACCCGTCGAACCGGAAAACATCAAGGCGCAACCCATAGGGGGCCAGATCGGCCTCGCGCAGATTGCGCAATTGCCGAATGCCCATCTCAGACAACGAACAATCGTGGAAAACAGTAACTTCCTCACCCAAAGTCGCCTTGTTCTTGACCGAAGACAAGCCTGGTACAGGCAGAGGGCCACGCCATAACGCAGGACGCCATGACCAGTCGGCATTGTGTGGCTTAAAAAATTTTGTGGAACCGACCATGGGCAGCGACAGCCGCTCTTCGGCGATATGGATCAAATTGTCCAATTGCGCCTTTAACGCCCATGCATCACGGGACTGCTTGCGCAGGGTTTCGAGGGGGACGTCGTTCGCTTTTTGGGCTTTACGCGCCCATTTTCGCAAGAACCGCGCAGATAGCGCGGTGTCCAAAAGCTGAGTGCCCAGTTTGGCCATATATGCCTGATGCCCCGTTTGTTCGGTCGTAGGTTTTGCCGGACTCTATCCCCTGAAACGCATTCGTTCAAACGAATTGCCACTTTGTCAGGCGGTCAGTTTCTGCTGACGGTCCTTTTTACAGGCTTTGGCGTTGCCTCGATGCTTGCGGTTGCCATCTTCACCAAAATGGCGCGCCCGGCGATGGAGATAATTTCGCCGTTTTCGGGCCCATAGATCGCGATGCCAGCAGTCTGCCCGCCGATACGGACAGCACCGCGCCAATGGGTTGGTGAAAGACCCCCCACGGGTATTCTCCCTTGGGCGCGAAAGGTGACCATATCCTTTGAGGTCTTGACGTCTGAGACGCCTTTCAATTGGCTGGCGGTTGCGATCTGCTTTGCAGACGGCAAGGCACCGGACTTGGAATTCGTCAAGCTGACCGTGATTAGCCCGCGCGGCGCGGTTCCTGCCGCACTGGGGACGCCCAACGTGTCACAGCGCGCCATCACCAAAAATCGTGAGGTCATAGTGGCCTGATCAATGCAATACCCTGATGGGGCGATCAGAACGGTGCCGCCGGCCATCACCCCCCGAGAAAGGGGCGCAGCAGATGTACGTGATGAGTTAGCATTGAGCCCACCCCCCAGATTAAGACCCTGACCTGCTTCGCAAGCTGTCAGGGTCATCAATCCAAGCGCTGCTATGGGACCTTTAAAGGTCCATGTAGTCATGGGTTTCTGCCTTTGCGCCTGGATGTGTAACGGCACCGAGGTAAGTTGGGCCAACTAGCTGGGCATATTTCCACAGTGCACCGCTTTGATAGTTGGTGGTCCGTGCGCCCGGCCAAGCTGCCTTGCGCTTGGCCATTTCCTCGTCGGTTATGGCAACGCTGATTGACCCTTTGATGGCGTCCAGGGTGATCATGTCGCCTTCTTGCAGTAGGGCGATCGGGCCGCCGTATGCTGCTTCGGGGCCGACATGGCCGACGCAAAAGCCACGTGTCGCACCAGAGAAGCGGCCATCGGTAATTAACGCGACCTTTTTGCCCATGCCCTGACCGGACAGCGCTGCCGTGGTTGCCAACATTTCGCGCATGCCTGGGCCGCCTGCGGGCCCTTCATTGCGGATCACGAACACATCACCTTCTTTGTAGGCGCGGTTTTGGACAGCTTCGAACGCGTCTTGCTCACATTCAAAGATCAATGCAGGCCCGGTGAAAACGATGTCTTCTTCGGACATTCCGGCGATTTTCACGATGGCACCTTCGGGAGCAAGGTTGCCCTTAAGGCCGACAACGCCGCCGGTCTTGCTTATCGGTGTCGCGACAGAGTGGATGACTTTGCCATCTGCCTCGCGTTCGATCATGTCCAGTTCCTCGCCTATGGAACGACCTGACGCTGTGATGCAATCGGTATGGATCAGACCGGCTTTGCGCAGTTCCTTCAACACAACGGGCACGCCCCCGGCATCGTACAGGTCTTTTGCAACATAAGCGCCGCCGGGTTTCATATCGACAAAATACGGGGTGTCGCGGAAGATTTCACAAACGTCATCCAAGAAGAAATCGATGCCCGCTTCGTGTGCCATGGCTGGCAGGTGCAGGCCAGCGTTGGTCGAACCGCCGGTACATGCAACGATCCGCGCCGCATTTTCAAACGCTTCGCGGGTGCAGATGTCACGGGCGCGTATGTTCTTTTCGATCAGGTTCATGACCGCTTCGCCGGACGCTTCGGCATAGGCGTCGCGGGATACATAGGGTGCCGGCATGCCCGACGAATTCATCAGTGCAAGGCCGATCGCTTCGGATACGCAGGCCATAGTGTTGGCAGTGAATTGACCACCACAGGCACCAGCCGTCGGGCAGGCGACGCGTTCAAGAATTTCAAGCGCGGCCTCTGACATAGTGCCGTTCTGAAAATTGCCAACGGCTTCGAACATATCTTGGACAGTCAAATCACGGCTTGCGAAATCGGCGGGCACATCGGCACCTTCGGGCGCTTTGCCCGGCAGAATAGACCCACCGTACAAAAACACCGACGGTACGTTCAGACGGATCATCGCCATCATCATACCGGGCAGGGATTTGTCACACCCGGCAAGGCCCACAAGCGCGTCATAGCAGTGCCCGCGCATAGTCAGCTCGACCGTGTCGGCAATTGCTTCGCGTGAGGCAAGAGAAGACCGCATGCCTTCGTGACCCATCGCGATACCATCGGTCACTGTGATCGTGGTGAATTCGCGTGGCGTACCTTGCTGGGCTCTTACGCCTATTTTTACCGCTTGGGCCTGACGGTTCAGCGAGATGTTACAAGGCGCGGCCTCGTTCCAGCAGGTGGCGACACCAACAAGCGGCTGGTGAATTTCTTCTTCGGTCATGCCCATGGCATAGTAATACGATCGGTGCGGCGCGCGCTCTGGGCCTTCGGTGACGTGCCGGCTGGGCAGTTTGGATTTATCAAAACGGTTGTTGGTGGACATCAGAACGCCTCCCTGATTGGACATTTACACCGGAATAGCCATCCCGTCCTTTCGCTGCAAGGCTCAAGCGGTCGGTTGAAGTGATACGCTTGTCGCTTTAGGGTGCTTGGGACCATCAGGCGCGTTGCCTGCCTCAGCGAAAGTGGACCTGCATGGAGCGATCGATTTTTTCCTTTATATGGAAATATTCCAGCAGAGATCAGATTGTTCTTTTGATCCTGACACTTGTCACCTTTCCTTTTTTGTACGTCACGCTTGAGCTGCCAAAACGTATCATCAACGATGCGATTGGTGCTGAATCGAACGTGATCAACGTCTTTGGCATTCAGATGTCACAAGTGCAGTTCCTTTTAACTTTGTGCTTTGCCTATCTAGCGTCTGTGCTGGTTCACGGCCTGATGAAAATGCGGTTGAACACCATGAAGGGCATTGTCTCCGAGCGGCTTTTACGTCGGTTCCGATATCAGCTGATATCGCGCATGATGCGCTTTCCGCGAAGCTATTATGACAATACCAGCCAGGGCGAGCTGGTTTCGATGGTCACATCAGAGGCCGAGCCGATGGGCGGTCTGATGGGGGATGCGGTCGCCCAGCCGGTGTTCCAGGCGGGTCAAATGCTGATCATCTTGCTATTCCTGTTCATTCAGTCGTTCTGGTTCGGCTTGGCTGGCGTGGCGCTGATCCCGTTGCAGGCATATCTGATTCCGATGCTGCAGCGGCAGATCAACCAGCTGAATAAGGCGCGGATCAATGAGGTGCGTGCCCTGTCATCCGAGATCGGGGAAACAGCGGCGGGTATTACCGATTTACGTACAAACGGTGGCTGGCGGTTTAGATTGGCCAAGTTCACGGATCGTCTTGGCGCGTTGTTCACCATCCGCTTTCAAATCTACCAGAAAAAGTTCTTCATGAAGTTTCTGAACAACTTCATCACCCAGCTTACACCATTCTTCTTTTACGCTGTGGGCGGTTATCTGGTTATCGCGGGCAACATTACAGTTGGTGCCCTTGTGGCAGCCCTTGCAGCATACAAAGACCTCTCTAACCCTTGGAAAGAGCTGCTAACTTATTACAACGAGACGCAGGACATGGCCATTCGTTGGGAGATTGTTGTTGAACGGTTTGCCCCTCGGGACATGATCCCCGAGCGCTTGTTCGAAGGGGAGCCCGAAGAAATTCCGCACCTGAAGGGGCCCATCAATCTAAACCATGTGACCGTGCGGAATGCTGACGGAACTTTGCTGTTGGATGACATCGACATTGATATTCCGATGGGCGCACGTGTCGCCATTCAGATCCCCAATCAGGTGGAACGCACCGCTTTGGCTGAATTGCTGACCCGAGAGATCAGCCCAACCCGCGGAACGATTAAAATGGCAGGTTATGATCTAGCAGATTTGCATCAGGCAGTCCTTGCGGCACGGATCGGCTATGCCCATGCGCAGCCATATCTGTTCAAAGGGACTATCGGCGACAACCTGTTGATGTCCTTGCGAACCAGTCCGAAAACCGTGCTTTGGGACCCTGAGAAGAAGGACTGGGAGTCGATTGAAACGCTGCGCGCTGGCAATAGCCCCGACAGCACCCGCGCCGACTGGTTGGACCCCGGCCTGGCAGAGCTGGATTCAGACGAAGATGTAAACCACTGGTGGTACGAATTGGTCAAAGCGGTAGGGACCGAAGAATTGATGTTCCGTCGCATGGTGGTGGACCGGATGGACCCAACCGAGCGCCCCTTGCTTGCGGAAAAGATCGTTGGTTTGCGCCCAGAAATCTATGAAAAACTAAAAGAACGCGGGCTGGATACGGCCATTCACCGTTTTGATCCTGAAAAGTTCAACCCAGCGATGGCGTTGGGGGGAAACCTGATGTTTGCATCCCCGCTTTACGATATATCGCAAACTGTTCTCGCCTCTGAGCGTAGCTTTCTTGCGATGATCTTTGATCTGGGCCTTGCTGAGCAAGGTATTGCAATATCCCAAACATTGGTTGAGACGCTGCACCATACTTTCGGGCGCGATGGCACCGATCACCCGCTTTTTACCGCATTGGGGATCGACGACGATTTGTACGAGCGTCTGGTCGACATCGCATTGCGCCGCCGCAACGATGGAGACGAGGCGCTAACCGAAGACGAGTTTTCGTTGCTGTTGACCATTCCGTTCGCCTTTACCGCAGAGCAAATAGGCCCCTCATTTCCGGAAACGTTTAAAGATGAAATTCTAGAAATACGCAAAAAGCAGGGTCAGGCTATGCGCGAGAAAACCAAAGATATGTTTATACCGATCGCGCCGGAAACATATCTGCCGCGTCTGTCTATCCTGGAAAATGCGCTTTATGGGCGGATATCAGTAGTTGCCGGCTTGCAGGCGGATCTGGTGATGGACGTCGTGTCGGATGTGTTCAGAGAACACAATCTCCAGCATGAAGTGACGATAAATGTTTTTGATGTGCCGACGAAAATTGCCGGATCAAATATTTCGAAGGTATTTCAGGAAAGGGCGGCGTTCAGCCGTGCCGCAATGAAAAGGCCAGACATTATGGTGCTGGATCAGCCGCTGGCAGGTCTCGAGGCCGAGGGGCATTCGAGGCTGCGGGACAAACTTAGCGCTTTGCTGCCAGATACAACGCAAATCTATCTTGATACTAATTTCTCGCGGCCAGACGATTTCGACATGTTCATCGAGATAAAAGGCGGTCGCATAGATGGCATGGCTCATCGCGATGCACCGCATCATGACGATCTCATTTCAGGCGATCTGCGTCGCAAGCTGCAAATTGTTTCCCACAATGAATTGTTCAGCAATCTTGACCCTCGCAATCAGCGGCTTTTGGCGTTTGCAGCCCAGTGGTTTCCGGTGGCGAAGGATCAGAAAATCTTTAATCAAGGCGATCGGCCGGATGCGGTTTATCTGTGCCTGTCGGGCTCCAGTGAACTGTTCTGGATGGATGACGACGGCAAAAGGCATCATGTATCGACTGTAGAGAAAGGACGCCTAATTGGTGACCTTGCCGTGATTATGAAGGACCCCCGGCAATTTGACTTTGTCGCCCTTGAGGATAGCAATTTCCTGCGGATCGATGCGGATCAGTTCAGGTCGGTTATCGAGGATGACAGAGTGATCTTGCTAAGTTTGCTCAAGACGGTTTCATCGCATCTGTCGAATGCAGCTGATCTGCTGCGTTCCGCAGCTGTCGATATTCCACGGGACGTAGAAGGCCGGCAAACGAGCAAAGGGGAAATCATTTGATGGGCAACTACGCAGCGCACCGGAATTTCATTGCTCCGGCTCTTCCAACCGCTGCGTTGTGGCGGCTTATCGTTGGATTTCTTGCTGCTACCGCCGTTTATTTTCTGCTGAACAATCTTTTCTTTACGTTGATCTTCAACATGCTGGGTCCGCAGGGTGGAGGGTTTTATGGTGACTTGCTGACAGGCAAAACGCCGGTCGCAATGTTTCTTTTGTTGGGCAGCTTCGGGTTGATGACGGTGGGTGTTGGGCTGGTGGCGCGGGTGCTGCATCGTCGGTCTTTTTCCAGTCTGATCGGACCGCTTGGCATTGCGATCCCGCAATTCGCTGTGGTCTTGCGCATGTTGGTTATTATCGGCGCGATTATTTATCTGCTGCCGCCGTGGGATTTGGGGGAACCCTATGTGCCCAATATGGCGCTCGGAAATTGGGTGCTGCTGCTGCCGTTTTCGCTCGTGGCTGTGTTTGTTCAGGTCAGCGCAGAGGAAATCGTGTTTCGCGGGTATGTCCAGCAGCAGCTTGCAGCGCGGTTTAAATCCCCGATTGTTTGGATGGTACTGCCATCGGTTCTTTTTGCGTTCGGTCACTATTTACCCAATGAAGCGGGCGAGAATGCGGTAATTATCGCGCTTTGGGCGGGGGTGTTTGGCATATTGATGGCAGACCTGACGGCGCGTGCAGGGAGCCTTGGCCCTGCGATTGCTGTTCACCTTTGCAATAACGTGGCTGCTATTCTTATCACCTCTATGCCTGATGATCTGTCGGGGCTTGCCCTGTACCTGACCCCTTTTAGTATGGAGGACACCGAGGCAATGCGGGCGTGGCTTCCGGTTGATTTTGCTTTGATGTTGGTCAGTTGGCTGGCGGCAAGGCTCGCCATTCGCCGTTGATTGCAATTTACTCTGGGGCAGCATATCTCAGGGACGAAACTGAAACAGAGGTTCGCCATGAACTGGATCAATAACTACGTTCGCCCACGCATCAATTCGATTTTTTCGCGTCGCGAGACGCCGGATAATCTTTGGACGAAATGCGAAGAATGCGGGACAATGTTGTTTCACCGCGAGGTGTCGAACAATCTGAACGTCTGTACCAGTTGCGGGCATCACATGGGGATCACCCCGCGGGACCGGTTTATGGCACTTTTCGATGGTGGTGTTTTCACTGAGGTGAAAGTTCCCGCGCCAGTAACAGACCCGTTGCACTTCCGCGACCAAAAGAAATACCCGGATCGTTTGAAAGCTGCGCAGAAACAGACCGGCGAAACCGAAGCGATGCTGGTTGTGACTGGTGAAATCGGGCGCACACCGATCGTTGCGGCGGCCCAGGATTTTTCGTTCATGGCGGGGTCCATGGGCATGTATGTGGGCAATGCAATTATAGCTGCAGCCCAAGAGGCCGTTAAACTTAAGCGTCCGCTGATCTTGTTTTCTGCCGCTGGTGGTGCGCGCATGCAAGAAGGCATCTTAAGTCTGATGCAAATGCCGCGCACGACCATTGCAGTGCAAATGCTGAAAGAAGCAGGGCTGCCCTATATCGTCGTGTTGACCCACCCCACAACCGGTGGTGTTACGGCCAGCTATGCCATGTTGGGCGATGTTCATATCGCCGAACCGAATGCGCTGATCTGCTTTGCTGGTCCACGTGTGATTGAACAAACAATCCGTGAAAAGCTGCCCGAGGGATTCCAGCGGGCGGAATATCTGCTGGATCACGGGATGCTAGATCGCGTGACGCCGCGCCCTCAGATGCGTGACGAGCTGATCAATATCACCCGCATGTTGCTGGGTTTGCCGCCCGCTGTGCGCGGTGACCTGCCAGCGCCGACCGAAGGGGGCGATCTGCCACATGCTTTGACCTCTGACGGCAAGGCAGAATTACCCAAAAAATGACGCAACAAACATCCGATGCTGTGCTGGCGCGTATGATGGCGCTGCATCCCAAGATCATCGACCTGACCCTTGATCGGATGTGGCGACTGTTGGATGCTTTGGGCAATCCGCAGAACAGTCTGCCGCCCGTCATCCATATTGCAGGCACGAACGGCAAAGGGTCGACGCAGGCCATGATCCGCGCCGGGCTGGAATCGGCAGGCCACCTTGTTCATGCATATACTTCGCCGCATCTGGCGAGATTCCATGAACGTATCAGGGTCGCCGGGGATCTAATAACCGAAGCTGACCTGACGGACGTTCTGGACGAATGCTATGCCGCCAATGAGGGTGGCAATATCACCTATTTTGAAATTACGACCTGCGCGGCTTTGCTGGCATTTTCTCGCACCCCTGCGGATTATACGCTGCTTGAGGTGGGGCTGGGCGGCCGTTTGGACGCCACCAACGTCGTTGAACATCCTGCCCTGACTGTGATCACCCCTGTGTCGATCGATCACCAACAGTACCTTGGTGATACCTTGGGCCAGATTGCGGGCGAGAAAGCAGGGATTATCAAACGTCGAGTGCCTTGTATCGTCGGCCCCCAGCAAGAAGAGGCAATGGACGTGATTGAAGCCGAGGCACTGCGTCATCATGCACCGCTTTTGGCTTATGGTCAGCAATGGCATGTGGGGCAGGAAGCTGGACGCATGGTCTATCAGGATGAAAAGGGGTTGTTGGATCTGCCCAAGCCAAATTTGTTGGGCGCTCATCAGATCAGCAATGCCGGTGCAGCCCTTGCCGCTTTACGGCAGCTTGATATCGCAGATGAACACTGCGAGGCGGCGGTCACCAGCGCACAATGGCCTGCGCGAATGCAGCGGTTGAAATCCGGCCCCTTGGTCGAAGCCGCTGAAAGCGCAGAACTTTGGCTAGATGGCGGGCATAACCCCGCCGCAGGTGAAGCGATTGCCGAGCTGCTGGGGACGATGCCCGAGCGTACGACCTATTTGATCTGCGGGATGCTGAATACCAAAGACATCGGCGGATATTTACGCCCCCTTGCAGCGCATGCGAAAAAGCTGTTCGCTGTTTCAATTCCGGGGGAAGCTGCCACCTTGCCTGCGGCTGATACCGCCAAGGCTGCCCGCGCCGTGGGCATGAATGCGGAAGATGCACCTACGGTCCAGCAAGCCCTAGCAGAAATAACTGCAGCGGATCCTTTTGGGCGGGTTTTGATATGCGGATCATTGTATCTTGCTGGCAATATTTTGCGGGAAAACAGTTAGAATTTTCATTTCTCAAATTGGCGATGTTTACGATATCTACGCTTTCCACTCCCTAAGGTTCAAAGACAGATTTCTTTGTTTTTGGAGTCGATGTGATGGTGAAAGATCAGAAACGTAAAAGTGTCGTTCAGCCGGTGCTTTTTGTGTTGCTTTGTTTAATGGTGTTTCTAGCCGGTGGCGTTTTCATACTGGATCAGGGACGATCGCCCTATCATGTGACAGCAATCCCGGTTCCGGAACCCATAACCGTAACGCCCCTTTCTGTTGCTTATAGACTGCTGGATGCAAGTGACGACCCTGGGGCAGATTTGTCGCCCGCAGTTGCCTTGCACAGGCTGCATTCTGAGACAAAGACCGGTCTGGACAGTTTAGTTCACACGGTTTTTGGGGCATTTGATGACACGTCATCGGGTCGTGCATTAGAATCGTATCTTGTTTGGGCGATCAGGTCTGGAAAGCCGGATGCCTACGTCGATTCACTGCTTAACAGCGCCGCGGCGAAGGGTCATTTTCAGATGCCTTCGGCGCTTACGACCTTATCGGGACGGTTGGATACACAGAGCTTGCTAAGGTCGGTGCTTGTGGCCGCAACACAGGATAGATCGGTGCCAGTCACAAGCGCACATGTACCCCAACAACACCTGCTCCGTATGTCCGAAAGTCTGGCGGGTCTATCTTTAGCATATTATGGAAATCCTTTGGATCACACGCATATTGCAGACGCCAACGGCACCATCAACCGTATGCCTAAGGCAAAGGTCGGGCAGGCATTTGAAATACCGGGGCTTTAACTGCCCCAGCCTTCCGCCTGCATTTCACGCAAGCGCGATGCTGTCCGTTCAAATTCAAAGGTGCCTTCCCCCTCAAGATACAGCATTTCGGGACTGGCTGCGGCAGAACAGATCAGACGCACTTTGGCCTCATAGAGAGCGTCAATGAGGGTTACAAAACGTTTGGCTTCGTTAAAGTTAGTCCTACCCAATGATGGGATATTATCCAAAAGCAGAACGCGGCACGCTTCGGCAAGGGCAAGGTAGTCTGCAGCGCCCAACGGTTGACCACATAGCGCATGAAAACCCGCCCGTGCGATACCATTGCGAAATTGCGGGATGATCACATCGCGGCCTTTAACACGCAGCTTTAGTTCTTCGCCCTCGCCGCCTGTCAGATCCTGCCAAACGGCATCCATCTCGGCGCGACTTTCTGAATTAACTGGGCTGAAATACGATTGTGATCCAGCAAGCCGGTCCTGACGATAATCTCGCGGGCTGGTCAGTTCCCAAACAACCATCTTGTCCTTTATCAGCTCTATAAACGGCAGGAAAATCTCTCGGTTCAGGCCATCTTTGTAAAGATCGTCAGGGATCCGGTTCGAGGTGGTTACAACGACAACCCCAGCTGCAAAAAGCGCTTGAAAAAGCCGACCCACAATCATGGCATCGGTGATATCGCTGATTTGCATTTCGTCAAACGCCAACACTTTGACTGATGCGGCAACCTGCGCTGCAACAGGGGCAATTGCGTCATCGACGCCGGTTTTACGAGCCTCGTGCATGGCATTGTGAATTTCCTGCATGAAGGCATGGAAATGCACGCGTCGGGCAGGGATGTCGTCCATGTGGCCGGCAAATAAATCCATTAGCATCGATTTCCCGCGTCCGACACCACCCCACAGATACAACCCCTTTGGCGGTTCTGGTGCGGGTTTAAAAAAACCCTTTTTCTCGGGATTAAGAAGGGCATTTCTGATGCGGTCAAACTCAGGCAGCACCGCTTCTTGGGCGGGATCAGGGGTCAGGCTGCCATCGGCCACGCGTTGATCATAAAGCGTACGTAAATCTGTCATGGCTGTGGCTTACAACGTGATTATGGGTTTGGAAAGACGCGGTGGCATTAGCGCCGTTCAATTTGAATTGACGCTCGTCAATGCAAAGGTAGGGTGCCTTATTGGCAAAAGGATCAGTGACTTGGAGAAAAACGCGTCCATATTCACCCCGGTTTTGATTGTAGGCTGCTTGATCATCATGGTCAGTTTCGCCGTCCGGGCATCTTTCGGCGTGTTTCAAATTCCGATCGCGGCCGAGTTCGGCTGGCTTCGCAGTGAATTCTCTCTTGCGATTGCAATACAGAACCTCGCATGGGGCTTTGGGCAGCCGATCTTTGGTGCGTTGGCCGAGAAAATCGGCGACCGACGTGCCATCATTATCGGCTCTGTCGTCTATGCCGTGGGTTTGGTTCTTTCAGCGAATTCAGTGTCTCCAATTGAACACCAGACCTATGCGTGGCTGGTGGGGTTTGGCATCGCGGGCACCGGGTTTGGTGTGATTTTGGCGGTTGTAGGGCGCGCATCAACTGCCGAAAATCGGTCGATGTCCTTGGCAATTGTAACGGCAGCGGGCAGCGCAGGGCAGGTGTTCGGGGCACCAGTTGCAGAGTGGATGCTAGGCTTTCTAACCTGGCAAAGCACTTTCATAGTATTTGCAGGCGCTATTTTGGCAATGATCCTGACACTGCCACTGATGCGCGCGCCAGCGTTGGCCAGCAAAGCCGAGCTTGAGGAAAGTCTGGGCCAAATTCTGGTCAAGGCGTTCAGAGATCCGTCTTTCACCCTGATATTTGTCGGGTTCTTCTCGTGTGGGTATCAGTTGGCTTTCATCACTGCGCACTTCCCTGCCTTTGTGACCGAGCTTTGCGGCCCTATCCTTGCCGGTGGGGTGTTGCACAGCATCGGCATCACAACGACATCTGCGTTGGGAGCAGTGGCAATTTCATTGATCGGATTGGCAAATATTGCAGGGACTCTGTTGGCTGGCTGGGCAGGCAAGCGGTATTCGAAAAAATACCTTTTGGCGGGAATTTATACGGCGCGCACTGTGATCTCGGCTATTTTTATCTTGATGCCTATCACGCCCTTATCGGTGATCCTGTTCTCAATCGGGATGGGGTCACTTTGGTTGGCGACAGTGCCGTTGACCAGTGGATTGGTCGCCCATATCTATGGCTTGCGCTATATGGGAACACTCTATGGCATCGTGTTTTTCAGCCACCAATTGGGCAGCTTTATGGGCGTCTGGCTGGGGGGGCGGTTGTATGACGTCTATGGCGGATACACCGCTGTTTGGTGGATCGGCGTCGCTGTTGGTGCGTTCAGTGCGCTTGTCCATTTGCCGATCCGCGAAAGGCGGCTCGAGGGGTTGGTGACCGCTTAAGTCGTCGCAAGCAAGTGATTTCGGATCAGTTCTATAACTTGATTTGCGTGGGTATATGGCAAGCCATGACCAGCGTCGGGGATCACTTCGTGTTCGGCGGTGCGGTTCCATTCGGCCAAGGTGCCAATCGCTGACGGGGGAATCATGCTGTCCTCTTGGCCCCAGATTGCAAGCACAGGGATCTGTGCGGCTTGGATGGCACGATGCTCGTCGCGCAGCACGTCTGTCAGGATACCACGGCGGCTTGCCAGTACAGCCGGGACATAACGTTTAAAGTCCAGTTGCTCAGCTTGCTGTTCGTACACTTGGGGCACGCTTGATGCCTGTTTGCTTTCGGCTTTGATGCCCTTGCGGAAAAATGAGGGAAACAAAGCAAGCATAAGCCAATCGCCGACCAAGGGTGCCTTGGCGATAAAATCAAACAGCTTGTTCGAGGTCAGGCCCATACCTGCTGGGGCAAGCAATACCAAGCGGTCAACCCGCTCAGGTGCCACAGCAGCAAAGCAGGTCGCGATAGCGCCGCCCATGGAATAGCCAAATAGTGTAATACTACCGGTTACGCCTTCGCTTTCTAACAATTCCTCGAGTTGCTTCAAGAAGAACTGTTGGTCCTGAATGCCGGATGGGCGGTCAGAATACCCCCTGCCGTACAGGTCATAAACCAGCGTACGATATCCCATCAGCGCGAGGCCTCTGGTGACGCCACGCCAAACAAAGCTGGGCGTCGTCAGACCGTGGATACACACGGCGACAGGCCCAGTGTGGGGGCCAAACCATGCAAAATGCGTAACGCCTTGGCTAAGTTCAACAAACTGGCCGGGTGCGCCGCCGCGCGCCGCGTCGTTCATTGACGAACGGTTGCGTTCAATCAGCACGGGGGTCACGATAACTGCGACCAAGATTAGAGCAATCCAGATCACGAGCGGGCGCGCCAACGGTCCAGGATATAGCGGCTGGTCATCAAATCTAAATGCGCGCCGCCGCCGTTTTTGAAAAGGGTGATTTCATCATCCGACGTTCGGACGAATTCCCCCATATCATAGTAATCGGCGACAATCGTATCGCGGTTGAATACGCCCTGCGCAATGGGAATTTTCAATTCTCCAATATGATCGACTGTTGTGTCCAGGCTGTCGACGAACACACGTGCGCGGGTCAGTGCTGCATTGTCGGCTTCGCGCATGTCGGGGCGATAGGCACCGATCAAATCAACGTGCTGGCCCGGTTGCAGCCATTCGCCCTTAATAAAGGGGGTGGTCGACATCGTGGCAGAGGTGATGATGTCGGCCGCACGGATTGCCTGCTCAAGATCGTCTGCAATCTTTAGGCCTGGGATCTCGGTGGCCATGGTTTTAGCGTTTTCGACGGTGCGGTTCCAAATGGTGAATTCTGCGTCTGGAAAGGCGGCGGAATAGGCAGAATGTAGGCCCCTTCCTTGGGTGCCCGCGCCAAGGATCAAGATTTTTCGACTGTCTGGGCGCGCCAATCGACGCGCTGCAAGCAGGCTGTCGCCAGCGGTTTTCCATTTGGTGACAAGATGGAAATCAACCAGTGCTTCCAGCGTGCCGTTGCTGTCGGAATAGAGCGAGACGCCGCCATTCACCATCGGTGCCCCTTTTGCGGGATTGCCGGGGAAAATGGTCGCGGATTTCACAGCGAGGCCCAATCCGTCGATCCAAGCGGCCCTGTTCAACAGCGTGTCATCACCGCGATACAGAAAAGTATCGGCAATCTGGGCCTTTGGCAGGGAATGGCCTGCCGCCAAAGCGTCGGTCAGGCCGATCCAATCCAACGTGGCTTCGCCCTCGGCGAAGGGGATAATGTCAACTTGGGTCACGCGGCCTCTTCCTTGGTCAACAGGCCTTCGGACACAAGGCGGTCGGCCCAGCCAGCCGGCCCGGTAAACAGATGTGTGTGCCACCCATGCGCGGCAGCGGCTGCAATGTTGTCATGCCGGTCATCGGTGAAAATCAGGTCAACGGGCGATAAGCCGCTTTGGCTTTGGAGGGCTGCAAAGATGGCGGGATCGGGTTTGATCATGCTCATATGCCCGGAGATAAAGTCGCGATCGAATTCACGCAGGAACGGGTAATGTTTCGCGGCAAGATCATAGGATTGGATGCCAAAATTCGTCAGCGAAAACACAGGAGTACCCTTGGCTTGAAGCGCCTTCATCAACCGCAAGGAGTGGGGGATGACGGGTGTTGCCATTTCAATCCAGCGGTCGTGCCACAGCCTGATTTCGTCGCGCCATTCGGGGTTGGCATCGGCGGTGTCGTAGATTGTGTCAGTGAAGTTTTCACCACTGTCGACGCGGTCATTCATCGCGTGCAGGTCAACTGCAGCGAACATCGCTTTGCGGCGGCCTTCTCCTATGACTGAATCAAAAAACCTCTCGGGTTGCCATTCGATCAATACGTTTCCGATATCAAAGACGACTGCGGTTGGTTTCATGGGAAAGCCCTTTGGGTTGGGGGCGGAATTTTCAGAAAAATTCCGGTTCGTTTTCTTTGAAAGAAAACGGCCAGCGCTACCGCTGAGCCGCTCGAATTTCACGTTCCAAGGCTTCCAGAAAACGGGAGCGATCGGCTTTTGTAAAGCTTTTCCCGCCGCCTTGTCGGAACGGATCGGCGGCACGCAAGTCAGTCATAAGATCGCGGGTCGCAAGAACATTGCCGATATTCGCCGCTGTAAGCGCCTCGCCGTTGTGTTTCAGAACGCGCGCGCCAGCCTCGACGCATCGCGCAGCAAGAGGGATATCGCCCGTCACGACGACATCGCCAGCGCCGCAGCGGTCTGCAATCCAGATATCCGCTATGTCTGGTCCGTCTGCCACAATGACATTTTCCACCAGCGGGTTTTGCGAGGGCCGCAAACCGCCATTCGACACAATGTACATCTGGATCTTGTGACGGGTTGCAACGCGCTCGGCCTCGGCTTTTACAGGGCAGGCGTCTGCATCTATGTAGAGGGCTGTCATGTTATTTCGATCAATCTGCGTAAAGCGCGTCTGCATGGAAGGCGATGTGATCTTCCATAAAGGTCGAGATAAAGAAATAGCTGTGATCATATCCCGGCTGCATGCGGAAGGTTGCGTTCTGGCGGCGCTTGGCGATTGCTGCGGCCAAAGCCTCTGGCTTTAAAAGGTCAAGGAATTGATCATCGGTGCCTTGGTCAATCAGAATCGGTCCGGCAAAGCCTTTTTCTGCCATCAATAGGGTCGCATCATGTTTGGTCCAAGCAGCCTCGTCAGAACCTAAATAGGCGTTCATCTGTTTTCGGCCCCAGTCGCTGGCGGATGGATTTGCAATTGGGGCGAATGCCGACACTGACTTGAAACGCCCGTCCAAGTTCATGGCGAGCGTTAAGGCACCATGCCCGCCCATGGAATGCCCGCAGATGGCCTGACGGTCCATATCAAGCGAGAAATTTTCGGCGAGGAGTGCAGGCAGCTCGTCCGCGATATAGCTCCACATCTGGAAGTGCGGCTGCCAGGGGTCTTGGGTCGCGTTCACATAAAACCCCGCGCCTTTGCCCAGATCATAGGCATCGTCATCTGCAACCTCGTCGCCCCGCGGGGATGTATCAGGGAAAACCACAGCGATCCCATGCTCGGACGCCCAAGCCTGCGCCCCGGCTTTGGTCATGGCGTTTTCGTGGGTGCAGGTGAGCCCTGAAAGGAACCACAGCAGGGGGACAGGTCCTTGCCTGGCTTCTTCTGGCAGGAAGAGGGCAAAGGTCATTTCGCAATTGCAGGAGGTGGACAGGTGAGAATAAACACCTTGCGTGCCGCGAAAGCTGGTGTTTTCGGAAACGGTTTTCATCGGGTTCCTCCTGTGTTGGGATGTTAGCTTATGGCTAGCGGGCATTCGCGCGGGCGGCAAGGGCAGGACGCTGCGCGATGAGTATTTCAAAAAGGGTGAAGGTCAGAAGGTTGTGACCCATGCGATGATCGCGCTTACCGTAAAGATGCTAAGAGCGGTAGAAACAAGGATGGCGGCCGACACGCGGGCCGGGCCGACGTTATAGTGTTGCGCCAGCATATAGACGTTGCCCGCCACGGGAAGGGAAGCTGCGGCGATGATGACGCCGGCTTTGTAAGGATCGACCTTAAAGAACCAAAGGGCTGCCATTGCTACAAAGGCGGGGTGTAGCACCAGTTTGCAAAAGGTCAGCCAACCGGCCACCTGAAGTTTTTCGGCGGATTTCGAGGCCAATGATGCGCCAATCGCAAAGAGCGCCCCGGGGGTTGCAGCACCGCCCAGAATGACGAGAAAATCGTTCATCGGGGTTGGGATCGGTATGCGCAGGCCAGACCAAACAAAACCTAGAACCATCGCCACGATCATCGGGTTCTTCAATAGGCCCATGCCGATCGTGCGCAAGACGCGAAGGCTCATCTGGCCATCTCGGCTGCCGGTAATAAGGATCACGATCAAGCTGGAAAAGACGATCAAGTCGACTGCAAGAACCAGAACAACGGGGCCAATGGCCTCGGGCCCTAAAAGTAGGGTGAGCATGGGGACGCCCAGAAAACCGGTGTTTCCGATGACGGCGCATTGCGCCTCCATTGCATTATTCGCGACATCAAGATTACGCAGAAACCCAACGAGCGTTGCGATACCATAGACGAAAGCTGTTCCCCATAGATAGGCCGCGACCAGGCGGCTATCCCAGACGTCAGCCAAGGACAGGTTCGCGGCGAAATGGAAAAGCATCGCCGAGAGGGCAAAATAAAATACGAACTTGGTAAGGTAAGCCGTCGCCTCGGCTGTAAAGAAACGGGTGCGGCCGGCCCAGTAGCCAAGACCGATCAGCGCGAAAAATGGCAGTGTTTTGAGTAAGATCGCCAACATACGAAATTCGTAGCTGGCAACGTGGGTGGGTGCAACAGCGTGTTGCCTTTAACCTGACCCAATCACGACGCCGACGGCGAACACCAGTGCACCGCCCAAGACAACTTGGAACGCGGCCCGGAAAAAGGGCGTGTTCATATAGCGGTTTTGAATCCACGCAATGGCCCAAAGTTCAACAAACACAACGGCGAAGGCGATGATTGTCGCGGTCCAGAAATCGGTAATCAAATATGGCAGTGCGTGGCCCAACCCCCCAAGCGCAGTCATAACACCAGCAGAGAGCCCGCGTTTCACAGGGGAGCCCCGGCCCGAAATCTGTCCATCATCTGACGCTGCTTCGGTGAAGCCCATCGAAATGCCTGCCCCCAGCGATGCTGCAAGGCCTACTAGAAATGTTGTCCACGTATCGTGTGTCGCGAATGCGGTGGCAAAGATTGGAGCGAGGGTCGAGACAGATCCGTCCATTAAGCCAGCTAATCCCGGTTGTACCCAGGTCAGTACGAATTGGCGATGTGCTTCGGTGTCTTCCCTGCTGATAGTCTCCGCGTCCAAGTGTGTCGCGACCAAGTCGTCTGCAGTGCGTTGGTGGCCTGCTTCGGCGGCGGCCAGATCACCGAGTAATCTGCGCGTGGCGGCGTCAGTGGTGCGTGCAGCGGCCTGAAGGTAAAACGCCTCGGCCGACTTTTCCATTGCCGCGGCTTCTGCCCGAATGCGGTCGAGACCCAGGTTTTCGATCAACCATACAGGGGTGCGTGCATAATAACCTGACACATGTTCGCGCCGGATCAATGGGATTGTCGGGCCGAAACGATCAGTGTGCAAGTCTATGAGGCGCTGGCGATGGTCGTCTTCCTCGGCGGCCATGCCTTCGAAAATGGCTGCGCTGTCGGGGTATTCTTCGCGTAGGTTTTCCGCGTATCCGCGATAGATGCGTGCATCGTCTTCCTCTGATGAAATTGCGAGAGCGATAATTTCCTGCTCGGACAAGTCCTTGAAACGTTTTCGATTTAGGGAAAACAGCATGTGCCACCTATTCAAATGTTAGAATAGTTCTAAACTTGGCTTCCCCTAATTTCAAGGATCATAAACTAGTCAGACAAAATAGCGCAGATGCATCGCTGGATCGTGCAAACTGACGATGCGCTGTCTGAAAAGGGGCGCTGTGCGCTAGATCGCAAACAGGCTCATGTTTTTGGCCTGTTGTCGATGATACGCACCGCTTTACCTTCGGAACGCGCGACGCAGCCCACATCGCCGACTTCAATTTTGACGCTGATGCCAACAGTATCTTTGATTTGTCCAGCAAGGGCGGCTGCGGCAGCCATTCGGGCATCGGCACTGATGTCGTGGCTGGCGCATTCACAAAAAACGCGCATTTGATCCATGCGGTCGGGTTTGGACAATTCGATCTGGAAATGCGGAGCAAGGTCAGAAATGGACATCAACGCTTCTTCGATCTGGGTGGGAAAGACGTTAACGCCGCGCAGGATGATCATGTCGTCGCTGCGACCTGTGACTTTTTCCATCCGCCGCATGCTGCGTGCCGTGCCGGCCAAAAGCCGAGTTAGATCACGGGTGCGATAGCGGATGATCGGAAATGCCTCTTTCGTCAACGAGGTGAATACCAGTTCGCCTTTTTCACCATCGGCAACGGGCTGACCTGTTTCTGGATTTATGATCTCAGGATAAAAATGATCCTCCCAGATATGCAGGCCGTCTTTGGTTTCGACACATTCGCAGGATACACCCGGACCCATAATTTCGGATAGCCCATAGATATCAACGGCATGCATATCAAACGCCTGCTCAATTTCGAGCCGCATGGCGTTTGTCCATGGTTCGGCCCCGAATATCCCCACCTCAAGCGAGGACTGGCGCGGATCGATGCCTTGGCGGGCGTATTCATCTAGGATCGACAGGGCGTAAGACGGGGTGACGGTGATGCCATTGGGTTTGAAATCTTCGATCAGGCGCACCTGGCGCGGGGTCATGCCGCCAGAAATGGGCACCGTGCTGATGCCAAGCTTGTCGGCCCCTAGGTGAATACCCAATCCGCCGGTAAACAATCCGTACCCATAGGCATTGTGCAGCATGTCGCCAGGTTTCAGACCGGCGGCGCGCAAAGACCGGGCGACGACGGTGCCCCAATTCTCAAGATCTGTTTTGGTGTACCCAACGACAGTCGGTTGGCCCGTCGTGCCGGAAGACGCATGGATGCGGGCGATTTTTTGGCGGGGAACGGCAAACATCCCAAAGGGGTAATTGTCGCGTAGATCGGTTTTGACGGTGAACGGAAATTTACCAAGATCGGTAAGGTCGTGCAGATCGTCGGGATGCACCCCCGCATCATCAAAGCTTTTGCGGTAAAAAGGCACGTTGTCATAGGCATGTCGCAAGGACCATTTCAGACGCTCCAATTGCAAGGCGCTGATCTCATCCCGGCTGGCGATCTCAATGGGGTCAAGGCTTTCACGTGCTGGGGTGAGGTCTTTCATCGGGTCATTTCCTCCTCGAAATGCTGGCCTTTCATGGTGCGTGACAATCCACGGAATAGCGCGATTGTGCGGCCATCATCCCCGGTGACTGTGACATCATAGACGCCGGATCGCCCGGCCCTTGATTGTTCAACTGCCGTTGCCGTCAGCCGTTCACCAGCCTTGCCGGGGGCAAGATATGTGATCTGATTTTGCTGGGCGACGACAAGCTGATTATAACTGTTGCAGGCAAATGCGAAAGCGCTGTCGGCAAGCGTAAAAATATAGCCCCCATGGCAAATGCCGTGCCCATTCAACATTGTGTCTGCCACAGGCATCGAAAGGGTCGCATTGCCCGGGGCGATATGGTCGATGCGCATATCAAGGTTTTGACTGGCCTTATCCGTGGCCCACATGGCTGCGGCTGATTTCTCGGCACGAGTTTGGGGGGTCATAGGTGGGGGCTTTCATGTTTCATAAATATGTAAGTTGCATAAGATCTGTAACATCTTCAAGATATTTCACGTGGCCTAGGGCTTGATTTGATCTGCGATCAACGCAACTGTTAGAATATGACGTTGCACTTACACTCTTCAAACAACAAGAACGAGCGCGCGCCTGAACAAGTCGCGTTTCACCGAACCGAGCTGTCCCCGATCTTGTCGCTTTATGGTCGTATGGTTGCAGCGGGTGAATGGCGCGATTACGGTATTTCCTGCTTGCGCGAAGTTGCTGTATTCTCCGTTTTTCGCAGAACCGCAGAAATGCCGCTGTACAGGATCGAAAAGCGGCCCAAAATGCGGTTAAAGCAAGGGATGTATGCGGTTGTCGGTCCCAATGGGCAGGTTTTGCGCCGTGGGCAGGACTTGGCCACTGTGCTGCGGGTATTAGAGCGCAAGCTAATTCGTGCGGTCGATACCTGACCATTGAATGTGGTCGATTCCGTCAAGATTACCTAAAGGATGAGAGACGCTTGTGCCCCGTTATCGGGCCGTCAGCCTTTGCGATGCGTGCAATCGCGGTGGTGATCGGTTCCAAAGTGACAGCCATTTTATGCGCATTTGCGTGGATCATAAGGTCGGGTTCAAGAACCAGTGCGACGTGCCCCTTCCAGAATAACAGATCATTGCGTTTGTATTCTGAGCCCGGAGGGAGTTGTTCGCCGACCATCACTAGCTGTTGATCGCTGTCGCCGGGACAGGGAATGCCACAGGCAAGTAAGGTCGCTTGAACAAGGCCGGAGCAGTCAATTCCCCAACGGCTGTTGCCACCCCAAAGATAGGGGGTGCCCAGAAATAGACGGGCAAGATCACCGGGGTCTAAGTTGCTGGAATCTAAGCCGTTCAAATGTTGTACTGGAATGTATCCCAATGCAGTTTGCGCAAATCCTTTGTCTACACTCAGGGCAGCTAACCTGCTGCCAAAGGTAAGTGACACCAGATCCCGACTTTTGAAATCAGGCTGCGAATACGCGTGGGTGGCAGGGGCAGCGACGACATGTGTCGCCTGAAATCGCGGGCCAATCGCAGTTTCCTGAACAAACCCACAATAGCTGTCTTTACCCATCTGAACATATGACCAGCCGCCTTCATTGGCCAGAATGGTCAGTGCGTCACCATAAATCGATTGCCGGTCCCGTGCGCCGGAAGGGCTACGGCATATGTCAGTCACAGGCGCAATGATTTGACCCGGTTCGTGTTGACGAACTAACGATGGGTCAGGTGTCAGCCGAAAGTCTGTCATTTCTGAAGAAGCGTTTCAAATGCTGCAAACAATGCGCGTGTCGCCTGGCCTACACCACCTTTTGGCCGCGCGGGCGCGGCTGTGGGCTGCCAGCCATAAATGTCGAAATGCGCATAGGGGCTGTCCGTTACAAAGCGCCGCAAGAACAGGGCCGCAGTGATACATCCTGCAAAACCACCAGATGGCGCGTTATCAAGGTCAGCAATCCCCGGTTCGATCATTGTCTCATATGGCGTATGAAAAGGCATGCGCCAAACCGGATCGGCATGCCGTTCTGCTGCAGTTTCAACGGCGGCAACAAACGTTTGGCTGTCACTGAAATATGGCGCGAGATCTGGGCCAACTGCAACACGGGCCGCACCGGTTAAAGTCGCCATCGAGATGATCTGATCTGGTTTTTCCTCGTCCGCCAATGCCAACGCATCGGCGAGCACCAAACGCCCTTCGGCGTCGGTATTGTTAATCTCGACCGTCAGCCCCTTGCGAGAGGTCAGGATGTCCTGGGGGCGAAATGAATTTGACGAAACAGAGTTTTCGACCGCAGGGATCAGCACGCGCAGTTGGATATCCATGCCGGTTGTCATGATCATATGCGCAAGCCCTAGTACAGCTGCCGCGCCTCCCATGTCCTTTTTCATCAGGCCCATGGATGTGCTGGGTTTGAGGTCTAGGCCGCCTGTATCAAAGCAGACGCCTTTGCCGACCAGCGTCAGTTTTTTACCCGTTTTGCCCCACCTCATGTCGATCAACCGGGGAGCGCGATCGGCTGCGCGACCAACGGCGTGGATCATTGGCAGGTTTTGTGCCAGCAGATCATCGCCGGTGATAACGCTGATCTGTGCACCATGTTTTTCAGCAAGGTCGCGTGCCGCGTTTTCCAAATCCGGCGGCCCCATGTCAGAGGCGGGGGTATTGATCAGGTCACGGGTCAGCAGTTCCCCATCCGCCAGCGCAACCAGCAGATCAGCATCTACGCCGTCCGGTGCGACCAGTTCCGCTTGTTTGGGGGCAGCCTTAGCGTATCTATCAAATCGATACGCTGAAAGCAGCCAACCTAACGTTTCGTTAGCCAGCGTCTCCTTGGGCAGATCTGTCTCAAGCCGATAAGTGCCCATCGGCAGTTTGGCCGCAGCCCCTGCCAAGTGGAAGCGCCCCCTGCTGCGAGATGCCTGGGTACCATATCCCGCAACCGCCATTTCGACAGACCCATCTGGCGCAGCGAAAACCAATGCCTGGCCTAATGCGCCCGTAAAGCTGTTGGCAGCAATCCAGCCGGACACGGATGCCGGCTGACCGCTCAACCAGTCGTCAAGCTGGCCCTCGTCGATTAGATGCAAAGGAATGGCACTGGCAGATGGTTTGGCAAATTTTGCGGGCATTGTAAGGCACCTTTTTGGGCATGCAGTTTAATCGCAGCCTAGTGGTATCCTTGCCATCCGCAAGCCCGTCAAATCGACAGATCCTGTGTGTCCCAAATGGCCGTCAACGATCGCTCTCCTACTCGGACAAGCCGCGTCAGGGTTGCTGCAATGGCGACTTCGTCCGTTTGGTCAACGGCCGACATTACATCGTTGGCAATGGCTGCCAGTTGCTGCAGCCCGACCTGATCGGCAATCGCAATCAGGGATCGGCTGTTCTTTCGCAAGTCCTGCCAATCCGAGGCCCGATATAGCCGGTCGCAATGCGAGATACGCAATGCGAGTTCTTCCATGGCACGGCAGACCACGTCTACAGCATCAGCTTCGCCAAGTTGCTTGTAAAGCGTACCCAGCCTTTCTTGATCGACGCAGACCTGTTCGGTCGGCCGCATTTGCAGAACTTGCATTATAATCACCCCGTAAAAAGTCCCCACGACTGGCCCTGTGTAGATTGTGAGAGATGTTCAAATGGTTGAGGGCGGCAAGCATTTTTGCTCGAATATGATGAAAATCTAGGATAGTGAGCATGAGACATAAAAGGACTAAGCGGTATAATGGATCAGGCGAAACCACTGCCATCTTATTTGGCGCAACGATATCATGGTTGGAAAGCAACAACTTACACCGAAAATCAGGCATGGTACCGGCGGTTGGCCAGCGACGGGCAGCACCCGCGTGCGATGGTGATTTCGTGCTGTGACAGTCGCGTCCATGTCACGTCGATTTTTGGGGCAGATCAGGGTGAATTCTTTATTCACCGCAATATCGCAAATCTTGTCCCGCCCTATTTGCCTGACGGCGAACAGCACGGTACATCTGCTGCGGTTGAATATGCCGTGCAGTCTTTGCAGGTCGCGCATTTAATTGTGCTGGGCCATTCCAGCTGTGGGGGCGTGCAAGGTTGTATCGACATGTGTAAGGGAAAAGCCCCGCAATTGGATGCAAAGGACAGCTTTGTCGGCCGGTGGATGGATATTCTACGCCCGAAATACGAGATTGTCGCTGACATCGAAGACCCTGAGGAGCAGGTTCGCCAACTTGAAAAACATGCTGTTATGACCTCGCTCGAGAATCTGATGACCTTTCCCTGGATCGCTGAAAAGGTCAAAGACGGTAAGCTGACGTTGCATGGTTTGTGGACCGACATCGGTGAAGGCGGACTTGAATGTTATAGCGCGGATAAGGATATGTTCATTCCGGTCTAAAAATGATCGGCGGAAAACGGGCTATTGCTATAATTTTGCTTGTCTAAAAACGCGAGGAGTGATTTTCTCGCGTTATGATTGCATCAATTATCCTATTCCTAGTTTCGTTGATCGGATCCGTTTTTTCGATGTCATTCCCCGTGTGGTCGGACATGATTTTGATTACGGGGCCATGCACCGTTGCAAGCATCTATGTTCTGTACCGCGAAACCCAAAAGTGGATTGCACGGCGGGCAGAGCCGGCCGCAAGACCCATCGTGATTGATGGGTCTAACGTAATGTATTGGCACGACGGCACGCCCCGTATCGAATGTGTGCAAGACGTGGTGACTCGGCTGTCCGAGCTAGGATTCGAGCCTGGTGTGATGTTTGATGCGAATGCGGGGTATTTGTTTGCAGGGCAATATCACGGTGATAGAGCAATCAGCAAGCTATTGAAAATACCTGAGAAAAACGTCTTGGTTGTGCCAAAGGGCACCCCGGCGGATATATATATCCTGAATGCCGCCCGGACATGGACGCATTTATCATAACCAATGACCGTTATCGTGACTGGGCGTTGGAATACCCGGAGGTTCTGGACCCGGGCTATCTGATCAAAGGCGAATATCGCCAAGGTAGACTGTGGTTCGATTTTGCGGCGCGTGTAGCTGTCAGCAAGGCTGCTTAGCGGGCAGAGTTGAAAGTCGAAGAACGGCACTCGGTCGACAGTAGTTTTAAAGATGAAAACGCTGGATGACCAAAGACGTCAGCGCAGACTGATTCTATCAAAAATGCGTGGCGCGGGTGGCTATTGATGTTCGTGCCATTGTCCGCTGCTAGCACGGCGGCAATAAATAGGTTTGGCTTCGGCACTATCTCGCCGCTGCTAAATTTTGTTCTTTGCAGGTCCATTCTTATCGGCGTTTGGTGAATGAATGGACGCGGCGATCAACCATGTGGGGCAATTACGCTTTTGAAAGTTTATCGGTAGCTGGCATGCTGACAGTGGTTATCACTCAAGCCTAATAGGCTTGAACGACAAAGGGCCCGCGA
>RCMY010000112.1_pt1 | contig 75067 bp, 65 predicted proteins | sample 2041341 | NCBI WGS metagenome assembly RCMY01 (sample SAMN09708234, study PRJNA481090) | Marine sediment metagenome, whole genome shotgun sequencing project. | reverse complement strand
CTTGAGCGGTCGGCCAGACGTCGTACCTTCGAGCAGATCGGCGAAGAACGACTCGAGTAGCCGGTGGTCCAGGTCCTCGACGTCGGTCGGGTGGTCGTGATGGTCGAGCCAGCCGGCGAGTCTGGTGATGTGCGCCCGGTAGATGTCTCTCGTGTTGGGTGAGCGGTTACGGGCTCGGAGTGAGTCGTCGAAGTCGATGGCGGCATCCCGAAGTTCCAGCATGGTCGGCATGCTAGCAGTATCTTCTGCTCTGAGTCCGGCATGCTAGCTAATGATTTGACGTTTCCCCTGGTCGTGGGCCTGCTGGGGCTCGAACCCAGGACCGACGGATTATGAGTCCGCTGCTCTGACCGACTGAGCTACAGGCCCGATCGGCGCCGACCGTACCAAAGCCAAAGGCCGAAAACGGCCGGAAGCCGAGACCGTTTGTCTCGGCTTCCGATCTTTGTCCCTTGTGGCTCCGGGGGTGGGGCTCGAACCCACGACCCATTGATTAACAGTCAATTGCTCTGCCAGCTGAGCTACCCCGGAATGTGGTGTGGCGATTGCGGGGCAGACGATAGCAAGCCGAGGCGCCGAACCGCTCGGGGAAATCCCCGTTTCCGAACGGGGTCAGTCCAGGTAGTCGCGCAACCGGTCGCTCCGGAGCGGATGCCGCAACTTGGCCAACGTCTTCGACTCGATCTGACGGATCCGCTCCCGAGTGACTCCGAACTCGCGTCCGACCTCTTCCAATGTCCGAGGACGCCCGTCGACCAGACCGAACCGCAACCGCACGACCTCGGCCTCGCGGGGAGAAAGATCATCGAGTACGTCCCGAATCGTTTGCTCCAGCAGTTTGCGAGCGGCTAAATCCAGCGGCGCCGCGCCCTTGTCAGCGATGAAGTCGGCCATCGACGTGTCGTCCTCGTCGCCGATCGGCGTGTCGAGCGACAACGGGTCCTGGGCGTTGATCCGCAGGATCTCGGCGACCTTCTCCTCGGTCAGATCGACCGCTTCGGCCAGTTCGGCCAGCGTCGGGTCACGCTCGAGTCGCTGCATCATCGCTCGCTGCGCTCGCACGACCTTGTTGATCGACTCGACCATGTGCACCGGCACACGGATCGTTCGCGACTGATCAGCAATGGCACGAGTGATCGCCTGCCGGATCCACCATGTGGCATACGTCGAGAACTTGAAACCCTTCGTGTGATCGAACTTCTCGACCGCACGCATCAGGCCGAGATTGCCCTCTTGGATCAGGTCGAGCATCGGCACACTCCGGCCGACGTACCGCTTGGCGATCGACACGACCAGACGCAGGTTGGCCGACGTCAGCTCTCGCCTCGCCTTTTCACCGTCGGCAACACGACGACGAACGCCGCGTTGCTCGTCGCGGTTCATCGTTGCCCAGGTGCCGGCTGCGATCAGGTGCGCGGTCTCGTCAGCGGCTGCCGCCCCCTCCTTGATCCGTTGTGCGAGGTCGACCTCCTCCGGCGCCGTCAGCAACGGAACGTTGCCGATCTCCTTGAGGTACATGCGCACTGGGTCAGACGAGCCGCTGGCCTTGGCCACTGCACTCATCGCGATGCGCGATGCGTCCTTGCCACGACTACGGCCGATGCGACGGACGCTCGGCTCCAGCTGAACGGGATCGTCGTCGAACGGGATCTCCTTCTCGTGAAGGAACTCGTGAACCTCTTCGAGTACCTCGGGGGTGAGCTCGACCCGTCGCATGACGTCAACGACGTCATCGGGCGTCAAGGGGCGTCCGGCCCTTGCCCGAAGCACGAGACGGTCGCGATGCTCCGACGTGAAAGTCGACGCCGGCAACAAGAGGGGGTTTTCCGTCAACGCCGCTTCCTTTCGTGTCCGTGGTGTTTGCGCTTCCGACTACGCCGGCGGCTTTGCACCGTTGAACCAAACTAGCAAGCCTTCGACCGCCGCTGCCCTCGTGTTGAGCTCGGGCAGTTCGGCGACCCTTGCCTTGAACCATCCCATCTGATCGTTCAGCTCACGCAATTGAGACGACTCGGTCGCGAAACGAGCTTCCCGCCTGCAGTCCTCGATACGCCGTTCGAGGTAGCGCTGCCACAGACGACCGGCCACGTCGATCGGCTCGATCTCGGAGTCCTCGACCGACAATCGCTGGACGAGCTCGCCGACCTCGGGACCGCCGAACTCCATGGCCTCACGCAGGTTGGCCGTCGACACGATCGCGTGGAACGTCGCTGCGTAGAGCTCGTCGAGGAAGAGGTCCGGCACGAGGAGGGGGCGCAGTTCGTCCGGGTTCACGATTGACAAGCGCAGAGCCTCCAGTTCCGGCGACTGCCTCTCGGGGTCACGAGGACGGACCGTCTCCTGGGCTTGCTGTCGGCGATCGGGTCGAGACCCCTGTTCCAGGATCCGCCTGACCAGGGAGTCCTCGAGCCGGCAGCGACTGGCGATGTCGATTGCGTACTGATCCCGAACCAGCGGGTCGGGGTGCTCGGCCACCATCGCCAACGCTGCCTCGGCGGTCTTGGCCCGCCCCTCCGCGGTGTCGAACCTGCCGGCATCGAGAACCCGATTGACGCGGAACGCGAGGAAGGGTTTGGCCCCGGCAATTGCGGCTCGCAGCCGCTCGGGATCCTTCTGGGCCAACTCGCCCGGGTCGGCCCCATCCGGAAGATCTGCGACAGCGACGTCGAGGTCGTACGACTTCTCCCATTCGTAGAATCGAGCGGCCGCATTCTGGCCTGCACTGTCGGCATCGAATGACAGGACGACTCGCCGAGCGAACTTCCGCAGGAGCTTCACGTGATCGTCGGTCAGCGCCGTGCCGCACGTGGCCACTGCCCTCGGAATTCCGGCTTGGAAGAAGCCAATGACGTCGGTGTAGCCCTCGCAGACCACGACTTCGTCGCACTCGACGATGTTGGTCTTCGCCCAGTTCAGGCCGTAGAGAATCCGGCTCTTGGCATAGACCGTCGACTCGGCTGAATTCTTGTACTTCGCAGGATCATCGCTGCCGGGCAGGATGCGTCCGCCGAAGCCGACCGCTCGACCCTGCGCATCGAAGATGGGGAACATGACGCGTCCCCGAAAGGCGTCCTGCTGCTTGTTGCGTCTGTTGATGAACCCCAGCCCGGCATCGATCAGATCCTTGTTGGACAGGCGCAACGAACTGGCGAGCGCATCCCAGTCGTCCGGGGCCCATCCCATCTTGAACTCACGGACCAGGTCACCGGTGAAGCCACGATCCCGAAGATAGGCACGGGCCGGACCGGCATCGGGCGAGGTCAGCAACCGCTGGTGGTACCAGTCGACTGCCTGCTCGATGGCGTCGTAGAGCTTGCTGCGTCGCTTCCGGTTCTCGCCCTCGTTCGCATCGGTGTAGCGCAGCGTGATGCCGGCCTTGCTCGCCAGCCACTCCACCGCAGCGACGAAGTCGAGCTGTTCTTTCTCACGGACGAAGGTGATGGCATCGCCCTTCACCTGGCAACCGAAGCAGTAGTAGAAGCCTTCCTCTGCGTTCACCGAGAACGACGGTGTCTTCTCGCCGTGGAAGGGGCACAGCCCGCTGAAGCGACGGCCCACTCGCTTCAGCTGCGTGTACTGCGAGATCACCTGGACGATGTCGGTGTTCTCGCGCACCCGCACGATGTCTTCGTCGACGATCCCCACGAAGGGCGAACCTACCTGTCGGCTCGCACGATCGCTTGAGCTGCGGCCAGACGGGCGATGGGAACCCGATACGGCGAGCACGACACGTAGTCGAGCCCCGCCTCAGCAAAAAGCTCGATCGACCGTGGATCGCCGCCGTGTTCACCGCAGACACCCATCTTGATCCCGGGCACGGCTTCACGCGCCGCCTTCGCTGCGCTGATGACGAGTGCCCCGACTCCCTGCCGGTCAATGGTCTGGAACGGATTGGCGCCGAGCAGCCCGCGATCGAGGTACACCCCCATGATCCGGCTCTCGACATCGTCCCGGCTGAACCCGAGGGTCATCTGCGTCAAATCGTTGGTGCCGAAGGAGAAAAAGTCGGCGCCGGGGGCGATGGTGTCGGCACACAACGCGGCTCTCGGTGTCTCGATCATCGTGCCAATCGTGATCACCAGCCCGTCACGTTCCTCACCGATCGCCGCCGTCAGCTCTTCCTCGATCCAGCCCCGGACCAGATCGAGCTCGGCTCGATTGATGATCAGCGGCACCATGATCTCGACGACCGGGTGACCGCCCGCTGACCGCCGGGCCAGTGCTGCCTCGGCCAGCGCGCGAGCCTGCATGCGGAACAGGCCCTCCTTCAGGATCCCGAGACGAACGCCGCGGGTCCCCAGCATGGGGTTCTCCTCGTGATGGGCGCGGGCTGCGCTCAGCAGATGCCGACCGGCATCGTCGAGCCGGCCCTTGGCCTCCTCGACCGCCAGCTCGGTGATGTCAGGGAGGAACTCATGCAACGGCGGATCGAGCAGTCGCACCGTCACTGGAAGCCCATCCATGGCCTCGAGCAGTTCGATGAAATCGGACCGCTGCACTTCGGCCAGCATCTCGAGCGCCGCTACTTCCTCGTCGTCGCTGCCAGCCAGGATCATTCGCTGCACGACGGGGAGCCGTTCGCCGAGGAACTGGTGCTCGGTTCGACACAGGCCGACACCTTCGGCTCCGAACTCTCGAGCCTTCTTCGCATCTTCGGCGTTGTCAGCGTTGGCTCGTACGGCGAGCCGGCCGGCCCGAACATCATCGGCCCAGCCCAACACGATGTCCATCTCCGGCGGCACGTCGCCCTCCGAGAGATCGATTGCTCCGAGAAACACATGCCCCGCAGCGCCGTCGAGGCTGATCGTGTCGCCCTCGGCGACGACGACAGAACCGACCGTGAAGTGGTCAGAGGCGATGTCGATCATTCCGGCACCGCAGACGGCGGGTTTGCCCCAACCGCGGGCCACGACCGCAGCGTGACTGGCGAGACCGCCCCTCGAGGTCAAGATCCCTTCGGCGATGGCCATGCCATGCACGTCTTCGGGCGAGGTCTCGTCCTTGACGAGGATGACGTCGTGGCCCTCGTCGTAGGCGTCCACTGCTGCGTCCGCGTTGAAGTAGACCTGGCCGACGGCGGCTCCGGGCGATGCGCCGAGCCCGGTGGCCAACACCGTCCGGCCGCCCTCGAGCTGCGGATGCAGGAGCTGGTCGAGGTGATCACCGGTCACCAGCAGCAGGGCGTCCTTGCGATCCAGGCCGAGATCATCGTCGGCAGTCACCGCGACGGCAATCGTGACCGCAGCACGACCCGAGCGATCGCCGGGCGTTCCCTGGAGCAGCCAGAGCTCGTCGTTCTCGATCGTGAATTGGACTGACATCATGTCGCCGAAGGCATGCTCGAGTGTGGTGAGCGATGATGCGAGACGCTCGCCGGCCACCGGGAAGTGGTCAGCCATCTCGGCGATCGTCATCGTCTGCCGGCCACCACCGACATCGAGGCCCTGCGCCCTGACCAGGAATTCGCCGTGTACGACCCGCTCGCCGGTCGACGGATGACGGCTGAAGGCGAGACCAGTACCCGAGCGTTCGTTCCGATTGCCGAACACCATCTGCTGGACGCTGACGGCCAAGCCGCCGTCGTCATCGAGCCCCTCCCGCCGTCGATAGTTCCGGGCAGCCGGCGCATCCCACGACCGGCACGCTGCTGCGACCGCACCCCGAAGCTGCTCCTCCGGGTCCTGGGGAAACGGTGCACCCGTACTCGACTCGACGACCGCGTGGAAGCGTTCGATGACGAGACGGAGAACCTCGACAGGCACCTCGGCGTCGTCGGTGATCCCGGCGAGGAGCTTGGCGCCGTCCCAGCGATGCTCGAAGAGCTCCTGAGGCACGCCGAGAACGACGCTGGCGTACATCTGGACGAGGCGACGATAGGAGTCGAGCGCGAAGCGCTCGTCACCCGTGGAGGCAGCGAGGCCGGCAACCGTGTCCTCGTTGAGTCCGATGTCGAGCACACTCCGTAACGCACCGGGTGTCGGATGAACGCCGCCGGCGCGCACGCTCAACAACAATGGACGCTCAGCAGAACCGAGTTCTTTGCCCACCCGTTCCGACAACTGGTCGAGGTGCTGTCGGATCTCCCGTTCGTGCTCCTCGGAGCCACCCTCGGAGCGAACCAGACGGCCGGCATCGATGCCGATCACGAACCCGGGTGGAACCGGCAGGTCGAGCGTCGACACCATGTGGCTCAGATGCGCGCCCTTCTGGCCGAGCAGCTGCTGCAGCTCATCGAAGTCGAGCTCGTGTGGATGGTCGAAGGCGTAGACACTCGGCACGAGCCGAGACTACGGGTCAACCCAGGTGCTCGGCCAGCCACCCCATGACGTCGCTGATTGGAAGACGCACCTGCTCCATCGAATCGCGCTCCCGAATGGTGACCGCCTGATCCTCGAGTGAATCGAAGTCGAAGGTGACGCAGTACGGAGTACCGATCTCGTCCTGGCGTCGATAGCGGCGACCGATGGCCTGGGTCTCGTCGTAGTCGGCCTGGTAACGATCCGAGATCATGGCGAAGACATCGAGCGCAGGCCCTCGCAGCTCGTCCTTCTTCGACAACGGCAGCACAGCGACCTTGAACGGAGCGATCCGGTGGTGGAGGCGAAGCACGAGGCGGGTGTCGTCGTTGACGGTCTCCTCGTCGTACGCCGCCATCAGGAACGCCATCATCGTGCGGGTGGCGCCGGCAGCGGGTTCGATGACGTGCGGGACGTACCGCTCGTTGGCGGCTTGGTCGTAGTACTCGAGCTTGGCACCCGAATGTGTTGCGTGCTGGGTCAGGTCGTAGTCGCCGCGGTTGGCGATGCCCTCGAGCTCGCCCCAGCCCCACGGGAACATGAACTCGACGTCAGCCGTGGCGGACGAATAGTGGCTGAGCTCGTCCGCATCGTGAGGACGGAGCATCAAGAGCGATGGATCGATGCCGTGGTCGATGTACCACTGCAGTCGCTCGTTGCACCAGTACTCGTACCATTTCTGCGATTCGTTGGGCGGGACGAAGAACTCCATCTCCATCTGCTCGAACTCACGGGTTCGGAAGACGAAGTTGCCTGGCGTGATCTCGTTGCGGAAACTCTTGCCGATCTGGGCGATGCCGAACGGCGGCTTCTTGCGGCTGGTGTTCAGGACATTGGCGAAGTTGATGAACATGCCCTGCGCCGTCTCCGGTCGCAGGTAGGCGTCCGCTCCGGCCCCGTCGACGGGTCCGGCCTGGGTCTTGAACATCAGGTTGAACTGGCGGGGCTCGGTGAACTGGCCCTTCATCCCACAAGTCGGACACTGATCGGGGTCGTCGAGATTGTCGAGCCGGTGGCGCGCACCGCAGTTCCTGCAGTCGACGAGCGGGTCGGAGAAGTTCTGAAGATGCCCGGACGCTTCCCACACCTGTGGTGGCGAAAGGATGGATGCGTCGAGCCCGACGACGTCATGGCGCAGCTGCACCATCGAACGCCACCAGGCGTCCTTGACGTTGCGCAGCATCAGCACCCCGACCGGCCCGTAGTCATAGGTCGAGCGGAAACCGCCATAGATCTCAGCAGACGGGAAGACGAAACCTCGACGCTTGCAGAGGTTGACCACCTTGTCGAAGAGCTCGGGATCTGGCACGGCGTCGGACATGGCGGCAAAGGCTAACGGTGGGGTGGTCGCACACAAGCGCTTTAGGCGGCAAACTCCACGACATGATCGAACCCGAAGTGACCGCTGTACTGGGACGCCGCTACGTCGCGCTCCTCCTCGACAGCTCACTGGTTGCGGCGGCGGGTCTCGGTGTTGCGTACCAACGGTCGGAGGCCTTCACGGTCGTCGGCCGCGACAGTACCGATGCTCCCCTCGTCGACCCGGCCGACTTCGACCGAATGAAGAGCCTGCTCGACTTCACGATCTTGGGCCGTTCCGATTTCCTCGGCGTGAACGTCGTACGAGCTCAGGAGATCGGCGATTCGGTGCGAGTGTTCGCCGGCGACTCGTATCGGATGGGTCTGATCGCAGCGGCTCTCGTGGCGGCGATCGTGTTCTTCGCCATACCCGCTCTGATCGCTCGGACCCCGGGAATGGTCCCCGTCAACCTCACGATCAGGAAGACCGACGGCACAAAGGCCGGCGTCGGCGCCCACCTCAAACGTTCGGTCATGGGTGTGATCGACATGTTTCCCGGCATCGTTCCGGGACTGCTCGGCATGCTCGTCGCCAGCACGACGCCGCGCCACCAACGAATCGGCGATCGAGTGGCCGACACTGTGGTGCTCGACCGCACCGTGGCCGAGTTCACGACAAGTGAGCCTCACGGTGAGCCGCTGGCGATTCCGATCCAGGCGGCTCCCACAGAGGGAGACATCTCGAGCCGGGGCGTTCACGCGACCGCGGATCAGCTCCAAGTGTCCGCTCCTGACCTCGTCGGCGCTCCGAACGACCAGCCCGCCCCGCAGAGTGAGCCGGTCGCCGAGGTGCGTTCTCACACCGCTGTTCATCACGATCCGGTTCACCCCGACCCGATTCCGGCCTCGCGAGCTTCGAACACTGCCGCGTCGGCGGCCGACCCCCTTCCCCCACCACCCGTCCACCGGAAGGCGAACGCCGACCGTTCTCCTGCGTTCGGTCTGCATCAGCCTCACGGCACCACCGAAGCCGATCGCTCGAACCCCTTACCGCTCGCCGACCGAGTGGATTCTGTCCGGCCGGGCGGTGTCGACCCTGCGCGAGGCGAAGCGGCGACGGACGACGCCGCCTCCAAGGTTGCTGACGAGGCGTTCACGACCAGGCAATGGGATCCGCCCCGGGTGGAACCAGCCCCGGTCTGGCAGCCCACACCGCTCGAACCAGCCAAGATCGAGGCGCCCGACCCCCACGACGGCCGGACGCTCGACGATGTCGTGCTCGCAGATCCGAGTGTCGGCGAACTCATCGGACGCGATCCGATCGCAGCGGACACCGAAGGCCATCGCACCGAACAGCAGTCGTCGTCTCACGAAGGCGGTTCGGCCCGAGCCCCCGTGTGGAGCGACAAATGGCGTGCCTGGATGTATTGGGACTCAGCGGCGCGATGCTGGCTCCGTCACGACACCGAATCGAACACCTGGATTCCCGTCGAGTGAGGCGATTCGGCCGTGCCTCCGGGCCGAATTCGGCTCAGGGGGTTTGAACGAGTAGACCGAGCACGGCGTTGGTGATCGTGTCGTGGGTTGGATCCACCTCGAGAAGATCCTCGGCGCCAACAGTCAACACGAAGAGGCCATCGCCCGGCTCGGGGCCGTCGACGTGGTTCAGCACGATGCTGTGGCCCTTGTGCGTGCGCGTGATCTGCTGCCCGATCTCGAGCTGACCGAGGTCTGCCTCGGTGAACTTCTCGGCCAGGATCGGCAGCTCGTTGAGGCCGAACGCAGCAACCCAGATGATCTCGATCACGACGCTCGTGTCGCCACTCGCGGGATCGCTCAACCCCATCAGCCCCGTGATTCGGCCGGAGTCCGGGTCGATGACGCCACCGATGACGGTTCCCGGCGTCGCCTGCTCGACGAAGATGTCGACGCCGAGCGACTCGTCTGCTGCCACGTCGGCGGCGCTGATCGTGGGAGCCAAGTCCCGCTTCTCGGGGAAGTACCCGACAACGGCATCCCAACTCTCGATGAAGGTGGCAATGGAGCCGAGCGCGGACGCGAGCATCACCTCAGGAACGGCCGAGGTCTCGGTCGTGGTCTGCGCGCTGGTGGTCGTCGCGATCGCCGTCGTCGAGGCACCAGTGGACGACGCGACCGAGGAAGACGACGTGGTGGCGCCGTCCAAGATGAGGACTTCGAGCGAGGTGTCGACAGACAACACCTCAGAGGTTGCGGCCGCCGATCCGTCGTCTGATCTGCCACAGCTCGCGCCAAGCAACGCTGACGCGACGAGAATCGCGTACAAGCCCCTCCGTTGCCTTCGAACCATTCGGGAAACCCTACTTGTCCACCGACATCGGGCGACTTCGCCCCGGTTCACGCGTCGCCGGTGGCGTCCTGGAGGTGATGGTAGAGAACGTTGGCCGATCGCAGCCGGCGCTCGAGATGTTGCTCGAGCAGCTTCGAGCTCATGGCTTCCAGCTCGGCTGCAACCGCATCAGGGGTGGAGTCGAGGACGTGGCGCACGCGGCCGTCAAGGATGTGCTGGAGGGCCACCCGGGCCTCGTCCGAAATCGGGTCGCCCTGCCGGCAGTCGCGACACACCGCTCCCCCCAAATGCAGCGCCAACGCCACCAACGGGCCGTCAGACCCGCAGCTGGCGCACTGGTCGAGGAGAGGCTGGACGCCCTCGAGCGCCAACAGCTTGGCCACGAAGGCGGGGAGAACCAGCGGGTTGCCGGCGCGATCGAGCTCGGTGAGCACGCCCGTGAGCAGCCGGAAGAGTGCAGGATTCGACTCGCCCTCCTCCGTGAGATGGTCGATGGTCTCGAGCACCAGCGAGGCCCGGCCATAGCGGGACAGGTCCGAGCGCAGATTGCCGAGGCGGACGAGGGTTTCGGCCTGGGTCACGATGTCGAGATTACGACCTTCGTAGAACTGGGCATGCAGGATCGAACCGGGTTCGAGACGAGCGCCGAATCGGGACTTCGTCCGCCGCACACCCTTGGCGACCGCCCGGACCTTGCCCCGCGTTCTGGTGTAGAGCACCACGATCCGGTCGGCCTCGCCCAGCTTGTAGGTGCGGAGCACGACCGCGTCACTCCGATAGAGCGGCACGTCAGGAACTCAGGCCGCCGAAGCGCCGATCCCGATTTTGGTACTCGAGCACGGCATCGGCGATGTGCTGAGCCCGGAAGTCCGGCCAGAACACGTCGGTGAAGAGCAACTCGGCGTACGTCGCCTGCCAGATCAGGAAATTCGACATGCGAGACTCACCTGACGTTCGGATCCACAAATCGACCTCGGGCATCTCGGGGTCATAGAGATGGGCAGCGATGCCCTTCTCGGTGATCGGCTGCCCGGCGGCCACCAGTGCTGCCGCTGCATCGACGATCTCGGCTCGCCCGCCATAGTTGAAACAGATCGTGAGCGTCACGACCGTGTTGTCCTTCGTGAGTTCGGTGCACTCGTCCATCTGTCGGATCAAGCGCTTCGGCACCCGCCAGTCACGACGTCCGGCGAACCGAATGCGGACGCCCATTTCGTTCAGCTCGTCGCGGCGGCGAACGAGGATCGACTCGTTGAACCCCATGAGGAATCGGACTTCTGCGGTCGGCCGTCGCCAGTTCTCCGTGGAGAACGCATAGACGCTGACCCACTCGACACCGACGGCGATGGCGCCCCGCACGGCGTCGATCAACGCTTCTTCACCGGCACTGTGACCATCGGTGCGCTTGAGGCCCCGTTGTTGTGCCCAGCGGCCGTTTCCGTCCATCACGCAGGCAACGTGCACGGGAACGCGATCGAGGTCGATGCCGGTCAGATCCATTGTGTCGGAGCGTACCGGAGGTGGGTCGACCGACGCGGGAGGCGTCGATCCAGAATCAGCCTTCGGCCGCAGGCGGGGGCTCGACGGGAGCCACCTGCGTGGTCTCGGCCGGAGGCGCCGTCGACGATGGCACGGCGGGCGCCCAGGTGGCCGGTTCGAAGGTCACATCAGGAATGGCCTCGGTCGTCGCCGGCGTCGCGGTTGTCGCCGGCGTCGCGGTCGTGGCGGGGCGGCGCACGGTCGTGGCCGGTCGACGAGGCGTCGTGGTCGCCGGTGCCACCGGAGCTGCGGTCGCTGGAGCGACAGTGCTGACCGTGGTCGGCACTGTCGTGGAAACGCTCGTGGTCGATCGCGGTTCCGTGGTGGAGACGGTTGTCGAGACGGTGGAGACAGATGTGGTGCTCACCAACTCGATCGTGGAGACCGGCGCATCGACCGTCTCACCCGATTGGGCCATCCACGTCAGCCAAATTGCGCCGAGAACGGCCACCAGGCCGACAGCGATGAGGACCCACCGATACCGACGTTGCTGGACTTCCTCGGCCGGAACGAACGACACCTCGGCAGGGGCCGAGGCCGAGGACACGAAGAGGCTTGGCGTTGTGGGCGACACAGGCACGGAGGCCGGCAGAGTGATGCCGGTGAGCGCCGGTTTCGTCTCGTTCGGCTTCGGACGGGCCAGAACGAGATGAATCGACCGCTCAGGCGACGCCGTCTGTTCGTCAATCGGCTTCGCTGTGTCGAGGTCCCCTCCGACCGGATCGGCAACGACGACAGGCAACCCGGCGGGTGCAGGTGTGACCGACTCGTCGATGGTCCGACCGAACAGCCCACGGGTACGACGGGGGGCGAGCAGATCCCGGATTTCGGCGACGAACCCGTCGGAGAATGTCGCTACCGGGCCGTGGAGGGGCATGTCCGAAGCGTCGGGATCGCTTTGCGAATGTGGGAGTTGGTCTACTACTGAGGTCATGACGTCGAAACCCTGATCGGTCGCAGGCGAGCCTGCGATTGGTACGCCCCACACGTCCGTGGCGACACACTACTCCCTAGGATCCGCAGAATGTCCAGCACCACGGCGGCACTAGCCACAATCACCCAGGGACTCCCTGGCGGTGGTGAGACCCGCCCTGGGCAGATCGCGATGGCTGAATCAGTGGCAGCCGCAGTGTCAGCGGGAACTGCGCTGTTGGTCGAGGCGGGCACGGGCACCGGCAAGTCGCTGGCGTATCTCACGCCGGCGATCCTCGCCAAGAAGCGCACCATCGTGGCCACCGCCACCATCGCTCTTCAAGGGCAGCTGGTGACCAATGACATCCCCCGAATCGCCGAGGGACTCGGGCTCGAGGTCAGCGCCGCAATCCTGAAGGGCCGCCGCAACTACCTCTGCAACCAGCGGCTCGCCGAGTTCGACCGATCGAACCACGAGGAGCAGCTGCAGCTGCTGCGCGGGCGCGCTGCAGACGATCACCTCGACGAGATCCGACAGTGGGCCGAGTCCACCGAGTCCGGCGACCGCGAGGAACTGGATCCGGCGCCCCCGCCCGACGTCTGGGCTGCCGTCAGCGTCGGAGCAGACGAGTGCCCCGGGGCCAGTCGCTGCCCGTCTGGCGACAACTGCTTCTCTGAACGGGCCAGACTCATCGCCCGGGAGGCCGACGTCATCGTCACCAACCACCACTACTACGGGCTCAACCTCGCGTCCGGCGGTGCGCTTCTGCCCGAGCACGACGTCGTCGTGTTCGACGAGGCCCACCACCTGCCCGAGGTGATCGGCGTCACCTGCGGCACCGAGCTCAGCGGGGGACGAGTCCGAACACTGGCACGGCGCACACGGGGCGTTCTGACCGATGAAGAGCTCCCACTCCTCCTCGATCGTTCCGCCGTCGACCTCGACGGTCAGCTCGCCGCCTTCGTCGGGTCGAAACTCGTCGTCGACCCGGACCTCATCGCGATGTTGGTCGCTGCACGTGACAGAGCGGACAAGGTCCTGGCCGCGTTGCGAAAGGTCAAGGCCCCCGAAGGCTCGGACGCCGAGGCCAAGGCCGAGCGTGCCCTTCTCTCGGCGAACAACCTGGTCAACGACATCGATGCGATCCTCGGCGCTGACGACACCAATGATGTGCTCTGGGTCGATGGATCCGACAGCTACCCCGTCCTACGCCGCACCCCTCTCGACGTCGGCGGCATCCTCGAGCACCAGCTCTGGGATGACAGAGCCGTGGTGCTGACCAGCGCCACGCTCCCCGACGCCATCGTCGATCAGCTCGGACTTCCCTCCGGCACGCCGATCGAACGCGTCGGCTCGCCGTTCCCCTACGCGGAGCTCGGCCTCCTCTACTGCTCACCTGATCTCCCGAATCCGAACAGCCCCGAGGCCAGGGCGGCAGTGCAGGAGGAGATGCGGATCCTCATCGAGGCCGCCGGAGGGCGAACACTCGGGCTGTTCACCAGTTCGTCTGCGATGCGAGAAGCGGCGGAGGTCCTGAGGGAGTCGCTCGACATGCCGGTGCTGGTCCAGGGGGAGAATTCGAAGGCGTCGCTCCTCGTCGAATTCCAGAAAGACCCTCGCACGGTGCTTCTGGCGACGATGTCGTTCTGGCAGGGCGTCGACCTTCCGGGTGACACGCTCACGTTGGTCACCATCGACCGCCTGCCGTTCCCCCGGCCCGATGAGCCGGTCAACCAGGCTCGTCGCGATCGAGCTCGAGCGGCGGCGTTCCGCACCGTCGATCTCCCGCGGGTGCAGATCCTCCTCGCCCAGGCGGCGGGACGTTTGGTTCGCCGGGTCGACGATCGCGGCGTCGTCGCCGTCCTTGATCCGCGACTCGCCACCAAGAAGTCGTACCGGTGGGACGTGATCAACGCCCTCCCGCCCTTCCGGCGGACCCGCCACCGGGACGAGGTCGTGGCCTTCCTCCAGTCGCTGGACACCTGATGCGTTCGGTCACGTGGGTCACCTTCTATGCCGGGGTGCTGATCGGGGCCTCGTACCTCGCCGGTTCGATCGTGCGAACATGGGCGTCACGCCGTTCGCAGCAGGATTCAGATGGCCGCCCCGACCTACTGGTGCTGGTCTCCGAAGTCCTGGTGACCGTTTCGTGTGCCTGGATCGCCTACACCTTCATCGACTGGCTGGCCCCCGGCACGACGGTCTTTCGCAGCTCATCGGCCATCGGGTTCCTCTCCCCGAAGACGCTGACCGTCTGGGAGTCGATCGCCCTCTGGGCCGGTCTGGGAGCGATCATCGGCGCGGTGGCTCCGATCACTTCGCGAGGCCGCTCGGGCAGCATGGGGATCAGTGGCGCCGCCGGCCTCTTGGCGCTCTACTCCCCGATCATCTTTCTCATCGCTCTCGGCACCTGGTTCGTGGGCGTCGGTATCGTCCGCGATGTCAGAGCCACGCTGCCCATCGTGTTCGTCACCGTCGCCGTGTCCGAGTGGATCCTGTCGATGACGCGGGTGCGTGTCACCTGGGGCGTCATCCACGGTCCGGAGTCAACCGTGTGGATGGCGGTGCTGGCCGGAGTCCTCCTGGCCAGATGGAGTCACGGCGGCCCCTTCAGCGACGAAGAGCGTCAGTAGCCGAGACGTTCGACCGAGGTGGCGTCCTGCTGCCAGTTCTTGTCGACAGTGACGTACAGCTCGAGGAAGACACCCTTCGGGAGTTGCTTGCGCACCAGCGTCCCGACTGTCTTGAGCACCTCGCCCTTGTGGCCGATCACGATGCCCTTCTGACTGTCCCGCTCGACCAGGATCTCGACCCGAACCTTTGGCCACTGCCACTCGGTGACGCGCGTGGCGACCGAGTGTGGAAGTTCTTCACGCAGGGTTCGCAGCAGTTGTTCGCGCACGAGCTCGGCTACCCACATGGTTTCGCCCATGTCGGTGAACTGGTCGTCCGGATACCAGTGCGGCCCCTCCGGCATGCGTTCGCCGAGATGTGTGAGCAGCGCCTCGATACCGTCCCCTGTCTGGGCCGAGACAGGGAAGTAGGCGGACGCGTCGAGCGGGGCCACCTTGGACAACTCTGCCGCGATTGCCTCGCGGCGCATTCCGTCGATCTTGTTGAGCACGACGACCGTGCTGGGAGGATGCAGACGTTCCGCCAGAAACGCGTCGCCCCGGCCATAACCCGACCGAGCATCGACCACGAAGCAGACGACGTCGACGCCGCTCTTGGCCTCAGCGGCAGTCGCATTCAGGCGCTCACCGAGCGCAGTGCGCGGTTTGCCGACCCCCGGTGTGTCCACGAAGACGATCTGGTGGTCGTCGGTCGTGAGCACGCCCCGAATCTGATGCCGCGTGGTCTGGGCCTTGTCGGAGGTGATCGTGACCTTTCGGCCCAGCATCCGGTTCAGGAGTGTGGACTTGCCAGTGTTCGGACGCCCGAAGAGCGTCACGAATCCGGAACGGAACTCGCTCATTCGTGCTCCTCCTCGCTCGATTCCGGCGGTGGAGCCGTGACGTGGACCCTCGTGATCCGCCGCGCCTGCACTCGTTCGACGGTGAGGACGTAACCATCGGCATCGGTGCGTTCACCCACGGTCGGGACTCGGCCGAAACGGTCGAACACCAGACCGGCCACCGTGTCGAAATCACCTTCTGGCAAGCTCAGACCGGCGATGTCGTTGAGATCCGAGATCAAGATGCGGCCGTCGACCCGGAGCGTTCCGTCCCGCTGCCGCTCGACCAGTGGCTCCTCGACGTCGTACTCGTCGACGATCTCGCCAACGAGCTCCTCGATGAGATCCTCGAGCGTGACCAGCCCGGCAACACCGCCGTACTCATCGACCACGATTGCCATGTGGAAGCTCTCCTCCTGCATCTCGCGCAGGAGGTGCGCCACTTGCTTCGTCTCGGGGATGAAACGGGCCTGACGCAGCAGAGCATCGACCCGGCGGTCCTCACCACCGTCGAGTTCGGCCCTGATCAGGTCCTTCACGTAGACGAGGCCGATCAGGTCGTCGATGTTCTCACCCTCGACGGGTAGACGCGAGTAGCCGACGTCGGAGGACAGCTCGAGCGCTTCTGCGACGGTTTGATCCCGGTCGACGGTGGTCATGTCGGTGCGGGGCACCATCACCTCACGAACAACCGTGTCGCCGAAGGTGATCACCGACTCGATCAGATCTCGCTCGACCGGCTCCAACACCTCGTCTTCGACAGCAGCATCGGCGAAGGCGATGAACTCGGCCGGCAATGCGAACGGTCCGGCGCTCAGGCCTTTGCCGGGGATGGCGATGTTGCCGGCCCCGATGAGGCCGCGAGCGAGGACGCGAATCGGGAGCAGCAGAGCCAGCATCGACGTCGGCCCGCTGAGGGCGACCGCCATACGGTCGGCGTGCAGGATTCCGAGCGTCCGCCCACCGACTTCGACGACGTAGGCCAACAGCACGTCGAGCACGACCACGAGTACCGCCCACCCGGTCGCCATCAGGTCAGAGGCGACAACCCAGACCAGGACCACCTGCACCAGCTGACTCGCGAGGATGATGAGTCGAACGGGGTTCAGTACGGCGCCGGGTTGGTCGAGCAGACGGGTGAGGCGATCGACCCGCTTTGGTTGTTCGTCGCGAAGCGTGGCAATGCGAATGACGCTCGTGGTGCTGATGGAGGCCTCCGCCAGCACGAACACGAACACGAACGGGAGCAGCACGATCGAGCAAGCGAGGGCGATGGCTGTGGTTTGACTCACGGCGCCGGCACCGGGTGCGCGAGACCGATTCGCCCGAGGTGGTGACGCTCCCTGGCCTGCATGGCCAGGCGTTGAGCGGTCTTGCCGTGATCGTGACCGAGGACATGGAGCACTCCGTGGATCACGAGCAGGGCGAGCTCAGCCTCGTACGAGCCCGTGTGTCCCGGTGCCTGGTCGAAGGCCACGGCGGGACAGATCACGACATCGCCGATCAGGGCACGATCCCCGGCGGCTGACGCGTCGAATTCGTCTGGATCGAGCGGGAAGGCGAGCACATCGGTCGGCTCGTCGGCCAGCATGTGGGTGTGGTTCAGCTCGTGCATCGTCTCGCGGTCGACGAGGTGGAGGTCGAGCTGGCCCTTCGGACCGGACTCGTCGGCCAACACGTCTGCGGCAATCCGGCAGAGGGAGTCGAGATCGACACCGCTCTCGTCCGCGTCGGTGCCCGTGACGATGTGCGTACCGACCTCGACCGAAACGTCCGGGGTCGTTGCGTCTGACACCGAGTCGAGGTCGAGCATCTCGAGCAGCGGTGCCGGTACCTGGTCAGCGTCGACGATGTCGTCTGAGGAGGCCATCAGCGGCTGGTGTGACGCTCGTAGGCGTCGACGATGTCCTGCACGATGCGGTGACGCACGACGTCCTTGGAACGGAGGCGCACGAACGCCACGTCGTTCACACCCTCCAGGATCCGCTCGGTGCCGCCCAGTCCGCTACGACCCCCGGCCACATCGACCTGGGTCTCGTCGCCAGTCACGACGACGCGGCTGTTGAAGCCGATGCGGGTGAGAAACATCTTCATCTGCTCCGGTGTGGTGTTCTGCGCCTCGTCGAGGATGATGAAGCTGTCGTTGAGGGTGCGACCCCGCATGAATGCAAGTGGGGCCACTTCAACGGCGTTCCGCTCGAAGAGCTTGGCCATGCCGTCGGCACCCACCATGTCGTGGAGAGCGTCGTACAGGGGCCGGAGATACGGGTCGACCTTGGACATCAGATCGCCGGGCAGGAACCCCAGACGCTCCCCCGCCTCGACAGCGGGCCGGGTGAGGATGATGCGCTCGACCTCTTTGTTCTGCAGAGCTCGAACGGCGCAGGCGACAGCCAGCCAGCTCTTGCCTGTGCCGGCCGGCCCGATGCCGAACGTGATCATGTTCTGCTGGATGGCATCCAGGTACGCCTTCTGACCGGCGGTCTTCGGCCGAACCGGCTTGCCCCTGGCGGTGGTGATGACTCGATCGGCGAGCACCTCGGACGGCCGAACGTTGGCACCGACCATGTCGATGGCGCGGCGCACGACCGGCGTGTCGATCTGCTGGCCATCTTCGAGCAGCAACACCAGTTCGTTGATGACGTGCTCGGCTTCGCCGGCCTGAGGGCCGCTCAGGGCGATCTCATTGCCACGAGCGACCACGTCGACGTCGTACGCGCTCTCGATGACACGCAAGTACTCGTCGCGCTCGCCCAACAACCCGACCATGAGCTCGTTGCTCGACACCTGCACCGTCACCTGGTCTGCCATCGTCCGGGCAGGCTAGCGCCCGGGTCGAGCGGCATCGCCGCCTTCTCGCAACCTCCTCACCTCTATATGCAGTTGACAACATTCATTTACGCTCACTATCGTCACTGTCGATCGTGAATGTCTCGGCAGTGCCCGATCACACCCCAACTGCCCCACCGTCATGCCGACCCATTCCGTCGGCCACCACCCGTGAGGCACCATGGCCACCCGAGTCACTCTCACCCCCTCGCCATCCGACGCGGACCACACGATCCACGTCGCCAAGGTCAGACTCACCAATGACCGCGGCGACCGTGAGGCCGAGGCTGCGTGGCTCGAACGGGCAGCACGTCCCGGCGTGGTTCGACTGGTGGCGACCTCAGAGGAACCCTTCACCATCGTGACCGAACACGTCGGTTCCCGAACCCTCCGCACCGCCGGACTCGATCCGGACGACGGTCTGGCGACGACCATCGGGCTCTGCGATCTGCTGATCGAATTGCACCGTGACGGAATCGTCCACGGAAAGCTCACACCCGACCACGTGATCGTCGGCGGCGACCGCATCTGGCTGTGCAGCCCGGACGGCCGAGCCGATGACCCCGGCGACGATCTCGTCGGCCTGGCCCGGTGCATGACCGAACTCGAAGACCAATGGCACGAGGCCGGCGAGGCGCCGGTATTTCTCGGTTCGTGGCGCGAGCTCGCGGCACGGCTTGTCGACGACGCCGACCCCGCTCGTTCGGCCACTCGAGCCCGGAGCGTCTTGCAACGCTTCGCCGTCGTCCACGACGACACCGACCACAACGATGGGGCCCGACGGGGGCTGCGACATCCTGGCCTCGGCCTCGCCGCCCTGGCGGTGGGTTGCTCGATCGGGGGGCTCGCGCTGCTCTCCGATGAGACACCTGCGTTCGCAACCGACGCCCCCCGCATCGAATCCAATGGATCTGTCTACGCCGTTGGATCAGCGGGAGACGACGTCGTACTGCTGGAGACAGCGTGCGATGCGTCGCCGCCCGTGGTGCTGCTCGACACGGCGACCGACATCGTCTGGGCCTTCGACGAGATCACCGACGGGGCATCGGCTCGGCCGGTCGCTGTGGTTCCCGGCGCCACTGACCTTCGATCCGAATGGGTCGAGGCCGAAGGGTGTTCCATCGCCGTGGCCCGAGGGCCGGCGGGTGTGTCGGTCATCCGAACGACCGACGACTGACCGAATCAGCCGATCGCAGTTTCCTTCACCAGGCCGAGATCGGCGAGGCGATCGACGGCATCGTCGAAGTCGACCCCGAGGATGCAGGCCACAGCTCGGAGGTCGTCTCGGCGAACCGTGAGGACACGACCGTTGAAGTCTTGCCGCTGCACCTGGATCATGGCGAGGTACCGAGCCAGCATCTCGCCTTCGGGACCGGCAACACCGTCGACTTGGGTGAGGTCGACTGTGACGCCGGCACGGCCCTGATCGGTCAGGTCGACCACGCCCGGCACGACGCCGACGTTGGTCGTGCGGGGCAGGAGCTGGTCGATCGGCACGCTGTAGAACAGCGCCAGTCGTTCGAGACGGGGCACCGAGATCGCTCGTTCCCCGCGCTCGTAGGCGCCGAGTACCGACGCCTTGAACTCTTGCTCGGACTGCGACTCGACGTCCTGAAGACTCAGTCGCTTCTGCCGGCGAATCGCGCGCAGGCGCTCTCCGACGCGGCGGCCATATGCCGAATCCGTCGCGTCGACATCGATGTGTTCGTCACCAGCGCCCATTGCACTCCCCTGTAGAAGCCGCCACCGTAGACGTCACGCTGTGCACCTTCAACCACCCAACGTGATCGGGTGATGGGTAAATCATTCCCGCCGGCTCATTGGGCCGGCGAGCGCCCTCATTCGAAGCGGGTCACGCGTCGCCGCCTGGCCCTCGATTGTCGGCGTCGACGAGCATCACGGCGGCAGCAATCGCCGCTGTCTCGGCTCGAAGCACCCCGCCCGGAAGCGAACGCAGCCGTCTCCCTTCGAGCTCCTCAGGAGCCCAGCCGCCCTCGGGACCGATGAGGACGAAGCGGTCCACTCGACCATCGAGCCTCGGCGATCCCGGCTCGGCGAGAACGACCGATACGTCGTCGATGGAGGCCAGCGCAGCGACGGGTCGGATCTCTGGGAGACGCACCCGTCGACTCTGCATGGACGCCTCTCTGGCGATCACACGCCACTTCGCCACCTGTTTCTCGGCCCGAGCCCCGGCCCAGCGGACAACCGAGCGGGAACTCTGGAGCGGAAGGATGATGTCGACGCCGAGCTCGGTGAGCTTCTGCACGACCCACTCGGGACGCTCGCCCTTCACCGGCGCGAAACCGACCGTGGACGGAGCGACCGGCTCCGGTTCCTCGATGACCTCGCCGTCGACCGCCGGTCGCTCGGCGAACCGGGCGGGACGCCAACGGCCGCAGCCGTCGCTGATCGTGATCGGTTCGCCATCGATGATGCGTCGCACCGTTCGATAGTGATGGAGGTCCCCCGGCGCCAGGTGCGGATGATCGAGATCGTCAACGAAGACGAACGGCATCGAGCGATGACGCTCGAGCGTCATCGCCGGCTGAGCACGTGGTGAACGAGCACGTGTCAGCTGAATGCGTTCTTGATCTTCGAGAACAGCTTGCCGTCCTTCGGTCCGTGGACGGCATCACTTCGAAGTTCGGCAAGATGCCGCAACAGTGCGTCTTCTTCTTCACTCAGTTTGGTGGGCGTGTCGACGATCAACGTGAGCAGGAGCTCACCTCGGCCTCGGCCTCGGAGCCGCGGGATCCCACCGTCACGAATCGTGAAGACCTTGCCACTCTGGGATCCGGCTGGAATTGACACCTCGAACGGACCCTCGACCCCGTCGAACACGACGTCGGCACCGAGCGCCGCCTGGGTGATGGGGATATGGAGTTGGGCCAGCAGACGGTCGCCGTCGCGTTGGAAGACCGGGTGGGCAGCCACCCGGATCTCGACGTAGAGATCGCCGGCCTCGGCACCGCGAGGGCCGACGGCTCCGCGTCCACTGAGCCGGAGGGTCGAGCCGTGAGAGACCCCGGCAGGGATGTCGACGGTGTATTCGCGATCCTCGACCGTGCGCCCCTCGCCCGAGCACGTGGTGCACGGCTGCTTGATGACCTGGCCCTCACCGGCACACCGCGGACAGGCCGACGTGGTGACCATTTGGCCCAGAATCGACTGACGCATCTGGCGGATCTGGCCGGCGCCCTCGCACTGTGTGCAGGTCTCGACGCCGGAACCGGGAGCGGCGCCGGTGGCGTCGCACGCATCACACGCCACGGCAGTGCGGACAGTCACCTTCTTGGCCGCTCCGCGCACGGTGTCCTCGAGGTCGAGGGTGGCCACGACTTCGAGGTCGACGCCGCGAGCGCGGGCCGCTCGGCCCCCACCTCCGCCGCCATTGTTGTTGAAGAACGCGTCGAAGAGATCGCCGAGACCGCCGCCGAAGGGATCGCCACCCCCGCCGAAACCGCCCGGACCCGATGCCGAACCGAAGCGGTCGTAGTTCGCCCGCTTCGCGTCGTCGCTCAGTACCTCGTAGGCCTCTGCAACCTGCTTGAACTGCGCCTCGGCCTCGGCATCGCCGGGTTTGGCATCGGGGTGCAGCTCGCGTGCCCGCTTGCGATACGCCTTCTTGATCTCGTCGGCCGACGCTGAACGTTCGACCCCGAGGAGTTCGTAGAAATCAGCCATGGGGTCAGCCTTCGCTCAGGTGCACGCCGAGTTGACGTCCGACCACCGTGACAGCGGCGATGGCCTGGGGGTAGTTCATACGCGTCGGGCCGAGGATGGCAATGGAGCCTGCGTGTTCACCGTCGATCTCATATGGGGAAACAACCACACTGCATTCTTCTAGCCGCTCGTCACCGGTTTCGGTACCAATCGCCACCTTCAAGCCGCGATTGAGGACATCGGTGATGAGATCGACGACGACGAGTTGCTGTTCGAGAATCGTGAGCACTCGCTTCACGGAGTCGACCGCTTCGAAGCTGTTGGCAACCCGCGACGTGCCGTCGACATAGACCCGTTCATCGGACGCCGATGCGCAGACGACCGCCAGCACCTGAGCGACCAGGTGATCGACCATGCTCGATCCAGTCTGGACGGGTTCGCGGGCCTCTGCGAGTGGGCGATTGTCGAGAGACTCCCTCACGACGGCTGCTGCTGCATCGACCGTGACATCACCATCGCTGCGACCGAGGAGCTCGTCAGACAGCTCGAGAGTGTGCTTCTCGATCACACCGTTCGAGAAGACCACGACGGCCAGGACGAGGCGTGGTGCCAGACCGACCAACTGGAACGAACGGACACGGGCGGCGTCACTCGAATGGTCGATGATGACAGCTGCATGATCGGTGAGGTTCGACAGCAGCCCTGCCGTGTCGCGCATCATCCCCTCGATCTCGCCTCGGACATCGGTGAAGAAGTCGAGGACCTGTCGCCGTTCGGGTCTCGCGAGCCTGGCCTGGCCAACGGTGTCGACGAAGTGGCGATACCCCTTCTCGGTGGGGATGCGTCCGGCACTGGTGTGCGGCTGCACGAGATAGCCGTCGGCTTCGAGCACTGCGAGTTCGTTGCGGACGGTCGCCGATGACACCCCGATGTCGGTGTTTCGGGCGACAGAGCCCGACCCAACCGGGACAGCCGTCTCGATGTATTCCTCGACGACGGCTTTGAGAATTTCCGCCTTGCGCTCATCGAGCACGTTGGCCACCTCTCCGTTTCCGGTCTGTTCCGGCTCGGACCTCCGCCTGACGCGGTTTCAACCGAAGATCGAGTCTAGGGGCTTCACCACCGTTGTTTGAGACGGTCGTATCGAACGAGCGACTCGGCCCGCTCCTCGCCGTGATCGACGATCGGTGGTGGGTAGCCGGCGGGAGCACCCGCCGGGTCCGTCCATGGTTCGTGGATCACCTTGTCACCGAGATGTTCGAGCTCGGGCACCCACCGGCGCAGGTACGTCGCTCCGGAGTCGAATTTCCGACTCTGGCTGACCGGGTTGAAGATCCGGAAGTACGGAGAGGCATCGGTTCCGGTACCAGCCACCCACTGCCAGCCGTGCTGATTCGAGGCCAGGTCACCGTCGACGAGGTGCTCCATGAAGAACTGGGCACCGCGCGTCCAGTCGATGTGCAGGTCCTTGACGAGGAAGCTCGCCACGATCATGCGGACCCGATTGTGCATCCAGCCTTCGGTCACGAGCTGACGCATCCCGGCGTCGACCATCGGATAGCCGGTCTCGCCCCGACACCAGGCGTCGAAGCGACCATCCGCCTCGGCTCCCTGATCGACCTCCATGTCGGTCATCTTCGTGTTGAAGGCCGACCGTGCTGTCTCCGGGCGTTGGAACAACACTTCGGCGTAGAACTCTCGCCAGCAGAGCTCGGAGCGGAAGACTTCCTCGGACGGATCGGGGCCGAGCCGAGCGAGCAGTTGTCGGGGATGGATGCTGCCGAACTTCAGGTATGGACTCAATCGAGAGGTGCCGTCGACGCCGGGGTTGTTTCGCCGATCCACGTAGTCGAACACGGGACCGTCGAGGAACTCCTCTGCGGTCTCCCATGCCGAGCGCTCACCTGGCCGGGGCAGGTCGGTCGCCGTCGGCGCCACGGGCTCGGTCGTGTCCGAGGCAACGCCCTCGATCCAATCGGCATCGACTCGACCGCCTGGTTCAGGGTGACCGAACGCCTTCCATGCGCGGAAGAACGGCGTGAAGACCTTGTACGGCGTGCCACCACCGGTCACGACCGAGTCGGGCGGAACGGCATATGGCGAGTCCCGGTAGTGAACGGTGAGACCTGCGTCGGCGAGCGTCTCGCCCACCCGATCGTCGCGGCGACGGCCGTATGGTCCGAAGTCGTCGGTGGCCCAGACGGTCTCGGCCCCGATCTCGCGGCACAGGTCGGCGAGCACCACCGCTGGATCGCCGGACCGAACAACCAGATGTCCCCCGATCTCGTCGTCGAGCGCTTCGAGCGTTCCGTGCAGGAACGCGAGACGGTTCGCCCCAGCAGGCGTGCGGAGCCGATTGTCATCGATGAAGACTGGGAGGACAGCGCCGGCCGCCGCTGCGTCTGCCAATGCGGGATGATCACTCAGACGGAGATCTCGTCTGAACCAGAAGATCGATGCCATGGGCACCATTCAAGCGAGTCCGGAGCGCCAGTGGAGAACTCGGGCAAACGAAGGAACTTGCCGCAGCCGGACTTGAGAGCGCCAGCGAGCAACTCCAAGAAACCGAGGCGCCCTGCGCCGAAGGTTTCAGTCGTCGAGACGGAGTGCCCTGATGAAGGTGTCCGGCGGGATGTCGACCCGGCCGATGCTCTTCATCTTCTTCTTGCCTTCCTTTTGCTTCTTGAGCAGCTTGTTCTTCCGAGTGACGTCGCCGCCGTACAGCTTTGCGGTGACGTCCTTGCGATACGCACGGACGGTCTCTCTCGCGATGATCTTGCCGCCGATCGCAGCCTGGATAGGCACCTCGAACTGTTGGCGAGGAATGATGTCCTTCAGTTTCTCGGCCATGCGTTTGCCGTACTCGTAAGAATTCGACCGGTGCACGATCGTGGCGAACGCATCGACCTGTTCGCTGTTGAAGAGGATGTCGACCTTGACGAGATCGCCCTTCTCGTAGCCAGACACCTCGTAGTCGAGACTGGCGTAGCCCTGAGTGCGGCTCTTGAGTTGGTCGAAGAAGTCGACGACCACCTCGCCGAGTGGGAGTCGGTACACGATCTCGACCCGATCAGGAGACAGATATTCCATCTTCACGAGCTGACCTCGGCGACTCTGACAGAGCTCCATGAGCGTGCCGGTGTAGTCGGACGGCGTGATGATCGATGCCTTGAGGTACGGCTCCTCGATCGACACCCAATCGCCAGACGGTGGCAGCGACGCCGGGTTGTCGATGGCCCGCTCCTCGCCGTCGTTCATGGTGATCCTGTAGTGCACCGACGGTGACGTAGCGATCAGGTTCAGGTCGAATTCGCGCTCGAGCCGCTCGCGGACGATCTCCATGTGGAGCAGGCCGAGGAAGCCACAACGGAAGCCGAAGCCGAGCGCACTGGATGTCTCGGGCTCGAACGAGAAACTGCTGTCGTCGAGCTTGAGTTTGTCGAGCGCGTCGCGGAAATCCTCGTAGTCGTCGCCGTCGACCGGATAGAGCCCGCAGAACACCATCTGTTGGGGCTCCCGATAGCCGGCGAGTTTCTCCGCAGCCCCGTTGACTTCGGTGGTGACCGTCTCACCGGAACGCGCCTCGCGCACGTCCTTGATGCCGGCGATGAGGTAGCCGACCTCGCCGGCCGCCATCGATCCGGCCGGTCGATTGTTGGGTGTCCGGAAGCCGATCTCTTCGACGGAGTGAGTGGCCCCCGCTTGCATGAATCGGAGTTTGGTACCTGTCTCGAGCTTGCCATTCATCACCCGAATGGAGGAGACGACGCCTCGGTAGGTGTCAAAGTGACTGTCGAAGATCAACGCCTGCAACGGGCCATCGATGTCGCCGACGGGCGGCGGGATTCGCTCGATGATCGCTTCGAGCAGCGCCTCGACGCCCTCGCCGGTCTTGGCCGAGATGCGTAGGCAATCCGCGGCCGGGACCCCCAGGACCTGTTCGATCTCGGCCGCACATTTGTCTGGATCAGCGGCCGGGAGATCAAGCTTGTTGAGCACAGGGATGATCTCGAGGTCGTTCTCGAGAGCCAGGTACATGTTGGCCAGCGTCTGCGCCTCGATGCCCTGGGCAGCGTCAACCACAAGGACCACGCCTTCGCATGCGGCAAGCGAACGGCTCACCTCGTAGCCGAAATCGACGTGACCGGGCGTGTCGATCAGGTTGATGACATGGCCCCTCCACTCGAGCCGCACGCTCTGCAGCTTGATCGTGATGCCACGCTCGCGTTCGATGTCCATCGAATCGAGGTACTGGGCCCGCATGTCGCGTGCCTCGACGGCGCCGCACAGTTCGAGGAGCCGATCGGCAAGCGTCGACTTGCCGTGGTCGATGTGAGCGATGATGGAGAGGTTGCGAATCTTGGACTGGTCCATGCGGTGGCCAACGCTACCGGTGCCACACACCGAGGGGATCGGTCGCACGAGCGGGATCTGCGAGACGAGTGGGAGCGGCTCTGCGTGCCAGTAAGATCTTCCGGTTCCTGCAGCGCCGTTCGCGCAGGGTGGATTCGATCATCGAGGTTTCTCGTGGCCAACATCAAGAGCCAAATCAAGCGCAACCGTCAGAGCGAGAAGCGTCGTGTTCGTAACCGGGCCGTTCGCTCCGAGATGCTCACGCGTGAGAAGTCGGCCGTCGATGCCGCAGGCACCGACACTGAGGTCGACGCATTGCGTCTCGCCCTTAAGCGCATCGACAAGGCTGCAGCCAAGGGCATGCTCCACAAGAACGCCGCCGCCCGCAAGAAGAGCCGGCTCATCGCCCGCGTCCGCTCCGCCGGCACCGACGCCTGAGACACGCTCGCCACGGCCTGAGTCGCCGCGGCGTCGAGTACGAAGAAATCAGGCCCTCCTACCTCAGCGCGAGAGGTGGGCCAGCCGGGCAACCAGGACTTCCATCACGGTGTCTGGCGGTACAGCGCTGACACCACGTACGTCGAGATCGGCCTGAGCCAGCAGCTGCATCGCTCGCTTCGACTTCTCGCTCCCCAACCGGCGGCTGAGTGTCAGAGCCTTCTTTGCGGGGAACGTCGACCCCTTCATACCGAGGTGGGCGGCGGCCGCCTTCTCGTTCTCTGCACCGCTGCCGTCGAGCGCCAGCGCTCGCTGATAGTGACCGTGGAGCGTCGCCATGACCTGGAGGGCGTGGCGATCACCACCTCGAAGCATGCGGTGCAGCTTGTCGAGCGCTGTCGCGATGTCACCGCCGTCGATCGCATCGGTGAGTTCCCAAGGCGGGACATCGCTCGCCTGTCCGAGATAGGGCTCGACATCGCCCTTGGAGAGTCGAGCACCCTCGCCGAAGACGCTGACCAGCGACTCGAGGATGGATTGCACCCGGCCGGCGTCGTCGCCCAAATGTTCGGCGATCGCCGACTTCGCTCCCCCATCGAGCCGAACCGACGCGTCGGCGAGCTTTTCGTTGAGGAGCATCTTGCGCCCCTTGCCCGATGGGGCAGCGTCGATCTCGCGGGCGCCGGCCGCCTTGAGCGCCTCTTTGAGCGCCTTCGGCAGTGCACCGAGTCGTTGTGTCGACGCACCTTTCTCCCAGACGAGCACCAGATCAGTGGTGGGCAGAGGTGACTCGATCCAACCGACGAGACCCGCCACCTGTTCTCCTCGGGTGAACATGGCGAGATTCCGACCGACCACCACGCGGCGCTCGGTGAGGAACGGCGGCGTGTGGGCCGCGTTCACGAGTGCGGTGAGCTCAGGCTCGGCTCCGTCCGGTGCGTAATGGGCCTCACCGACCTCCTCGACCATCAACGACTTGTCACCGGCACCGACCAGCTCCTTCACCAGCGCGGACAGCGACTGAGCGACCAGTGTCGGATCGTCGCCCTTGATGATCGTCAGCGACATCAGGCCACCTGGCCGGCGGCAAGCACGGCGCTGACCGTGTCGACCACCCGTCTGACGACGCCGGGCCGATCGGTCGTGATGGCTGCGGATCCACGGACGGTCGCCACTGTGGCCAGCGCCATGAGCTCCGCATCGGAGAGGTCGTCGAACCCAAGGGTCGAGATCATGCACGCCCTGCCCTCGCCGACGGGCCAGGACTCAGCAACTGCGTCCGACGCCGGGCCAAGGCCAAGGCGATCGATCTGGAGGTCGACCACGGCATCGATCCCGGGGTGGCCTGGCGTGGAGCGGATCAGCGTGTGGTCGTGGTCCGCAAACGGAAGGTCCGACCTGATGTACACGTCGAGGTTGCATGTGTCGGCGATCTGGTCGGCCGCCGCACTTCCAGCTGCGACAGCGACGTCAGCGGATTCGAACGACAGGTCGATCCCGGTAGCGCCGGCACCTGCTGCCGCGACGGCGGCGACGATGGCGTCGCCCAGATCCTCAGGACTGGTCACGATGACGGGGCTCAGCACCGCGGGTCGCACGGCAGATCGGGATCTCTCGGCGGGCGAAGACACAAAGCGAAGCTATCCCGTGCCCCTCACGTCGACCACGGTGACGATCTCCAACTCGCTCTGCGACGCCGAGATCTCGATATGACCACCGTCGACCATGATGACCGTGTCGACGAGGACCCGACGTCCACCGACGATCCGATGGTCACCCGGTGCCAGCACGAGGTCGACCTCGACGACCTCTCGGAGCCGATCGATCGCGCGTGCGGAACTCCACCCACCGTCGCTGACGACCACGATGTCGATCGACGAAATCCGGGCGGCGATCACGCCATCGGCGTCCGGCTCAGTGCCGTCGATCACCAGCACCGAGGGCAGACCGCCAGATGCCGGATGCCACCCAGGGAGCGCATGGCTCTGCGTCGACGGGACCGCCCAGACCGCAACGACAGCGACCATCAGCAGCGGCCGGACAGCGCGCCACCTCCTCGGGCTCGACAACCATGCGCAGACCAGCGCGAGGGCGATCAAGGGGACGTCACCGGCGGCGACCGAGGGCAGGGGCGCCACCGCAGCACGAGCAGCGACCGCATCGATCCACCACACCAGCAGTCTCGCCGGTATCTGCATGGTCGAGCTGATCGGATCGGGAAGGACGGCCGCCACCAGGCCAACGCTCAGTCCGAGCGTCATCACCACGCCCGCCGCCCATCCGGCCAGGAGGTTCGCCGGAACCGTGACGGTCGACAACGGGCCGAACGCCGACAGCAAGATGGGACTGACGCCGATTTGGGCGGCCAGGGTGATGGCGAGAGGTTCTGCCACCGCATCACGTACCGGGAGGCGATCCCGTAGTGATGTCGAGAGCAGCAGGATGCCGAGCGAAGCGGCGACCGACAGACGGAACCCGACCGACCCGGCGAGAAACGGATCGACCAGCAGCAGCCCGATCACGGCCAGACCGAGGGATCGGACCCCCGCCGCTCGACTCGAGCGGGCCGTCGCCAGCACACTGATTCCCGCGGTTGCCGTCGCCCGCAAGACCGAAGGTTCGAGCCGTGTGGCAAGCGCGAAGACGGCGAGCAGCACGACGACCGCGACGATGTCTGCCCCTGGTCGGAGGCGCCGAAGCAACGGCCCGGCGACCGCCAGGAGAAAGGCGACGTTCTGCCCGCTGACAGCGAGGAGATGACTGAGACCAGCGGCGCGGAACTGCGTCCGTTGCCCCTCGCTCTGGAAGCGATCGTCGCCGATCACGAGCCCGTGATAGAGCGCCCGAGCATCTGGGGCGAACGACCGGGTCGAGCCCAGCACTCCGCTGCGGAGCCACTCCCCCGGCGCCAGGTACCACGCCGGTGGAGATGTGGACCGAACACTGGTGACGGTCACGACGCCGACGAGATGTCGGCTCTTGGCCCACGAGCTGTCGGCGATCGGACCAAGCCGCCCACTGATGACGATCCGCTCGCCGGCCACGAGTTCGGGCATCTCGAAACCCGATCCGATCAGTCGAACCCGCTGTTGACTCTCGTCGAGCCTCACCTCGGCCCGCCAGCCGAACCGCATGGGTTCGGCGTCCAACATGACGGTGGCTGCTTCGTCATGGAGGGTCGCTCGCTCGGCTGGTTGGTACTCGCTCTCGGCCAGGGTGCTCGTGGCCGAAGCAACAACGAGGAGCCCGACCACGACCACCGGTTTCCTGCCGAACATCAGTCCGAGCACAAGGAGGGCGACTCCGAGGAACCGTGGCAGCGACTGCGGGAATGCCACGGCTGCCCACACTGCGCCCATCACCATCAGGGTCTCGAGCTCGGAGAAGGTCGAAGACGGTTTCCGCGTCCGTGTCTGGTTCATCGAACAATGGCCGCGTCGGCAATGGCGGCGAGCTTCGACGGACCGATCCCGGGGACGTCGAGCAGATCGTCGATCGAGCGAAACGGTCCGTGCTCCTCTCGGAACGCCACGATCGCCTCGGCCGTCGCCGGGCCAACCCCAGGCAGCGCCTGCAGCTGGACGGCGTCGGCCCGGTTCACGTCGATGGGCCCACCCGCGCCTCCGCTTGCGTCGGCGGGCACCACCACCTCGCCCGGAAGAGGGACCCGGATCTGCTGGCCGTCAACGAGGACAGCCGCCAGATTGAGCTGATGCAGATCGGCGCCGGGCGATGCCCCTCCGGCAGCCTCGACAGCATCGATGACTCGAGCCGTCGAAGGGAGCGAGTAGACGCCGGCAGCGGCGACCGCTCCCGACACGTGCACGATCAACTGATCAGCCGGCCTGCCGGCAGCCGAGGTCGGCGTCAGCGCGACCTGGGGAATGAGCTCATCGACGGGTGTCGCACCCTGGCCGGACGACGACAGCCTCGGGGCGGCAAGCGTTGCGACCGCCAGCACCGCGACCACGAGCGCAACGAGAGCGGGCCGGTCCCGCAGCGCGTCAAGACCACCAATGGCATCGCTGATGCGGTCGGCCAACGACGGAGGACCGAACGGCTCGAGGCCCGGTGGCCGATCCGAACGATGGCCCTCGGGGTCCTCGTCGCCTACCCGACCCCGATCCTCGATCGTCGGATCCACCACTGTGCCTCCACTGCCACGCTCTGCCGCATCACCCCGTGGGGGCCATCGGCGAGGCCGGTTGATGGGGGAAGTGGGAGCTCGGGCGTCTGGACGCCGAAAATGTGGTGGGTCGCGCCGTGTGGCGACCGATCAGAAGAGCTGGGTGGTGAGCTTCTTGCGCCAAGCGGCGGTGTTCGGGTGGCCCGGGCCGAGAACGGTGAGCAGGTCGACGAATTCCTGTCGTGCGTCCTCGTCACCCTTCACCTTCGGCAAGAGCTCGGCGAGCCGAACCTCCGCCGTCTGGTTGTCCTCGTCGGCGGCGATGTCGACACGGGCGAGCGCGGCGATGCGCCGCGTCTCCTCGGTCTCGGGGATCTTGGCGAGGAGGGCCAGCGCCTCGTCGTTGCGGTCCGCCTGGACGTAGATCGCGGCGAGTGCCGGGATTGCCTGTGCATGATCTGTCACGGCGGTCAGGACCTCGAGGAGTGACGCTTCGTCACCCTTCGCCAGGAGGGACTCGATGATCGTGTCTTGATCGGTCGGGAGGAGGCGAGCCACGAAGTCACGAATCTCCTGCTCCGGCTGAGCACCCATGAACCCGTCGACGATCTGGCCGTCGCGCATGGCGTAGACGGCCGGGATCGACTGCACCTGGAACGCCTGGGACGCACCCGGGTTCTCATCGACGTTGATCTTGGCGAGGACGATCTTCGGCTCGAGGCCGGGCCCCGCAGCTTCGTCCACGATCTTTTCGACCATGGGCCCGAGCGTTTTGCACGGCCCGCACCACGGTGCCCACAGATCCACCACGACGGGGATCTGCATCGACCGCTGGAGCACGTCGACTTCGAATGACTGGTCAGTGACATCGATCATTGCGTCAAACGCTAGCGGCCATCGTCAGGAGATCCGTTCGAGCACCTCGTCGAGATACTGCTGCTTGCACAGCGCCCGCTGGAGCTTGCCTGAGCTGGTCTTGGGCAGCGTGCTCGGTCGCACGAACACGACGTCGCGGCTCGGGAGTCCGACGGCCTCGACCGTTTTTTCGTGAACCTGGTGGGAGAGGTTCTCGAGATCCTCTGCTCTGGTCTCGGCGACGACGACGACCGATTCCTTGCCCTTCCGTCCGGGAACACCGAACGCGATCACGTTGCCGGCCCGGATTCCGTCGATCTCGCCGATGTGGCGCTCGATGTCCTGCGGGTAGACGTTGCGTCCACCCACGATGATGACGTCCTTGATCCGCCCGCACATGTACATCGATCCGTCGACCATGTACGAAAGGTCGCCGGTGCGGAGCCAGTCGCCGTCGACGAACAGATCGGCGTTGGCTTCCGGTCGCTTGTAGTAGCCGGTCGTCACCGAGGTGCCCCTGATCTGGAGCTCGCCGACGTCACGATCGGTCAACTCCGCCCCGGACTTCGGGTCGACGATGCGGAACTCGAGACCGGGCACCGGACGACCGAGCTCGACGATCTTGCGGGCGTTCTTGTGGTCGTCTGCGACCTGCACGGCCCGCTGTTCGAGTTCGAGGAGCTGGGCGTCGACCGTGTCGGTCACCAGGCCGGTCATCGGCTTCGGGAAACAACCGGCAATGGCGAGCTCGGCCATTCCGAAGGCCGGGAAGACCGCACCCGGCGGCATCCCGTGGCGTGCACCGGCTTCGATGAAGGCCTCGACCGATGCCGGGTCGACGGGCTCGGCGCCGTTGAGGAAGATCCGCATCGACGACAAGTCGAGCGTCTCCTTGCTCCGGTTGAGCGCCCGAGTCGCCAGCACGTAGGAGAAGTTCGGACCTGCCGTGGCCGTGCCGCCGTAGGTCGAGATCCATTCCATCCAACGCCCCGGTGACGCAAGGAAGTCTTGTGGGGCGCCGAGCACGAGATTCATGCCCTCGGCCATCGGGAGGATGCAGAACCCGACGAGACCCATGTCGTGGTAGAGCGGCAGCCACGACACCATCACGTCAGTGTCGATGTCGACCTCGGCCGCCTCACTGATGGCGTCGAGATTCGCCGCGACGACGTGATTGGGCAGCATCACGCCCTTCGGCTCCTCGGTGGACCCGGAGGTGAATTGAAGGACGAAGAGATCGTCCTCGTGGTAGTCGGGCCGGATGAAGTCGTTGGCGACGGCCCGGCCGGAACCGGGGGCGAGCTCTTCGTAGTTGATCAGGGGTGGATCCTCGGGCTCGGCCTCGACGAAAGGCGCAAGGTCGGGGTCGATGAGCACTGCGGCGCAGTCGGCCCGACGGATACGGGCCTTCGTGGCCGTAGCGAACTCCTCTATCGATGCCAAACGCATCGGGAGCGGCAAGACGACGAGTGTTGCGCCGCACAACCACACCGCCTGGAATGCCGTCACGAGGGTCGGTGTGGTCGGGCCGAGCAGGGCGACATGATCGCCTTGCCCGATGCCCCGGGACTGCAGGATCGCGGCCATGGCCTTGGCCTCTTCATGAAGCTCGGTCCATGACTTCGTGAGCGGCTCGTCGCCGGTCATGAAGGTGACGGCGTTGTCACCCTTGGCTGCGTGTTCGATTCGAGAGACGATGGTTCGCACAGCAGTTCTGACCACGGAGCGACCGGGAAAGTTACGCCCGGGTAACAAGAGTCGGATGTCGTCCGGTTCGAATCGATCGGGGCCGGTCGGACTCGACCGCAGAAGCGGGAGTCTCGACCGGTCCGGTCGGAGCTTTGTGGAGCTATGGAGAATCGAACTCCAGACCTCTTCCATGCCATGGAAGCGCTCTACCAACTGAGCTATAGCCCCGGGATGACCCGAGTGGGAGCGTGATCGTACCAAACTCACGGCGTCCGACAACGCGCTTCGCACTTCTCCGAATCACCGTCGGATCGGTGACGCATCCGGCCGAATACTCCACCTCTCCACGAATGCAGCGTCCTACGCTGTCGCTCGTATGGCTGACACCGCTCCCACTCGCGCCCAGGACCCCCCGGCACACCGGTACGACGCCACGCTCGCCGGCGAGATCGAGCAGCGTTGGCAGGACCGTTGGGAGTCAGAGGGCACCTTCGAAGCCCCCAATCCCTCCGGCCCACTCGCCGAGCCAGACAAGGTCGACGGACGGGAGAAGCTGTTCGTCCTCGACATGTTCCCTTACCCGTCAGGCAAGGGACTGCACGTCGGCCACCCGCTCGGTTACATCGGCACCGATGTCTTCGCCCGCTACCACCGGATGGCTGGCTACAACGTGCTGCACGCGCTCGGGTACGACGCGTTCGGCTTGCCTGCCGAGCAGCACGCCATCACCACCGGAGTACATCCTCGCGTCAACACCGAGGAGAACATCACGAACATGCGGCGGCAGCTACGCCGCCTCGGCCTGGCTCACGATGCTCGTCGCAGTGTGTCGACCACAGACGAGTCCTTCTTCCGTTGGACACAGTGGATCTTCGAGCAGATCTTCAACGCCTGGTACGACGAGGACCTCGACCGCGCCCGCCCGATCGAGGAACTGATCGCCGAGTTCGCCGATGGCAGTCGACCGACACCGGACGGCCGGCCTTGGGCCGAGATGAAGTCCGGTGATCGGCAGGACCTGATCAACGGGCATCGACTCGCCTACCTCGCCGACGCGCCCGTCAACTGGTGCCCCGGCCTTGGCACCATCCTGGCCAATGAAGAGGTCACCGCCGATGGCCGCTCGGACATCGGCAACTTTCCTGTGTTCAAGCGCAACATGCGTCAGTGGACGCTCAGCATCACCAAGTACGCCGACCGGCTGCTGGCCGACCTCGACATGCTCGATTGGCCCGAGCCGATCAAGATCATGCAGCGCAACTGGATCGGCCGGAGTGAGGGCGCCACTGTCCGATTCGGGTCGGACGCGGGCGCCATCGAGGTGTTCACCACCCGCCCGGACACGCTCTTCGGCGCAACGTTCATGGTGCTCTCCCCCGAGCACCCACTGGTTCCGCAGCTGACCACCGAAGCGCAGCGCGCCGAGGTCCAGGCATACCAGGCAACCGCCGCTGCCGCCGATGATCAGACCCGACAGGATGACACCCGCGAGAAGACCGGGGTATTCACCGGTGCCACTGCCACCAATCCGCTGAACGGTGCTGAGATCCCGATCTGGATCGCCGACTACGTCCTGATGGGCTACGGAACCGGCGCGATCATGGCTGTCCCGTGCGGCGATCAGCGGGACTTCGAGTTCGCCCGGAAGTTCGACCTGGACATCGCCCCGATCCAGAAGCCGCCTGTTTCGTGGTTCGCCGAACACGAGATCGAGCACGACATCGACACCGAGACGTGGCCGGTGGCCTTCATCGGCGATGCCCCGTACATCAACTCGTCCAACGAATCGCTCGACCTCAACGGAATCGCATCCGTCGCAGATGGCGTCGCCTCCACCAATGCGTGGCTCGAGGCCAATGGCCATGGCGGAGCCGCTGTCACCTACCGCCTGCGCGATTGGCTCTTCAGCCGCCAGCGCTACTGGGGCGAACCGTTCCCCATCATCTACGACGACGCCGGTCGCCCCCATGCCGTCCCTGATGATCTCCTGCCGGTCACGCTGCCCGAGCTCGAGGATTTCCGTCCTGATCCGCTGGATCCGGACGACGATGTCACCGAGCCGGTCCCGCCTCTCGCGAGGGCTGACCAGTGGCTCGAGGTCACTTTGGACTTGGGCGACGGGCCGAAGACCTACGTCCGCGATGTGAACGTGATGCCCCAGTGGGCCGGTTCATGCTGGTACCAGATGCGCTACCTCGACCCGACGAACGAGTCAGCTTTCATCGACCCAGGCGTCGAGGAGTATTGGCTAGGGCCGCGGGCACCGGGCGAATCCGGAGGTGTCGACCTGTATGTCGGCGGCGTCGAACACGCCGTGCTCCATCTGTTGTACGCCCGCTTCTGGCACAAGGTGTTGTTCGATCTCGGCCATGTCTCGGCCCCCGAGCCCTACCACCGTCTCTTCAACCAGGGATACATCCAGGCAGCGGCGTTTCGTGACGAACGAGGGCAGCCGGTCGAGGCCACCGAGGTGGTGGAGGCCGGCGACGGATTCACCCACGAAGGGGAGCCTGTCGCCCGAGAGTTCGGGAAGATGGGCAAGAGCCTGAAGAACATGGTCACCCCGGATGACATGTATGCCGCGTATGGGGCGGACACGTTCCGGCTCTACCAGATGTCGACGGGCCCAATGGACGCGTCGCGGCCATGGAACACTCGCGACGTCATCGGCATGCAACGTTTCCTCCAGCGGGTCTGGCGCAACGTCGTCGACGAAGAGAGTGGTGCCACGATCGTTGGCGACGTTCCGGCATCGGACGACCTCACACGGACCCTTCACCGAACGATGGCCGATGTGCGAGAGGACTACGCCGGACTCCGCTTCAACACCGCTGTCTCCAAACTGATCGAGTTGAACAATGCGTTGACCGCGGAGGTCGGTTCACAGCCGGGCCGCATGACGCCCCGGGAAATCATCGAACCCATGGCGCTGATGCTGGCGCCGCTGGCGCCGCACATCGCCGAGGAGATCTGGCAGCGATTGGGTCACGACGAGACCCTGGCCTACGAGTCGTTCCCCGAGGCCGATCCGGCGCTGCTCGTCACCGACGAGGTGGAGTATCCAATTCAGGTCAACGGCAAGGTTCGCAGCAAGATCTCAGTGCGGACCGATGCTGATCCGGCCTCGATCGAGGCCGAGGCCCTCGCCGATCCCCGCATCGTCGAACTCTTGGCGGGGGCCGATCCCAAAAAGGTGATCGTGGTCCCCGGTCGCCTCGTGAACATCGTCGCCTGACGTTCGAACCCCAATCGCGAGGCTGGGTCAGCGCTGGAGTTCTGGCATGTCGCGCCAGAGGCGGTCAAGGTCGTAGAAGTCACGCGCCTCGGTGTCGAACACGTGGACGACGAACCCGCCGAAGTCCATGAGGACCCACGACAACGTGTCCTTGCCTTCGACGCGGCGAGCCCTCGGTCCGCCCCGCGCCGCGACCTGCTCCTCGACCTCATCAACGATGGCCCGCACCTGGCGGGCGTTGCCGCCAGAGGTGACAACGAACCAGTCGGTGATCCCGATCGCCTGGCCGACGAAGAACGCTCGACTGTTGGTGCCCAGCTTGTCCTCGGCCGCATCGAGGGCGATGCGGACCCACTGCTCATCAGCAGCAGCGAGGTGGTCGACAGCGGGACCAGGCGACGCGTTCTCGACGGGCGTGGAATCGGATGCGGTTGCTACGAACTCGTTCACATGTTCTCGGCTTCGGTGGGCGACAGATGCTGATCGGCTCATGAGGACACGGCGATCGGGGATCTCACTCCGAGGAGCAGCGTCACGGTGGACACGGCTTCGGGATCGAGACTGGGTGGAACGGTAGCCGCATCAGCGACCTCGGCCAGCCTCGCGACCTCACCTGCGTCGGCGCCGGGAGGCACGAACAGCTGCGTGGGACCGTCGTCCAGCACGCTGGCGTTCCCGATCTGCACGACCTCGAAGCCTGCCTGTCCGAGATTGCGGGCAGCTGTTTCCAGATCGTTGCTCCCGCTGCGGTCGATGACCCGGACCTGCAGCCGGGCGCCGGGTTCGTGCCCGAGCGGACGGGCGACAGACGAACGCACAAGCGCTTCGGCCGCCTCGGCATCGATCGTGCGGCCGGCGAGAGGAAGCGGCTCCACTCGGTTCAGACCGACGGAAATCGAGGAGAGATCGCGCCTGACCCGCTCAACGCCGGTCTCATCGACGGCTGACGCGCCCGGCGGGTCACTCTCGACGAAGACCCCTTCGTCGAGCAGGGTCCGCCACAACACCTCGCGTCGAAACTCGAGAGCGTCTGGATCATCGATTCCGACCGGCAGCCGCGACGAGAGCGCCGGCATGTCGGCGGCATCGACGGTGACTCGACCGGCGGCGACAGCGATCGCACCGTTCACGCCGGGCACCGGATCGGGATTGGCGAGCTCGATCTCAACATCCCCGAGGAGCTCCGCCCAACCGTCAACGTCGGCCAGCACCGGCGGATCGATGGCCAGCCGGAGCGCAGCCGCGAGGGCGGTAACGGCGTCATCGGCACCCCGCTCGTCCAGCGGCACGCCGTCGACCTCGGTTGCCCCCGACACCAGGATGACCGTGCCGCCACCCAGTGCCTCGCCGGACGGCACGACCAAGACGATGCCGCCGACCCGTCCCTCGTCGACATCGACGATCGACCGGATGGGCGTCGGTTCGACGAGCGCCAACCATCCGGGGTCTTCCCGTCCGGGTTCGGCGGTGAACTGGCCCGCCCTGGAGTCGAGCAGGCCCCGAAATCCGAGCATGGCCAGCAACGGGATGGATCCGAGGAGGACGACCTCGAGCACGATGAAGGTCCACCGAGCCCAACCCGATCGAGGCTCGTCCGGCTGATCCCCGTCGGCGAGGGGAATGGTGGTGGTTTGGCGGATCACTGGTGCGACGGCCCGTCACCCCGAGCGAACACGCCGGTTCGCTCGATCGCCTCGGCGACCGCATCCGTGGTGAGGAAACGCAGCGACAGCCCGCTCGCCGCCATTGCCCGGAGCTCGGTCGAGGACAGGTCGAGGGCCGGGATCTCGACCTCTTCGAAACGCCACCCCGCTGGGATGGAACCGACATCGACGCCGGGCCGGTTCACGACCACGAGGTCGATCTGCTCCCGGAGTTCGTCGGCACGGTGCCATGTGTCGAGTTGGGCGGCTGCATCTGCGCCGACCACGACACGCCAGTCGACACCGGGAAACCGTTCGTCGAGCGCGGCGATGGTGTCGATCGTGTACGTCGTGCCCCCGAGTTCGATCTCGATGTCCGACGCTGCCAAACCAACGACCCCATCGACGGCAAGGTGGACCCACTCGAGGCGAGTCGCCGCCGGCGTGATCATGCGATCGTCGCGCTTCTGCCAGGGATCGTTCGCAACAATCAACCACACGGCATCGAGATTCAGCCGCTGCCGCACATGCCATGCCGCTGCGAGATGACCGTGGTGCACCGGGTCGAATGTGCCCCCGAACAGCCCGATGCGTCGGTTCGTGTGCGGTTCGGAAGTGGCGGCGGTCATACCTGAGGATGGACAACTTTCAACTCGAAGTGACGAATGTCACCCTGACAGGGGGAAGGATGTGTACTAACTTTGATGTTCGCTCAGGTAACGCATGGAATATCTGCGAAATCTACTGGATCTGCAGCCCGACTTGAACCGTCTCCACTACCTCAGCCATCATTGCAAACATCATCACACATACAAGAACATCGCTGTGAACAGCCGGACGCATCCGGATCGACACGGCAGGCACGGCAATCATCGGAACGCATCGCATCTCAACGACGAGAACGTGTTCCGCAACGTGCCGTTCCCGATCGTTCGCTGAACGTTTTCCCGTTCGCAACCCCTTCCCCTTCCCCGCACACACAAAGATAAAGAGCGCGCCATGAGTGACTCCGTTGGTCAGTACCTAAACGAAATCGGCCTCGTGCCTCTCCTCACAGCAGATGAGGAACGAGAGCTGTCCCAAATCATCGAAAAGGGCCGCGACGCCCAAGAAGGCATCGACGCCGGTGACGACTCCGTCACCAATCGCCGGGCCGTTCGTGCTGCTGCACGATCCAAGGACCGTTTCATCCGGGCGAACCTTCGCCTCGTCGTCAGTGTTGCCCGTCGCTATCCCCTGCCCCCGTCGATGGAACTCCTCGACCTCATCCAGGAGGGCAACCTCGGTCTCGAGCATGCGGTCGACAAGTTCGACTGGCGCAAGGGCTTCAAATTCTCCACATATGCCACATTCTGGATTCGTCAGGCCATCGGCCGTGCACTCGACCAGAAGGCCAGCCTCGTTCGCCTCCCGGGCGATCGTTCGGCGAGCCTCCGGGCCGCACTTCGTGCGGTGTCGGGCGACGGCGACGAGCTCGACGACGAGCATGCACGTCTGCACCGGCTCACCACGCCGACCTCGCTCGATCGCACCATCGGCGACGACGACTCCAACGAATTGGTCGACCTGCTTCCCGACTCGAAGCCCGGCCCCGAGATCGAGGTCATGGCCAAGGCCGAGGAGTCCATGGTCACCGGCCTGCTCGACGTGCTGGATCCCCGAGCCCGCTACGCCGTAGAACAGCGGTTCGGCCTCAACGACGGCCGCAAGCGCAGCTACCGCGAAGTCGGTGAAGAGCTGGGCGTCACCGCCGAGGCGGCACGTCGGCTCGTGAAGCGTGCGGTCAGCGCCGTGCGCGACCAAGCCGGCGATGTCATCGCCGACTTCGACGCAGCGTGAACGCTCGGCCCTAGCGGGCCTCCCGCGATATGAGGAAGGAGCCTCCGCTCGGCGGGGGCTCTTCCCGTTTTGAAACCGCGTTGTGCTCGACCCGATCGTCGGTGAGACTGGCCGGGTGACATGGAACCCTGGAAGTTGGCGCCAGCTCGAGGCCAAGCAGCAGCCGTCCTGGCCGGATCTCCCCGATCTCGAGCGAGTCGAGAAGGAGCTCTCGACCCTGCCGCCCCTGGTGTTTGCGGGCGAAGCACGAGATCTCCGCGCTCGCTTGGGCGATGTCGCCCTCGGCAAGGCCTTTCTGCTCCAGGCGGGTGACTGCGCCGAATCCTTCGATGGATTCAATGCCGATGCCATTCGCGACAAGCTGCGCGTGATCCTGCAGATGGCGGTCGTTCTCACGTATTCAGCCGGCGTCCCCACCGTCAAAGTCGGGCGGATCGCCGGCCAATTCGCCAAGCCGCGGTCGCAACCGACCGAGACCATCGACGGCACCGAGCTCCCCTCGTTCCTCGGCCACATGGTCAACGACTTGCCGTTCTCCCCTGATGGCCGCTCCCCCGACCCTCAGCGGTTGCTCCAGGCATACCACCAGTCGGCCTCGACGCTGAATCTCCTCCGCGCCTTCACCAAGGGAGGCTTCGCCGACCTGCACCGTGTCCAAGCGTGGAACCAGGAGTTCGTCGCTTCTTCACCGGCGGGCCAGCGCTACGCCATCCTCGGCGACGAGATCGACCGTGCCATCCGTTTCATGGAGGCGGCCGGCATCTCGTCGAATCATCCAGAGATCCACGAGGCCGACTTCTACACCAGCCATGAAGCCCTCATCCTGCAGTACGAGGAGGCGCTGACTCGCAAGGACAGCCTCACTGACGAGTGGTACGACTGCAGCGCTCACATGGTCTGGATCGGTGAACGCACCCGCGACCTCGACAAGGCACACGTCGAATTCTTCAGCGGGATCAAGAATCCGATCGGCTGCAAGATCGGACCGACGGCCACCCCTGAGCAGGTGCTCGAGCTGTGCGCTCGCCTCGATCCGGACAAGGACCCGGGCCGGTTGACGCTGATCACGCGCATGGGTGCAGACAAGGTGGCGACAGCCCTCCCGCCGCTGCTGGCTGCGGTTCGCGACTCAGGCCATCCGGTCGTGTGGACGTGCGACCCCATGCACGGCAACACCTTCACCGCAGACACCGGCTACAAGACTCGGCATCTCGACGACGTACTGGCCGAGGTGACAGGGTTCTTCGCCGCCCACAAGGCCGCCGGAACCTGGCCGGGCGGAATCCATGTCGAGCTGACCGGCGATGACGTCACCGAGTGCCTGGGAGGCGCTCACGATGTCTCCGACACCGACCTCAGCACCCGCTACGAGACCATGTGCGACCCGAGGCTCAATGCAAGTCAGGGACTCGATCTCGCCTTCCGCGTGGCCGAATTGCTCCGAGCGGAGTGATGGCCGGCGAGGGGCTCAGGCGAGCTCTCCCCGCACCACGCTGACTCCACTGTGGTCGGGATTGCCGTCGTCGAGTTCGACCGAGATGTCGACGACGCTGAAGCGTTCGAGGTCCATGTCGTCTGGGACGTCGTAGCGGCCCGAGCCGTCGACCCGCCCAAGCGACTCGAGACCCTCGACACCGTCGTCGCCGATTTGGAGCAACCACAGCTCGAGGAACTCGCCCTCGGGCACGGTGGTCGGGGCGGCGACCTCGAGCACGAGATCTCCGTCGACGGAGAGAAGTGTGGCCGGAACGCTCTGCCCGGTCTGGCCATCGAGCAGTTCGAGCTGCGCCGTCGCAACCAGATCGATGGACTCGTCCGAACGCATCGCCAACCCGATCGGCACCGCGAGTAGCAACACCACGGCGGCTGCGAGTGTGACCAGCGCCGCCGGGCGGCCCCAACGGGGCCGTCGATCGACCATCGACACGACGTTGCCAGCGCCCGGCTCTGTGTCGAACAGACCACCGGACCGCAGATCGTCTGAACCCTCGGCCGAATCGGCCGAATCGACAGAGGAGCCGCCGAGCCCGAGCTCGCCGGCGATGGCGTCCCACAGGCCCGCCGGTGGCTGCTCGTCAGTGAGCTCCAGGGGGCCCTCCCGCAGGAGACCGATCACCTCGGCGAACGACTCGGCACCCTCGGGGTTTGCAGCCTCGCCACTCACGCCATCCTCGAAAGCACCATCGTCGAATGCGGCATCGTCTCGACCGGTCATTGCCGTTCTCCTACTACTTGATCGCCGAGCGGCTGGCTCCCGAGTGAGCTGCGAAGCGATTCGAGACCGCGTCTGATATGACTCTTGACCGTGCCGAGGGGCATGGCGAGATGTTCGCTGATCTCCTGATGGGTGAAGTCCTCGAAGAACGCAAGGGCAACAACCCGGCGACGCTCTTCAGACAGCTGACCTAGCGCCTGCGTGAGCACCACGCGATCGGCGACTCGGCCGACATCGACCGCTGGCGAGGCGCTCTCCTCGACCTCGTGGCCAGCGTTCTGCGGGCGCCGACCCTTTGCCCGGAGGTGGTCGACCGCCTTGAACTTGGCGATACCACTCAGCCATCCGGGGATTGAACCCTTGTCCGGGCTGAACGAACGCCGACCCTTCCAGGCTGCCACGAACACCTGTTGGGCAACATCCTCGGCATCTGGGCCGACCGTCCGGCGACAGATGCTCATGACCAGTCCGGCGTGCGTGTCGAAGACTTCCTTGAGGGCCGCTTCGTCACCGGCGACGAAGCGCTCCTCGAGAGTCGTTTCCACACGGCGATGATAGCCACCCATCGGCGGCACCGGTATCACCACTGGTTGCGGAGCGAGGTCGAGCATCGTCATCACCTCTACTTCGCCGATCGAGCCGCGGTCGGATGCGCGTGCCGCTGTCCGCTGCTGTCAAGCGAGGTTGTCGACGAACTTCTCGAGCTGTCGGAGGTTGCGTACTTCGAAGACACCGTCGCAATGCGCGCCGTACTCACCCACGATGGAGTCGCCAGTGTTCCAGTAGGCCTTGGGTTCCGGATTGAGCCAGAACAGCTTCCGGGCCTTCTGTTCGATCTCCTTGAGAATCCACGATTGAGCGGCGTGATAGTTGTTCCTCGCGTCGCCGAGGATCAGCACCGTCGACTTCGAGTTGACATCCTTGCCGTACGCATCCCAGAAGACCTCGAAGGCGTGGCCGTAGTCGGAGTGACCATCGACCCACACCACGTCGGCCTCGGTGTTGACCCGATGCACGGCTTCGGCGATGTCGTCGACACCTTCGAACATGTGGGTGACCTCGTCGAGACCATCGATGAAGACGAACGCCCTGACCTTCGAGAACTGCCCGCTGATGGCGTAGACCAAATGCAGGGTGAAACGGGCGAAGGCCGCGACGGAACCCGAGATGTCGGCAATGACGATGATCTCTGGCTTGGACGGCCTCGGATATCGGAACTTGAGCTCGGCCGGGACCCCGCCGTAACTCAGTGAATGCCGCACCGTGTTGCGAAAATCGAGCGGACCTTTGCGGCCGTGACGCCGCTTGCGGGCCAGACGAACGGCGAGTTTGCGGGTCAGCGGATAGATCGCCCTGCGGAGATTGGCCATCTCCTCCCTGCTGGCATGCATGAAGTCAACGTCCTCCGGCAAGGGCTTGCGGAGTGTCTTTGCCATCGCCTCGGCGCCGCGATCGGCCACCAGACGACGTCTGATCTCGGCCTCGATCTCCTTCTTGAGCTTCTCGATGCGGTCGTCGAACTCATCGCGCTCGAGGCGCTCCTCGAGTGGAGTGAGATCACCCGGAGCATCCTCGCGGGACTGCTCCATGAGCCGTTCCATCAGTCCATCGAGGTCGAGATTTCGGAGAGTGCGATAGAGGTAGTAGGTGCCACCAACGGGCCGCCCGGGTTCCATGCCGGCGTATCGCTTCACTGCTTGCTTCGAGATCGCCCGGACCAGCGAATCGTCGCCCTTCATCAGAGCCTGGAAGAGGAGTTCGGCCAGTTCCTCGGGCGTGAGACCATCGCCGCCGCCCTGTCCTTCGCCACCCTGGCCAGGAGCTTGGTTCTCGTCGTCGAGGTCCATGTCACCGAAGGGATCGTCGGCATCAGGATCCAGCAGGTACTCACTGCCTCGCAGCGAGAAGTAGACCTCGAAGAGGGTCTCGAACGTTCGCCAGTGCGCATTGTTCTTGACCAGCGTCGCGGCGAGTGCGTACTTGAAGGCCGCTCGATCCTCGAGTGGAATGTGGCGCACGGCTCGGGCTGCATCGATGTTCTCTGACAACGAAACCGGTAGTCCCGCCGCTCGGAGATCGAGTACGAAACCCTCGAGCAGTTCGAACAGTGCAGAGTCGGCCGGCGTTGCCGCGCCGTCCGACTCGGCGAGATCAGTCACGATGCCGGTGCCTCGAAGTGCGCCTTCGCATTGGAATTGAACTCCTTCGAGACCTTCTCGATATCACTCCGGTACTTCAGCAGGATGTTGGCCGTGTCAGTGGCGTCCTTCTCGGAGATCTGCTCGATGCCCAGGAGGATGAGCGTGCGGGCCCAGTCGATGGTCTCGGACACCGAGGGGTGCTTCTTCAGTTCGAGCTGACGAATCGATCGCACGATCCGAGCAATTTGGTCGGCAAGGTTCTCGGTGATGTCCGGCACCTTCGTCAGAACGATCTCTTTCTCACGTTCCATCGTCGGGTAGTCGAGGTGGAGGAAGAGGCAGCGACGCTTGAGTGCCTCGGAGAGTTCGCGAGTGTTGTTCGAGGTGAGAAACACCAGCGGAATCTGTTTGGCTTCCAGGGTGCCGAGCTCGGGGATCGACACCTGATATTCCGAGAGGAGTTCGAGCAGCAACGCCTCAGTCTCGACCTCGACGCGGTCGACCTCATCAATGAGCAGGACCACGGGATCCTCCGCACGAATTGCTTCGAGAAGGGGTCGTTCGAGCAGGAACTCGTTGGAGAAGATGTCGTCCTGGATCTCGTCCCAGTTCGTTTCGTCACCCTCGGACTGGATGCGGAGCAACTGCTTCTTGTAGTTCCACTCGTAGAGCGCCTTGGACTCGTCCAGTCCCTCGTAGCACTGCAGACGGATGAGGCGGGCACCCGTCATCTCGGCGACCGACTGTGCGAGTTGCGTCTTGCCCGTTCCGGCCGGGCCTTCCACGAGGATCGGCTTCTGCAGGCGATCGGCCAGGAAGACCACGCCGGCGATCGAGTCGTCGGCCAGATAGTCGACGGACCGCAGTCCTTCTCGGACGGCCTCAACGGATTCAAAACGGTGCTCCATGGCCGACAACTTACCGTTTCGCTTGACCGGCTAGTCAATTCAGTTTCGGACGGCTCAGCGGCACTGCGGCGCCTACGTCGGGTGCCGTTCCGCTCCTGTGGCCGAGGTCGATTCGAATCCGGCGTAGGATCGTCCGCCTATGGATCGAGGCCTCGCAGAAGCGGTCGACCAGTTCGCCGGCCGGGTCGGCGACGCACTGGTGGAAGCCGCGGCCGGAACCACCGTGGCGACCGATCGCCTGCACCGTGACGCCATCGTCGAGTCGTTCAATCTGACCTGCGCGCTCATCGACGCCGATGGCCGCCACACCGATGACGAACTGTGGGCGCTCGTCGCTGCGTTCGCTCGCCACGATCTGCTCCCGGGCTCGGCGATGCCCGCCGACCTGCGCAACAACGACATCGTCACACGCAATCGGCGATTCCTCGAAGAGCCGTCTGCGCTGTTCACCACGTTGGTACAGGTCGACGCCAAGAGGAGCACGACCCTCGCTCGTCGCTACTACGACGAGGCAATGGCCCTGGCGCACACCGTCGCCTCGCTCGACAAGTTCCCCTCCGAGGACGAACTGCGAGCAATCGTCGACTTCCAGAAGCTGTTGCTCGCTTCATTGGCGACCGGCAGACCGGCCCCTGCCGGAGTCAGCGTCGAACCACCCAGCGCTGACCCGATCTCCGAACCGGAGCCGGCGGAGCCGCTCGAGAACTTGCTCGCCGAACTCGACGGCCTGATCGGTCTGGACGCCGTGAAAGAAGAGGTTCGGCTGCTCTCGGCTCTGCTGCGAGTACAGAAGCTGCGAGCCGATCGGGGTCTCCCCGTCATCGACAGCACGAAGCACCTCGTCTTCTCAGGGAACCCCGGTACGGGCAAGACCACCGTCGCCCGCCTCTTGGCCAGGATCTATCGCAGCCTCGAAGTCGTCGAGCGGGGCCACTTGACCGAGGTCGACCGCAGTGGTCTGGTTGCCGGCTTCGTCGGACAGACGGCGACCAAGGTCACCGAGGTGTTCGAACGGGCTGACGGCGGCGTGCTGCTGATCGATGAGGCTTATTCCCTGCTCCGCGGTGGCGAGAAGGACTTCGGCCGCGAGGCGATCGACGCCATCGTGAAGAATGTCGAGGACCGCCGAGAATCCATGGTCGTGATCCTCGCTGGATACCCGAAGGAGATGGCCGAGTTGGTTGCCGCCAATCCCGGGTTCTCCAGCCGGTTCCCCAAGAGCATCAATTTTCCCGACTACACCGACACCGAACTGCTGGCCATCTTCGAATTGATCGCCGACAAGGGCCGCTACGACCTCGACGACCTCGCCAGGGAAACCGCCGTGGCATGGTTCGGAGCACACGACCGAGGACACGGCTTTGGGAATGGGCGTCTCGCCCGCAACCTCTTCGAGGCAGCGGTTGCGCGACACGCGACACGTCTCGTCGATGTCGAGGAACCCACCGACGAGCAACTGACGACGCTCGAAGCGGAGGACATCGTCTCGGTACCGGTTGCCAAACCGGCCGGTTCCGCCACCTCGTGACCGTCGCCCGACCGAGCGGAGGCTCCCAACGGGTCGCCACCGGCATCCTTGCGAGTCGCGGCGTCGGGCTGGTGCGCGAGGTCGTCATCGGAGCTGCGCTCGGCGCCGGAGCAGTCGCTGATGCCTTTCGTGTGGCGATGCGAGTCCCGAACCTGCTGCAGAACCTCCTTGGTGAGGGGTCGATCTCTGCTGCGTTCGTTCCTGTCTACGCCCGCCTCATCGAAGACGGCCGAGACGACGAAGCCCACCGACTCGCCCGGCAGACGCTCGGTGTCCTGTCGGCTGCCGTCGTCGTCCTGGTCACCGCCATTTTCACCGCAGCCAGGCCGCTGGTGTGGATCACGACGTTCGGCGGACTGTCGAACGAGCGATTCGAGCTCGCCGTCGAACTCACCCGGTACACAGCGCTGGGCGTCGGTTTCCTTGTCCTGTCGGCATTCTGCCTGGGCGTGCTCAACGCCCACCGCCGCTACCTGTTGTCCTACTCGGCGCCGGTGCTGTGGTCGCTCGCTCAGATCGTCGGGTTCACCGCCGCACTGATCGCCAGCAAGAGCTCGGGAGAGATCGCCCGCTGGGGAGCAGTGGCGATGGTCGTCGGCAGTTTCGGACAACTCGCGGTGCAGATCCCGACCGTCAGAGCGGTCGGAGGGTGGGGGCGACCGAGCCTGTCGATCGGTCCAGAGCTGTCCGAAGTGCTCAGCCGATTCGTTCCCGCCGTCGGCGGTCGCGGTGTTGTCCAGCTCTCGAGCTACGTCGATCTCGCGCTCGCCTCTTTCTTGGTAGCCGGAGCGATCGCCACGATCGGCTACGCCATGCCGCTCTATCTCCTCAGCATCGCGGTATTCGGTTTCAGCGTGGCCGTCTCGGAGCTCACCGAGATGAGCCGCACCACGGCCGGCCTCGACGCCGTTGCCGCACGTGTACGGTCCGCTCAGCGTCGCGTACTCCTGCCTGCCGGCCTCGTGACCGCCGGTGCCGTCGGCGCCGGCGGGATCGTCGTCGGCTCCCTCTACGAGTTCGTCAACGGACTGGTGAACAGCGGCGATGCTCGCACCTCGTTCACCAATGCCAACACGACCGCGGTCGGTCTCACGCTCGCAGCATTCGGACTCGGGCTTCCCGCAGCGATGGTGGCCCGCGTCAGCCAGAACGCCCTCTACGCGCTCGGTGACGTGAAAGGGCCGGCCCGCATCGCTGCGGTCCGGCTCGCCGTTGGAGCAATGGTCGGCTTCATCGCCATGATCCAGCTCGACCACCTCGTCGTTGGCAACCTCGACGAAGCGTTGCGAGGCACACCGATCGACAGGGCGGAGGCAGGCCTGGGCGAACCGATCGGTGACTCGGCCCTCGGATTCACCGAGGTCGGAGGCTTCCCACACTGGCAGTTCTGGGAGCCGCTCCCCTACCGCGAGCCGCTCGGCGACAACCTCGTCGGCGACCCGGACGGAGTACCAAGGGGGACCGTGTTCGTCCACCTTGGTGCCGTTGGTCTCGGGATCGGATCGGCCGTCGCCTCGTGGACCGAGTGGTATCTCCTGCGCCGGCGCTTGTTCATTCGGTTGGGTGAGTCCATCTCGACCGGTATCGGTCAGTGGGTCGCCATTGCCGGCGTCGCCGCCTTCGTCGGCGCCCGCGCCGTTCACGCCCTGGATCTACCTCCGGTGATCGACCTCATGGCCGCCGGCATCGTGGTGGCGACGGTCTACGTTGGCTCGCTGCAATTCATCGGATTGCTCGGAGATCGGAACCCACGCGGACGGCTTGCGGCGGAGCGTGCACGGGGCAAGTAACATTGCCGGATGTTCAAGCTTCTGTCCCGCTGGTGGAAATACACGACTGCAAAGCTGTCCGGTTCGTTCAACGAACGGGCCGATCCCAAGGTGCAGCTCGAGCAAGCGATTCAGGAGGCGCACGACCAGCATCGTCGGCTCAAGGAGCAGGCGGCCAACGTCATCGCCAACCAGAAGCAGACCGAGATCCGGCTCAACCGGGCAATGGAGGAGTACGAGAAGGTTGGCGGCAACGCCCGTCAGGCCGTGATGATGGCAGACGACGCCCAGAAAAAGGGCGACGAGAAGAAGCTAGGCGAGTACACCTCGGCCGCCGAAGCATTCGCCAACCGGATGATCGTGATCGAGAACGAGGTGGAAGACCTCAAGTCCCTCCACCTCCAGGCTTCGCAGGCGGCCGACCAGGCCAAGTCTGCGGTCAATCAGAACTCCGCAGCGCTGCAGAAGAAGCTGTCAGAGCGTCAGAAGCTCCTGTCTCAGCTCGACCAGGCCAAGATGCAGGAACAGCTCAACAAGGCGATGAGCTCCCTCTCCGAGCAGGTCGGCCAGGAAGTCCCGAGCTTCGAAGAGGTCCGCGCAAAGGTCGAGAGCCGGTACGCCAAGGCCAAGGGTGTGTCCGAGCTGAACGAATCATCGATCGAGGGCCGCATGCTCGAGGTCGAGCAGGCGTCGATCAATGTCGAGGCACAGGGTCGCCTCTCCGAAATCCGAGCCCAGCTCGGTCTCGATTCGGCCCCGCAGTCAGAACCCGCCGTCGCTGAAGGCGAGTAGCTCGATCGATCCCACCCCCGCTGTGCCCTCCACGTGAGGGTTCAGCGGGGAAGGACGACCAAGTCGTCGCGATGGACGACTTCGTCTGGTGTGCCTTCCGGCAACTCGTTGGTCTGTTTGCCCGCGTTGTCTCGCAGCTGATCGCTCGACCATCGCACGCGACCCTTGGCGAACACTGTTCCGTCGGGATCCGCGATCTCGACGGCGTCCTCTGACGCGAAGCTGCCGACGGTCTCGAGCACGCCGGCAGGGAGCAGGCTCCCGTTTCGCTCTTCGAGAGCTCGGCGCGCGCCGCCGTCGACGGTGATCCGCCCCGACGCCGGCACCGCGAAAGCGATCCAGAGCTTGCGGGCCGCCAGTCGTTGATCTCGAGCGACAAATCGGGTGCCGACACCGTCGACTCGTTCGACAGCTTCGATAAGCACCCCGGCTCGACTCGCCGAGGCGATGACCGTCTCGACCCCTGACCAGGTCGCGATCTTGGCTGCTGCGAGCTTGGAGGCCATACCCCCGCGACTGACCGACGAACCGGCTCCCCCGGCCGCTGCCTCCAGGGTCTGATCGATCTCGATGATCTCCTCGATCAGCGATGCCGACGTATCGACTCGAGGGTCGGCGGTGAAGAGCCCGGCCGTATCGGTGAGCAACACCAGCAAGTCGGCCTCGACGAGATGGGCCACGAGCGCACCGAGTCGGTCGTTGTCGCCGAATCGGATCTCATCATCCGCGATGGCGTCGTTCTCGTTGATCACCGGGACGACACCGGCATCGAGCAGCGCAGCGATCGTGCTCCGACTCATCAAATATCGGCGGCGGAGCATGAAGTCGGTCGGAGCGAGGAGTACCTGTCCGACCCGCATGTCCGCTTCGTGAAACCGCTCCTCGAAGGCCCGCATCAGGGCGATCTGGCCCACGGCGCTGGCGGCGCGTAGTGCCGCGTCGGGATGCTGGTCCTCTGGACGCAGCCCGATCGCCGGCAGACCAGCAGCGATGGCACCGCTCGTGACTATGACCACTCGGTGGCCCGCCGCTCGCAAGCGGCTGACGTCCGCGGCGAGTCGATCGAGCTGATCTCGGTTCACCACGCCATTCGCGGTGATCGACGACGAGCCAATCTTGGCAACGACCAGACTCATGAGTCCTCTTCGTACTCGAACGAGAACGTACCGATCACCACCACGTCGCCGTCGCGGAGCCCGCGGTTGCGCAATGCCTTGTTGACCCCGAGGCGCTCGAGTTCCTTCCTGGCGTGCTGCAAGGCACCGATATCACCCAGGTCGGAAAGCGCCACGGCCCGTTCGGCCGCTCGACCGACCACCCGATACGAGGCGTCGTCTTCCCGGACGATGTCGAAACCGGTGGGCTGAGGCCGATGAATCACGAAGCCGTCGTCGTCTGACTCCTCGCTGCGCCGTTCCTTCACGAGCTCGGCCAGCCGCCATTTCAGCGGGTCGAGGCCGATGCGAGCGACGGACGAGATCTCGAAGTCGAGCGAGTCGGCGAAGTCCCAGTCGTCTGCGGTGAGGACGTCGGCCTTCGATCCGACAACCAGACTCGGCCGTTCGAGCAATTCTGGCTGGTAGGCGCCGAGTTCGCGACGAAGCACTTCGAGCTGTTCAGACGGCGCCGCGCCATCGACCGAGGCGAGGTCGATCAGATAGACCAGCACTCGCGCCCGCTCCACGTGCCGCAGGAACTGATGCCCCAGACCGAGTCCGTCGCTTGCACCTTCGATGAGCCCAGGGATGTCGGCAACGACGTACTCGTTCCGGCCATCGAGTTGAACCACGCCAAGGTTGGGTTCGAGCGTGGTGAAGGGGTAGTCGGCGATCTTCGGCTTGGCCGCCGAGATCACCGAGATCAGCGTGCTCTTGCCCGCATTGGGGAATCCGACGAGGGCAACGTCGGCCATGAGCTTGAGCTCGAGGCGATACCAGATCTCCTCGCCCGTCTCGCCTTGCTCGGCGAACGAGGGCGCACGCTGCTTGTTGGAGAGGAAGCGGGCGTTCCCCTTGCCACCCTCGCCACCGGCTGCGGCCAGCCAGCGATCGCCGGGTCGCGCTAGGTCGACGAGTGGTTCGAGCGTTTCGTGATCGAGGATCACGGTCCCGACAGGGACCGACACCATCAGATCATCGGCGCACTTGCCGTGCTTCTTCTTGCCAGAGCCGTGGGTTCCACTCCCCGCCGTGCGGTGTGGATGATCCCGGAACGGGAGGAGCGACGCTGCTGCCGGGTCGGCGACGAGCCAAACCGATCCTCCGTCACCACCATCGCCGCCATCGGGTCCGCCCATCGGCACGTGGGCTTCACGGCGCATCGACACACAGCCGGCGCCGCCGTCACCGGCGATCACGCAGATGTTGGATTCGTCGACGAAGTTGGACACCCGCTGAGGATACGGCGCTCACCGAGCCCCTCCGTCCCCTCCCACCACCCCATCCCCCGCACCCCCTTCCCAACTGCCAGCGTCACACGTACCCAGAGGTACGTGTGACGCGGGCAGTTGGAGCGCGTTGGCCGGCGAGGACGAGGGATGGGGCCGTCACAGGGCTGCGTCATGCTGCATCCATGTGGTGGGATGCGGTGTATCAGCTAGCAGAACGACAACACGGCGTGATCGAGCGGTTCCAGGTCCGATCGCTGGCCCCGTCCGAGGGAGCCGCTCGGTGTGAACTCGAACGGGGGCGTTGGGTGCGCGAGGAGCCGAACGTGTTCTCGGCGCGGGGTGCGCCGAACACTGAGCGACAGCAGCTGATGATCGCCGTGCTCGATGCCGGGCCTGGCGCAGTCGTGAGCCATCGCAGCGCAGCTGCACTGTGGGGCGCACCCGGGATGGAGCTGCTTCCGGCACACCTGACCCGTTGCCGAGGCACCAACGGGCGACTCATTGGCCACACCACGATCCACGAGGCCAGACACCTCGCCGCCGACCAGATCACTCAGCTCGACGGCATTCCGGTCACGAGACCAGAACGAATCCCGTTCGACCTCCTCAACATCGGGGTTCGAGAGGCCCGCGTCGAACGCATTGTCGACCGGTTCTGGACGCAGCGTCTCGTCTCGGGCCGCTCGTTGGCCCGCGTCAAAGCCTCGCTTCCTCTCCGAGGCTTTCGTGGCACAGCCGCCATGCGGCGCATGCTCGACGCACGACCCATGGGCTGGGTGCCTCCAGCATCTGGCCTGGAGAGCCGCGCCTTCGCCATCCTGCAGGAACACGGCCTCACCGACTTCGAACGCCAGGTCGACCTGGGAAGCGGAGACGAGTGGATCGGCCGGGTCGATATGTACTCGCCGACACTGCGAGTGGTTGTCGAGGTCCAGAGCGACACACATCACGCGGCGCTCTCGAGTCAACGCGACGACGCGGCCCGCTTCCGGAAGCTCGAAGCCGCCGGCTTTCGAGTCGTCACGGCTTGGGAATCCGAGATCTGGTACGACCCACGCCGCTGGATCGACCAGCTCAATGCCCTGAAGAACTCAACTGCCAGCGTTACACGTACCGAGAGGTACGTGTAACGCTGGCAGTTGGAGGACGCGAGGGGAGGGCGCTGGGATGTGGATGTGGCGTGAATGCGGGGTGAGTGTTGTATTACTCGATGAGGCGAACGGGATCGCCGACGATCCGAACCGACCAGGTGGTCGAGTCATCCACGGCGCCAGCGCCGACGCTGCCGTAGCGGACCTTCCACCAGCAGTCCGTGCCATTGCAGGAGTAACCAGTGGCGAGCGGGATCTCGATGATCAAGAACCTCGACGCAAACGGGCTTGCACCCGACACCGGCAGACATGGTTCCCCATTGCCGTCCGGTCGACCGACACACGTGCCGGTGACATCGGTCCAACCGGTCACACCGCCGCCGGCAATGTCGGTCGATCGATAGCGGAACGGCACTGCCACCCCTTGCGGGTTGAGGAACTGCAGGAAGTCCGAGCCCTCAGCGGCGTCCCAGAGGCTGATCTCCATGGTCTTTCCACCATGCACCTCTTCCACTTCGGCGAAGTAGAAACTCGCTGCGCTCGGCGAGAGATCGGGGCGAGACGTGTTCTCCCCGATGTAGATGCCAAAGCGGTCGAGCGCCGTGATCGTCGGACACGTTCCGGTGGTGACCGAGCTCGGGATCAGCGTCGAGCAGACCTCGTTGCCTGCGGCGAAGTTGGAGCCGAGGAGTCGAAGGGAGTAGAGGTTCTTGTGGCCGGTCGAACCGGGAGGGGTCGCCACGGTCACGAACCAACGTCCCGGAGCGGCGGCAGCCGGAATGGTGAAGACCGTCTGCCAGTTCGGGTCGATGTAGTCGCCGGCGTCTTGCGCCCAGTACTCGTCGTCGACGCCAGTGTTGTTGCCGTCGGCACCTGGGTCGTAGGCCGGATTCAGGTTGGAGCGATAGACGGGACAGTCCGGTCCGGTGCTCTGGTTGGCGGTCGAGTTGCTCGGTCCGCCGCCGAGCTGCGTGGACGACACGATGTTCGCCGGTACCAGGTTGTCTGAGTCGAGCAGCGGAGTGTTGTCGGCGGCATAGAGGGTGAAGTTGAGCGCCGGCGTGTTGCTGCCGTGCTGCTCACCGCGGTTGGTGTTCTCCCACCACGGACGCTTGCAGCGCCCGGCGTGATGGACCTGAACCGACACACCGACGTTGGCCGGCTTGTTCACCACGTAGGTGTAGCCGCGAGGCTCCTGGTTCGGGTTGCTACCCGTCGGAGCACAGCCCGAAGGTGCGTTCCCGTTGTAGGTCGCCGCAGAACCACCGGTACCGCCGCTGAGGTTCGCCGAGTTCAGCAGGTCTCCCGCCGTTGCGCCGAAGCAGTCGGCGTGAGCGTTCAGCCAATACATCTGCTGGCCACCGATGTCGATGTCACCAGTGCCGATCGCAGACGTGGGATTACCCATGGGGACCGGCAGCACGTACTCGGCAGAAGCGAAGCGGGTGATGGCGATCTCGTCGACGCCGGCGACACCGCCGAAGTAGATGTCGCCCTCGGCTCGGATCTCGACCATGACCTGCTGCCCGCCGATCGCAGTCACCTTGACCTGTGGAAGAGGAGCGTCGGGATCGTCGAAATCGCTGAGATCGGTGAGATTGTTGGGATCGTTGTCGACGCCGGCCGGGGTCTGATCCGGGAAACCGTTGAGGGCCGCGATCTCGACCGCAGCCTTTTCGGCAGATGCCATGTCCGGCATCCAGACGACCGCGGCGAGCGACGCAGCATCAGCCGCTCGCTGGATCTCTTGGCTCCGCACGTACCAGCCACCAACGTCTGTGGCAAAGGCGGCGAAGATCATGAGCGGCACCAGAAGCAGGGCCGTGGTGGCAATGACGTATCCCGCTTCTCCGCGACCGGGCTTTGAATGCAGGCGCGACGGGACTCGTGAGGCGAGTTTCATGTCAGCTGTCCCTCGGTTCGATTCTCATGACGGTGGTTCTCGTGATGGTGAACGGCTCTGACCCGAACAGGCCGCTCGCTCGTTCGGCCTCGAATTCGACGAACACGCCGACTTCGGTGGCGGTGACCTGGCTGTGGCTTCGGTCGCCGTCCGGACACCAGTTCCTCGACGCCCCCGAAGAACCGCAGCCGTTGCTGCCAGTCCCAGGCTCGCCATTCGAGTCGAAGTGCAGCGGATCTAGAGCCGCAGCGAAGTCGGCAGCGACGTAGACGTTGCAGTCCTGGCCACTCGGCGTGAACGAGACGTCGCAGGCTGCCGGGAGGTCCGGACCAGCCGACGCGTCGAAGATGATGATGCGCTGGATGTCGGCGACGTCGTTCTCGAACGTGGCGAGCACGGCCAGCACAGCTTGCTGATCGGAGGCGCCGAATGTGCCCAGCTGGCTTACGGTACGGGCTCCGCTTCGGGAGGCCTGCACGACCGTTTGGCTTGCACCCCACGCCATACCGATCTCGTACATGCCGAGCACCAGCGTCATCAGGATCGGGACGACCATCGCGAGTTCGACGATGACCGCTCCCCGCTCGCGTCCGTGACGCTTGCGCATGATGGTCATTGGTTGAGCTCCGGTTCGATACGAATCACTGTGTGATCGGACAGCAGTTTGTCCTCGCCGAAGAATCCGGTGATGTACTCGTGTTCGGTCTCGATGAAGACGCCCACGTAGTCGGCGGCCCCGATCGACGAGTCGCGGTCACCCGGACACCAGAATCGGTCGACGGCGGTCGGACCACACCGGAAGTTCGGTGTCGGATTGCCGTTCGTGTAGTCGAGGGCGAGCTCGAAGTCGGCGCGGACGTACCGGTTGCAGATGCCGACCTGGGATGCCGTACGACACGCCGGATTCATTGCATCGGTGGGGCTGGCCAGTCGGTAGATCACCACGAATTCGATGTCGTCGACACCGATTGCATTGATCGCGTGGCGAATCGTCTGGAGGACCAGGAAGTCGGTCTCGGCTTCGCGTCCGAAGACACTGGCGGCGCGAGCGCCATCTCGACTCGCATGGGTGGTGGTCAGATCACTGCGCAGCAGCATTCCGATCTCCATCACGCCGAAGAGCATGAGGAAGAAGACCGGGGTGGCGAGCGCAGCCTCGATGATGGCCGAGCCACGTTCACCGAATCTGCTGCGGGAACGGCGGGCAGAAATGGACATGTCAGAGGGCCACGAGAGTCAGCGAGCCGAGCGACGTACCGTCTTCGCGGACCGACACAATGATGGAGAAGGTCTCTCCGCCGGCCGGAACCGTGATCACCCGATCGACCCCACCGTTGTCGATGTTCACGAAGTCATCGTGCGGGCTCGAGCCGCTCGAGACGCCCCAGGCAGCTGGGGTCGCGTGACCGTCGAGGGAGGTCGAGACCCAGAAGGAGTCGTCGGTACCGTTGCCGGGACCCCTGAAGACCGAGCCGCTGATCTTGTAGTCGCCGGCAGCAGGAACCGTGAAGGTGAAGGTGGCGGTGCCGAGCGTGCCAGCAGTGCTGGTGTTGCTGCCAGTTCCTTCAGGGGCGGAGATGAAGCCGGCCCCGTCGAGCTGGAAGTTCCCGGTCAATGCGGCACTGGAGGCAGGCACCGATGTGACCACCGCGACCGGCGGCACATAGGGGCCAGGGAATGAGAAGGTCTGATTGGTGCCACCGTGGCATCCCCAGACGTACACCTCGGCGCCGGCGCTGCCGGCTGCTGCAGCGTCGATGTCGAGGCACTCACCGGGTGCCCCTCCGTTGGCGAGGTTTCCGCTGGGAGTCTGCAGCCACATCTGGTCGTCGTTGCCGTTCTGGCAAGCAGACAACGTGGCAGGCTGGTTGGTGCCGACACGGGTGACGCAGAGACCGTTGACCCTGATCTGGACCTGATCATTGCCATCGTCGGCGTTGTCGAAGAACTCCATCGATCCGGACGCTCCGGTCGAGCAATTGGCGGTCTGGGGGTTTCCACCGTTGTCGACGACGCAGAAACCGTTCGGGGTCTGGATGATCCCGGTGTAGTCGGACTGCCATGAGTAGGTCGGGGTGGGGCCCGGAGGTGGGGGGTTGATGTCGCCGGGGTCGTCCTCGGCGATGACCAGGGCCAGTTCGCCTCTTGTCGGGCGCGCCTCACCGATCGAGTTACCCGTTGCCTCCAGCACTTCGGTGGAACCACGATCGAGGCCCTCGACCGCGCCGAGGCTGACCGCAACCATGCCCGACATGATCAAGGCGTATCCAGTAAGGCTCGCGCCGCGTTGTCCAAGAGACCGGATCGTCATGGCCCTCCTATCGGCAGGCGGGCAATGTTTATGAAGTGGAGTGGTCCGAACTACCCACTCCCCGCAACCGAGATGAACGGACTCCGCACGAAAGCCCCGTGAGCGGGAGCCCAAAAACACGAACAGCACGCCCCGCTCGGGGCGTGCTGTTCGATCAGATCGTGTGCGGAAGCTCAGTCGACGAGGACGTCGACCAGCTTTCGGCCCTTACGGAAACCGAACTTCACCTTGCCGGGAGCGGTCGCGAACAGGGTGTCGTCGCCACCGATTCCGACGTTGGTACCGGGATGGATCTTGCTGCCCCGCTGGCGAACGATGATCGCTCCGGACTTCACCGCGGTGCCGTCGAACACCTTGACGCCCAGATACTGCGGATTGGAATCGCGGCCGTTTCGTGTTGAGCCGCCACCTTTGGTCTTTGACATGTCAGCCTCGCTTGATTCCGGTGATTTCGATCGTGGCGTACGTCTGGCGATGGCCATAGCGACGACGCTGATTCGTGGTGGACTTGTAGGTGAAACCGTCGATCTTCTTGCCCTTGGTCTCTTCGATGACCTTGGCAGAGACGCTGATCTTACCCAGCTGCTCTGGTGTGGACAGCACGTCGCCGCCATCGACGAACAGGACCGGACGCAGCTCGACGGTGTCGCCGGGAGCCCCGACACGTTCCACCTTCAACTGCTGACCTTCTTCGACCCGGTATTGCTTGCCACCGGTGGCTACGACTGCGTACATAGGCGCTTGAGACTAGCCCCGCCAGCAGTTGCTTCAACCAAACTTTGTTCAACCATTGGCGAGCGATGGGTCAAGTGCCAATCCCCTGCCCTCACAGTGCGGGCACTGCGACGAGAGCGACTCGAGCAAGCCCTCGCCGATCCGCTTCCGTGTCATCTCGACCAGACCGAGCTCACTGATGTCGAAGACCTGGGTCCGAGTCTTGTCCCGGCCGAGCGAATCACGGAAAACCCGAATCGTCTCGTTGCGATTCTTCTTGTCCTCCATGTCGACGAAATCGATCACGATGATGCCGCCGATGTCGCGGAGCCGGAGCTGGTGGGCGACCTCCTCGGCAGCCTCGAGGTTGTTCCGGTACACCGTTTCCTCGAGCGACGACTTGCCGACGTTCTTCCCGGTGTTGACGTCGATGACGGTGAGCGCCTCGGTGGCCTCGATGATCAGCGAACCGCCTGAGGGCAGCCAGACCTTCCGGTCGAGTGCCTTGTGGAGCTGTTCGTGAACGTGGAACCGCTCCAAGATGTCCAGCTTCTCGTCGTCGTCGTCGTGGAACTCGACACGATCGGCCAGGGCCGGGGTGATCACCGAGACATACTCGGCGATCTCTTCGTAGAGCGTGCGGTCGTCGATGACGACAGCGCGGTAGTCCTTGTTGAACTCTTCTCGGATCACTCGCACCGACATGTCCGGCTCTCGGTACAGCAGTTTCGCACCGTTGGATTTGGCCGCCATCTGCTCGATCTGCTCCCACTGTTGGAGCAGTCCGGCGACGTCGCGCTGGATCTCCTCGGCAGTGACGTTCTCGGCCGCTGTTCGCACGATGACGCCATGCTGCTTGGGCTTGGCCTTGTCGAGAATCTGGCGGAGTCGCTTACGCTCCGCGTCGGGGAGGCGCTTCGAGATGCCGTAGGTATCGCTGTTCGGCACCAACACCACGAACCGGCCAGGGAGGGAGACCTCGGTGGTGAGGCGGGCACCCTTGTGGGCGATCGGATTCTTGGTGACCTGGCAGATCACCGTGTCACGCTGGTTCAGCAGCTGTTCGATCTTCGGGCGGTCAACACCCTTGAACTTCTTCTTCTCGAATCGAACATCGCCGCGATAGAGCACGGCGTTCTTCGGAGTGGCGATGTCGACGAATGCCGCCTCCATCCCGGGAAGGACGTTCTGCACCTTGCCGACGTAGATGTTTCCGTGAATCTGGGAGACATCGTCGCTTGGCCGGGACACCTGATACTCGATCAGCTGGCGGCCCTCGAGAATCGCGATGTGGGTGGCGTCAGCCCGGCGGCGAACGACCATCAGGTACCGACCGATCGGTCGACCCTTTCGCGTCTTGCCTCGGCGGCGCTTGAGTTGCTGCTCGTCGAGTTCGATGGGTGCCCCGGCAACAACGGCGCTCACCGGAGTCGAGGCGCCGTCGGTACGACCGCCGTCGGTACGACCGCCTTCGCTCGTACCCGCGCTCGACCGGTTCTTGCGTCGGCGGCGCCGACGCTTGGCCGAGGCACTGGTCCCCTCGCCTTCGGTCGTCCCACCGCGACTGTTCCCGTCGTTCCCCGATGCACCGTTGCCGGTGGAGCTGTTCGCCGTCGACTCACCGCCGGGCGATGCCGGCGCCGGGCGGCTGTCGCCGATCTTCGGCTTGGCTGGTTTCGTGGTCGCCGCCGTCGGCTTGTCTTCGGTCACCGCCTCGCTTGAGCGGCCGTCGTTGCCTCGGTCAGCGGAGTGGCTCTCGTTCGATCCGTGGTCGTTCGATCCGTTGTTGTCTGACACCGTCACTGGTGCGATCCCTTCTCATGAGACCCGGATCTCTCGGGGTCCTACCGCCTCGAGCGGCGTCGGCACATGGGCCGATGCAGCGCTCGTCGGCGAAGACGCAAGTGGTTCTGCGCGTTCGCCGTCGGCGTTCGTCCATTGGTGGGTGCGGCACACGCGTCCTTCGATGAGATCGAGCTCGAGCAGTCGGACGAGTTCCGACGGGCGCAAGGTGAGATCACCGTTGGCGAGTACCGCGAAGAGCTGGACGCCGTTGTCGGTCGTCCCGCAGATCTCGATCGAGATCAAGGCAGGCCGAACGTCAACGACGGTTGTCTTGCCCTTGCGTTCCCGTTCGAGGGAACGCTCGGGCGCGGCAAGCAACGCCGCTACTGCAGTGGTCACGTCATCGATCGGCGCACCGATCACTTCGATTCGCCAGCCACAACAGACAATTGCCTGCTGAAGTGACAACGACCGAGACTCGACCGGCGCAACCGCGTCGACGGCAAGGCCGTCGGGGAGGGCAGCAGTGAGACGCTCGGCCAATCCCTCGAGTTCGACCGGCGTGACCAGGTCGAGATCGAGATATTCGGCTTCTGATTCATGGGCGACCGTGAGGGCCAATCCAAAGCTGATCTTCGGACGGGGGGAGAAACCCTCGGTGTAGGCGACGGGTAGGCGCTGGGTCCTGAACGCTCGTTCCATCAGCCTCGCCGTGTCGCGGTGGCTGATGAATCGAATCTTGCCCTTTCGCGAGTAGCGGAGACGAAGTCTCATCTGACTCGTTCCAACAGCTGCACAGGGACGGCAGAGCCGGCTGACAGATCCTGGCCGGTGCCCTGGCTTCCGCCCGCCGGCGCGGTCGCCGACGCAACCACGTGTTCGATGCCATAGCCGGTGCAGGCGCCACAGTCGTAGCAGGGCGTCCATCGGCAATCGGGGAGTCCGACCTCGGCCAGGGCGTCCTGCCAGTCCTGCCAGAGGAAGTCCTTGTGCAGTCCCGCCGAGAGATGATCCCAGGGCAGCACTTCATCCTCGCCGCGATGGCGATACACGAGCTCGTCGACGCTGAGCCCGGCGCGCTCCATGGCATCTGACCATCGCTGGAGATCGAAGTGCTCCGACCACTCCTGGAAGGTTCCCCCGTTTCGCCAGACGTCCTCGATGACGGCGCCGACGCGTCGATCGCCGCGGCTGGCGATGCCCTCGGCGAGCGTGGCTTTCGGATCGTGCCATTTGAGGTTCACGCCGTGCATGCGACGGGTCGCGTCGCGGAGGAGGTTGACCTTGCGTTGGAGCTCGGCCGCCGTGTTCTGACCGAACCACTGGAACGGTGTGAACGGCTTGGGAACGAATCCGCCGATCGACGCCGTGACACTTGCCCGCTTGGTGTGCTTGCGGCCGATGGCGACGCAGTTCTTCGCCAGCTCGGCGATCCCCAGCGTGTCCTCGTCGGTTTCGCTTGGCAGGCCGATGAGGAAATAGAGCTTCACCCGTTGCCAACCCTGGCTGTAGGCGGAGTCGACAGCGGCGTAGAGATCCTCTTCTCGAATCAGCTTGTTGATGATCTGACGCATCCGCCACGTGCCGGCCTCTGGGGCGAACGTGAGACCGGACCGCTTACCCTTCTGCAACTGGGCGGCGATGTCGACGCCGAACGCGTCGACTCGAAGGCTCGGAAGCGACACCGAGATCGGACCACAGCCGGCGTCTTCGGCATCGGCCATGATGCCGCCGACCATCGGCTCGATGCCGCTGAAGTCGGCAGTGGAGAGCGACGTGAGCGACACCTCGCTGTAGCCGGTCCGTTCTAGACCGTCGCGCACCATCGTCCGGACCTGCTCGGCCGGACGCTCCCGCACCGGACGGGTGATCATCCCTGCTTGACAGAAGCGGCACCCGCGCGTGCAGCCCCGGAACACCTCGACGTTGAGTCGATCGTGCACGACCTCGGTGAGCGGGCTGAGTTGCTCCTTGGGATAGGGCCAATCGCCGAGGTCGGCGATGGTCCGTTTCTCGATCAGCTCGGGAACCGTCGGCTCCAACCGAGTGAGGCCAGTGAAGCGGCCGTCCTCGTACGACGGTTCGTAGCACGACGGCACATAGCAGCCCTCGATCCCAGCGATCGCCAGCAACAGCTCACGCCGATCGTGAGTGCCGTGCCGCTTCCACTCGGCGATGCATTCGGTCAGCTCACCGACGACCTCTTCGCCGTCGCCGAGAACGACCACGTCGACGAAGTCTGCGATCGGCTCTGGGTTGTACGTGCAGTGTCCGCCGACCATCACGAGCGTGTCGGCGCCGCTGCGATCGCTGGCGTGTAACGGAAGGCCGGCGAGATCGATGCAGTTGACGAGATTGGTGTAGGTCAGCTCGGCCGACATGTTGAAGGCGATGACATCGAACTCATCCGCCGGAGTGTGATGCTCGACCGCGAAGAGCGGGATGCCATTGGCCCGCATGACGATCTCGAGGTCGGTCCATGGAGCGTATGACCGGTCTGCACGACCGTCCGGATGCTCGTTCACGATCTCGTAGAGGATCTGCAGACCCTGATTGGGCAGACCGATTTCGTAAGTGTCCGGATAGGTGAACAGCCAGCTCACGAGGCGATCGTCCGGAGCCTTCGCCTTGGCGCCACCCTCGCAACCGATGTAACGCGCCGGCTTCTGAACGTGGGCGAGGTGCGGCTCGAGCTGCGGCCAGACGGACGACATGGTGCCCCGAGGCTAGCGCATGATCGGGGCGGCCAGATCGGGGTGCACAGCGGTCAGCGGAGGTTGCGCCGCCGATGGACCGACACGCTCTGGACGAGGCCGATCGCGACGAATCCGGTGATCAGGGCGCTCCCCCCGTACGACACGAAGGGCAGCGGGATCCCGGTGATCGGCATCAATCGCATTGTCATTCCGGCGTTCTGCACGACGTGGATCAGCAACATCGAGAACACGCCAATGCACAACAGGGTGCCGAATCGATCTCTGGCCAGCTGCGCGATGCGGAAGATCCTGACCAGTATGAAGGCCTCCAGGCCGAGGACGATGCTGGCGCCGACGAATCCGAGCTCTTCGGCGATCACCGTGAAGATGAAATCGGTTTCCTGCTCCGGCACGAACCCGAACTGTGTCTGCGGGCCCTCGAAGAGACCCTGACCTGTCAGACCGCCGGAGCCGATGGCATTGACGGATTGCACTTGGTTGTAGGCCTCCGGTGCGTCCTGATCGACGAACGAGGTGAGCCGGGCCTCCTGGTAGTCGGCGAGCACATCGCTGGTGAAGATGATCGATGCCACACCGATGCCGGACAGGATCAGGAGCACCAGGTAGCGGGCGGGGACCCCGGCCACGAGATAGATCCCCAAGGCGATGGCGCAGTACACGAGGACCGAGCCGGTCTCACCCTGGCGCAGGACGAGTAACGCGATCACGGCCAGCACGGCCAGCGATGCGGCGATCCGCGGAGGATCGACATTTCCCGACCGCCCGCTGAAGATGGCGGCCAAGGCCACGATGAGGCTGAGTTTCACGAACTCGGCCGGCTGGGCCGAGAACCCGAAATAGACGAACCAGCCCTGGGTCCCCTTGACCTCGGTCCCCAGTGGTGTGAGCACGGCGATCAGCAAACCGAGTGTCAACAGCGTGAGCGGACCGAGCCACGCCCGCAGCCGTTCGTAGTCGATCATGGCCACCCCGAACATCGCTGCCATACCAACGGCGAAGAAGCCCAGTTGTTTGCCGGCAAGGCCGAGACCACCGACGTCGGAGCGGGTGGCGCTGAAGATGGCAATGCTCCCCACCACGGCGAGGGCAGCGACGGCCAGGACCAGTGACCAATCGAGGTTGGCGAGTCTGGACCGCTGACGGTCGGATGGAATGCTGGGGAGCGAAGGTTTGGCAACGGTGGTCATGGATCGCTCCCCGGTGGTTCCGACGGGCTGGAGTCCGCTGCGGTGGTCGTCGTGGTCTCGGTCACCGGTGGTGCGGTCGTGGTGGTTGTCGGAGCGGTCGTGGTGGTTGTCGGAGCGGTCGTGGTGGTCGTCGGAGCGGTCGTGGTGGTCGGAGCGGCCGTCGCCGGGGGTGCCGTGGCCGGCGGTTGCGCGTCCGGCGGCGGACCGGGCGACTCCGAATCGGCATCCTCGGCGCCGGATGCGATCACCACGTCCGGAATCGTGAACGAGAGATCGAAATCGATCAATCCGACGACGTCGAGATAGCGCTCCTCAGCGAGCGGAGCAGCAGGAATCGGGGTCAGGCCGAACAGCATCTCGTAGAAGCGGCGCACCGCTGGTGCTGCTGCCTCGCCTCCGAATCCGGCCTGTTCCAGGATGGCCACCACGGCGTATTCCGGGTTCGGGAACGGCGCATAGGAGGCGAACAAGGCGAAGTCGGCCTTTCTCGTGACCTGTGAGGTGCCGGTCTTACCGACCACCCGGTGTTCGGCATGCGGGTAGCCGGCGAAGGCGCGCACGGCGGTGCCGCGACCGGTTCCCAGCGCCGGATCGACCACGGCGGACATGCCTTCGTTCAGGGCTGCGAGGTAGCTCGGATTCAGTTGCTCGTCAGTGGCGACCACGGGTTCGATCTCGGTGACCGACCCGTCGGCATCCACGATCGACGACCCGAGTCGAGGCTCGTAGCGGGTCCCGCCGTTGGCCAACATGGCGTAGGCATTCGCCAGCTGGAGAGGAGACACGTTGACGTCGCCCTGCCCAATCGCGATGTTCGTATTGTCGCCGGGGAACCACTTGAACTCCTCCCCCCATGTCTCGATGCGTTGTTCGGGGGTCGGCATGACGCCGGACGTCTGGGAGGGGAGGTCGATGTTCGGCGACACCCCGAACCCGAACCGGGTCGCGGTGTCTTGGATAGCAGTACGCCCGTAGGTGTCTTGTTGGACCCAGAGGAGTTCCCCAAGGGAATAGAAATAGGTGTCGCTCGAGCGTTCGATCGCCTCGCGCAGCTGGACCGGCCCCAGTACGGCGCCACCGGCGTTTCGTTTGGTGCAACCTGCATCGCGATTGCCCGGGTCGAGACAGGACGTCAGCGTGTAGACACCCTCGTCGACCCAGGTCTCGTACTGATCGCGGGCCCCGGTCTCCAGCGCGGCGTAGGCGACGAACGGTTTGAACGTCGAGCCGGGCGGATAGGTGCCTCGAACGGCCCGGTCGAGCAGCGGCTGGTCCGCACGCTCGGAGAGTTCGTTCCAGAGACCGCTGCTGATGCCGAATATGAAGTCGCGCGGGTCGAACGATGGGGCCGACGCCATCGCCAGCACCGACCCGTCGATGTTGAGAGCAACGAGCGAGCCACCGTCTGCCACCTGGGGCAAGGCGTTCGTGCCGTCTGGTTGCCGCCGTCTCGCCTGTGCGAGTTCGTCGACGAGGATCTGCTCCGCCGCGTACTGGAGGTCGATGTCGAGCGAGAGATTCACATCGCTGCCGGGTATGGCTTCCTGAACGACCTCGAGTGTCCGCACGACGCGATTCTGGGCATCGACCTCGACCCGTTTCAGCTCCGGAGTGCCCCGCAACACGTCCTCGTAGCTTCGCTCGAGCCCGGCGACCCCGAGCTGATCGCCGGCGAAGTAGGTCTTGTCCGACTCGAGGTTGAGTTCGGTCGCCCGCTCGGCGTCCCGCACTGCACCCGTGTATCCGAGGATGTGGGCCGCAATCGACCCGTACGGGTAGGTGCGGACCCACCGACGCTCGACATCGACTCCCGGTAGGTCGGCCTCGCCGATACGGACCCACAGCTCCTCGCCGATGTCATCTGCGACGACGGTGGGTTTCACCGTCGTGTCGATTGCCCGGCGGTACGTCTCCTCAATGCGGGATGCCTTGACCTTGATGCCTGCCTCACTGAGCTCGAGCGCCACGTCCTCGAACACCTCGGTCCGGCGTTCCTCTTCGAGCTCGCGGAGGGCGGTCCAATCGATCGTCACGACCAGTGACTGGCGCCGACCGGCGAGGACACGACCCTGCCGATCGAGAATCCGACCCCGCGGCGCCTCGGTGTAGATCTCGCGAACCCGGTTGCCTGCGACCTCGGCCTCGAATTGCTCACCGGTCATCACCTGGAGGAAGTAGAGACGACCGCCGAGCGCAGCGAACATCGAGATCGCAACGAAGGCCAGCACACCGAGGCGTCGACCGGCCAGGTCGGAGGTCATGCTCGCACCATGTCTGAACGCGACGGACGTCGCTGATCGGCAGGAACCATGTGCGACACGACACGGCCAATCGTCCCGAGCAGCAGGGCACCGACGATGGCGGTGAGCCCGATACTGATCATCGACTCATTGCCGAACGCCGGCGGGCGCTGGCCGAACACGGCGGCCCCAGTCCACGTTGCCGCTGTCACGAGCAGGACGGACACGGCTCCTTGAGCCAGACGGAAGCCGGCGCCCACCTGCAACATTCGGGCACCGTTGTTGGCCAACACCCAGCCGGCCAGACAGAAGATCAACGCATGGAGCCCGAACGGGCCGAAGCGGAACAGATCGACAAAGAGGCCGGTGACGAATCCGAGGACGGCGGCGTCGCGCGGATTCGACGTCGAACCGATGCTGACGACCAAGAGCAGCAGGAGGTCGACGCGAACCCGACCGGCGAACCAGAACTGGTCGAAGACGGCCGACTGCACGATCGAGAGCGCGGCGAGCACGGCGATCGTCTGAGGCCAACGCACTCCGCTCTTCATGACGGAGGTGCCGTCAGCAGGACGGTGACGAAGACAAGACTCTCGAGGTCGACGAAGGGCTCCAGCGTCGCGGTGTTTGAGGCGGCATCGAAACTGAATGTGCCAACGGGGACGTCAGGTGGGAACCGTTCGGAGAACGCGTTGGTCTCGAATCGTTCTCCTTCGGTGATGTCGACCAACCCTTGGGCCTGCACCTCGACCCGGAGCGGGCGTCCGTCGCCATCGCCGCTGGCAAGAGCCGTTTCACCGCTGGACACACCGCTCACGCCGACCTGGAAACGAGGGTCTGAGACCAGCCGCAGTGTCGACCGATGGTCGCCATAGACGTCGAGCACGCGCCCGACGAGACCGCTTCCCACCACGACGGGCATGCCGGGCACCACACCGTCTGCGCTCCCCCGGTCGATCTCGATGATCCGCTCGATGCCCGTGTCGCGGTCGGACACGATCCTTGCTGTGAGGCGAGGGATCACCTCGTCGATCGCCAGCCCGGTCGCCTCTCGCAGTGCGGCGAAGTCCGCCTCGATGTCTGGCAGTCGCGCAACCTCTCCCTCGAGGCGAGCCACGTCGGCTCGAAGCCGTTCATTCTCCTCGACGACCGCTTCGTAATGGATCGTGCCGTTCCACGCCTCGCCGGCGGGTCTCACGAGGGCGGTCACGAACGAGCGGAACGGCTCGGTGGCGGCGAAGGCCGCGGAACGGGCAGAACCGAACGGACCGCTTCCCCTGGTGTCGATGGTCATGAGGGCCAGTGCCGTCACGACCAGGAGGGCGAGCATGCGGCGCGTCGTCAGCCCGCGGGGAGACGCCATGTCCGACTAGTCGTGTTGCGACGCGGGATACAGGCTCTTCAGACTGTCATAGGCCTCGAGGTACTGCCCGGAACCGATGGCGACTGCGTGGAGCGGGTTCGACGCGATTTTGATCGGCATACCCGTCTCAGCCTCGAGCCGTGCACCCATACCGTGCAGCAGAGCACCACCTCCGGCCATCGTGATGCCGTGTTCCATGATGTCGGCTGCGAGTTCGGGCGGTGTCTTGTCGAGCGTGACCTTCACCGCATCGACGATCGAGCTGACCGGCTCGGCGAGCGCCTCACGAATCTCCTCGGTGGTGATCGTGATCGTCTTCGGGAGACCGCTGACGAGGTCGCGTCCGCGAATGGCGGCTTCGAACTCCTCGGCCAGCCGGTAGGCCGATCCGAGCTGGATCTTGATCTGCTCGGCGGTTCGCTCACCGAGGGCGAGACTGTATTCCTTCTTGATGTAGCTGATGATCGCTTGATCGAGGCCGTCGCCTCCGATGCGCATCGACTGGCTGGCGACGATGCCGCCGAGCGAGATCACGGCGACTTCGGTGGTGCCGCCACCGATGTCGACGACCATGTTGCCCGTCGGGTCGTGGACGGGAAGTCCGGCACCGATCGCGGCAGCCATCGGCTCCTCGATGATGATGGCCTGACGGGCGCCGGCGAACTCCGCAGCGTCTCGCACCGCTCGCTGCTCGACGCCGGTGATTCCGGAGGGAACGCAGATCACGATGCGTGGTTTTGCCACCCAGCGACCGGGGCTGACCTTCTGGATGAAGTAGCGGAGCATCTCTTCGCAAATGTCGAAGTCGGCAATCACGCCGTCCTTGAGAGGACGAATCGCCTGGATGTGGCTCGGCGTCCGACCGATCATGCGTTTGGCCTCGACACCGACGGCGAGCGGGCGATTGGTCTCGACGTTGATCGCCACCACCGAGGGTTCGTCCAGAACGATGCCCTGACCGCGCACGTAGACGAGGGTGTTGGCGGTGCCGAGATCGACAGCCATGTCACGAGCGCCGAGCGAGACAAGCGCCGTGGAGAATCGATTTCCAGCCATCAATCTCCCGAGAGCGGTAGAGCGTTCACACAGTGCGAACGCCCCTCACCCTACGAGGCCACCGTCGCTGCAACAAGGCGCCCGGCAGGCAAATGTGACGATCACGCCGGGTTTTCGACACATTCAGCGAGCGCCGCAAAACCTCCGGGCAATACCACCCACCGCGATCTCACCCGACGCCATCGGCGCGCCACCCGTCGCGGTCGCGGCGCGACCCTCACCCGATCAGAGGTTGGGGAAGAAGATGCCGATCTCGCGTTCGGCCGACTCGTTCGAGTCCGAACCGTGCACGAGGTTCTCGGTCATGATCGTGCCGAAATCACCGCGGATCGTGCCGGGGGGCGCCGTTGCCGGGTTCGTCGGACCCATCATTGTGCGCACGATGGCGTAGGTGTCCTCCGGACCTTCGAGCACGGCAACGAAGGCGGGACTCCGGGACATGAACGCCACGAGATCGTCGTAGAAACCCTTGCCGACGTGCTCGGCATAGTGTTCGGCCAGCGTGTCGAGATCGAGTTCCCGCAGTTCAGCTGCGACGATGGCGAGACCCTTGGCCTCGAATCGGTGGAGAATGGTGCCGACGAGGCCTCGCTCGACTGCGTCTGGCTTGCAAATGACAAAGGTTCTGCTCACGGCGGCGAGGGTATCGCCGCCTCGGCATTGTCCGAGGTCGGCGGAGCAGGATGTTCAGTCCTCGAATTCGTCGGACTCGACCAACGATCGCGCCACGGGTCGCACGGTGCCGACGACATACATGCTGCCGGTGACGAGAATGAGGTCATCATCGCTCGAGACCGCCCTGGCCCGCCGGAACGCTTCCGCCGGATCGACGACGATCTCGACATCGATGTTCCGCTCTCGGGCGGCCGCAGCGACCGTGGTCGCGCGAATCGCCCTGGACCATCGGGGCTCGCACACGATGACGGCGTCGAAGTCTGCAGCTTCGATCGAGTCGAGCATCTCCCCCGGATCCTTGCCGTCGAGGAAACCGATGACGAGTACCCACGACCCGACGCGGGCGAATGACGAGTCGAGCGTCTGCTTGACGGTCAGTAGCCCGTCGGGATTGTGGGCACCGTCGAGGATGACGGTCGGCTCTCTCTTCACGACCTCGAAGCGGCCGGGCAGCTCGATCTCGAGCAGCGCTGCCTCCACGAGATCGCGATCGAGCGGCCGGTCGAAGAAGGCATCGACCGCCCCGAGCGCAGCCGCGAGATTGTCTCCCTGGTGGGCTCCAAAGATCGGGATGAAGATGTCGTCGTAGGTGCCGACGGGCGTCCTGACGGACACGACCCGCCCGCCGACCCCGAGATCGTTGGACACGACCTCGATCTCGGCTCCGTACTGCCAGACACCGCTGTTCGGTTCGGCATCGACCAGGGCCCGGAGCTCGCCGAAGTCCGAGCCCAGCACGACCCGGCTCCCGGGTTTGATGATGCCCGCCTTCTCCTCGACGATCTTGCGACGCCAGTCCCCGATGCCGTCGGTGTGGTCCTTACCAATGTTGGTGATGACCGCAACGTCGGCGTCAATCACGTTCGTGGCATCGAAGCGGCCGAGCAGTCCGACTTCGATGACCGCGACGTCGACGCCGACCTCGGCGAAATACACGAAGGCTGCTGCGGTCAACAACTCGAAACGACTCGGGCTCAACTCCATCAACGGGAGAACATCGCGCAACAGGGTCAGGATTCGTGCGAGGTCCTCGTCGGCGATCCATAGTCCGTCCCAGACGATTCGTTCATTGATCCGTTCGAGATTCGGGCTGGTGTACAGCCCCACCGAGAGATCAGTGGCAGCGAGCAGACGAGTCACGTAGTTGGCGGTCGAACCCTTGCCGTTGGTGCCGGTGATGTGAATCGTCCGGTACGCCTGATGCGGGTCACCGAGCAGGCCGAGGAGCTCCACCATCGGAGCCAGGCTCAGATTTTCGGTTGCTCCGGCGGTCGGCATCGACGGCGACGGCTCGGCTGATGCAGCCCGCTCCCCCGCGACGTTCGTGTGACCCTCGAGATTCGTGTGCGATTCGAGCCAGGCGATCGCGTTGGTGATGTCCACCGACGGTCGAGACCTACGACGCAGCTCGGCGTGGCCGGCTGCGAATTTCCGAACGAGGGATCAGCGTGGGGTTGACCCGTTCGGTGACAGCGGCCTCGTCGATCACGACCTTGCCGACATCGGTTCGGCTCGGGAGGTCGTACATGACCTCGAGCAGCACCTCTTCCAGGATCGCTCGGAGCCCTCGAGCGCCGGTACCGCGGAGGAGGGCCTGGTCGGCGATGGCCTCCATGGCGCCTTCGGTGAACTCGAGTTCGATGTCCTCCATCTCGAAGAACTTCTGGTACTGCTTCGACAAGGCATTCTTCGGCTCGACGAGGATCTGCACGAGTGCGTCTCGGGAGAGGCCGTTGACGGTGCCCGTCACCGGAAGGCGCCCGACGAACTCGGGGATCAGACCGAACTTGACGAGATCCTCGGGAAGCATGTGGGAGAAGATGTTGTCGTCGACGTCGGCTGCCTCGGACAACTTGTAGTCGGTGCGGAAGCCGATCGACTTCGTTCCGAGCCGGGACTTGATGATGTCCTCCATCCCGGCGAAGGCTCCACCGCAGATGAACAGCACATTGGTGGTGTCGATCTGGAGGAAGTCCTGATGCGGGTGCTTGCGACCGCCCTGGGGCGGGACGGAGGCGACCGTGCCTTCGAGGATCTTGAGGAGCGCCTGCTGGACGCCCTCACCCGAGACGTCTCGGGTGATTGACGGGTTCTCGGACTTCCGGGCGACCTTGTCGATCTCGTCGATGTAGATGATCCCGGTCTCGGCGCGCTTCGTGTCGAAGTCGGCAGCCTGGATCAGCTTGAGCAGGATGTTCTCGACGTCCTCGCCGACATAGCCGGCTTCGGTCAGTGCGGTGGCGTCGGCGATGGCGAACGGCACGTTGAGCATGCGGGCGAGGGTCTGGGCGAGGAAGGTCTTGCCGCAACCCGTGGGGCCAACGAGGAGAATGTTGGACTTGGCCAATTCGACGGCGTCACCGAGGCCACTCGACCCGTGCTGGATCCGCTTGTAGTGGTTGTAGACAGCGACAGAGAGGACCTTCTTTGCCTGATCCTGACCGACGATGTATTCGTTCAGGAACGAGAAGATCTCTTTCGGCTTGGGCAGATCCTCGAAGTTGACATCGGCGCCTTCGGCCAATTCCTCTTCGATGATCTCGTTGCACAGATCGATGCATTCATCGCAGATGTAGACACCGGGACCGGCAATGAGCTTCTTGACCTGTTTCTGCGACTTGCCGCAGAACGAGCACTTGAGGAGTTCGCCACCTTCACCGAATTTGGCCATGCTGTGCCCCTTCAGGAATTGAGTGCTCGGATCGGACCGCTGTTGTCCGAAGCGTTCCGCTGTTCGATCACTTCGTCGATGACACCATAGGCCTTCGCTTCCGCCGCCGTCATGACAAAGTCACGGTCGGTGTCAGCTTGGATCTTCTCCGTGGTCTGACCGGTGTGCGTGGCGAGGATCTGCTCGAGCTGGGTCTTCAGCCGTTCGATCTCGTTGGCCGCGATCTCGAGATCCGACACCTGGCCCTGAGCACCCGAGTAGGGCTGGTGGAGCAGAATCCGGCAGCTCGGCAGCGCCATGCGCTTGCCCGCCGCTCCGGAAGCCAGCAGCACGGCTGCCGCCGAAGCTGCCTGTCCGAAGCAGATCGTGTTCACGTCTGGCCGGATGTACTGCATCGTGTCGTAGATGGCGAACATCGCGTTGACGTCACCACCGGGCGAGTTGATGTAGAGGCTGATGTCCCGGTCTGGGTTCTCCGACTCGAGGTGCAGCAGCTGGGCGCAGATCACGTTGGCGACGCCATCGTCGATCGGCGTGCCGAGGAAGATGATGTTGTCACGGAGGAGGCGGCTGTAGAGATCCGACGAGACCTCGCGGCCATTGGTCTTCTCGATGACCGACGGGATGATGTAGTTGGCTTCGATACTCATTCGACTGCTGCTCATGCGTCTGCTTCCTGGGTCGGCTCGGCGGGTGCGTCTTGTGCGGCGTCTTCTGCGTCTTCTTCACTGTCGGCCGGCAGCACGAGATCTGCAGGATCGACGGCATTGCCATCTTCGTCGACAAGTGTGGCCTGTTCGACCAGCCAGTCGAGTGCGTTGCTCTTCGCAAGGTCCGATCGTATCGCCGGCAGCTGACCTGCCGAGGTGAACTCCTCGCGCACCTCGTCGACAGTGCGGTCGACCTGAGCGGCCACGCGTGCGAACTCGACCTCGAGCTCGGAGTCCTCTGGCTCGAGGCCCTCTGCGATGGCGATGGCCCGGAGTGCGAGATCGAGTCGAGCTGAGACCGCGGCGCCCTCTCGCATGTCGCCGAGCAGTGCCTCACGTGACTGGCCGCTGAACTGGAGGAACTGATCGAAGTCGAGGCCCTGCGCCTGGAGACGCATCGCCATGTCCTGCACCCGGTTCTCGAACTCCATGGATTCCAGCGCTTCGGGCACGAGCTCGTCGTCGACGAGCTTTGCGACCGCTTCGGCGACGTTGTTGCGACGGGCCGTGATGGCCTGGATGATCCGGGCACGTCCGGCCCGTGAGGCGAGATCGGCGCGCAATTCGGCGACGGTCTCGAACTCGCTGTTCTCCTTGGCCCACGCATCGTCGGCTTCGGGAAGCACCGTCGCCTGCACCTCTTTCACCTTGATGCTGAACGCGAGCGGGGCTTCTTCGTCCTCATCGGGGTGCACGGCTTCGAACTCGATTTCATCGCCGGCTGAAGCTCCCCGAAGGTGCTCGTCGAGCTCGGGCACGACAGCGCCCATGCCGACTTGGTAGAGGTAGTCCTCTGCAGTGAGGCCGGCGACCGGCTCGCCTTCGTGGATCGCCTCGATGTCCATGCTCACTCGATCGCCATCCTCGGCGGGGCGCTCGACCGTCTCCAGCGTGCCGTACTGACCCAGCATGCGTTCGATCTGTTCGTCGATCTCGTCTTCGGGAACAGCCGGTGCGGGGACCTCGACCTCGAGTGGGACATAGCCGCTGATCTCGATGACCGGCCGGACCTCGACTTCGGCCTCGAAGGTGATGTCGCCGCCTTCCTCGCCGCCGACGACCTCGATCGAGGGCGGAGCAATGACGTCGACTGCGTGCTCCTTGACGGCCTCGACGTAGTACTCGGGCAGACCTTCGCGGAAGGCATCCTGGCGGGCGTAGTCGGCGCCGATCCGAGCCTCCAGCACCTTTCGCGGCACCTTGCCCGGACGGAAGCCCGGCATCTTGACTTCCTTCGCCAACCGAACGAATGCGGCATCGAGATCCTTCTCGAATTCCGACTCGTCGACTTCGACGATGACCTTGACCTTGTTGCCCTCGAGGGCCTCCACAGAAGAATTCACCGGCCGGAGTGTACCGAGCCGGAAATGAAGCACGTGACCAGAGCACGAGCCTCGGCGGTCCGCCGCTACCCTCCTAGTCGAACCGGTGATCTGCTCATCACAGATCATCGGTTTCAACACGGGTTGTGGCGCAGCTTGGTAGCGCACCTGCTTTGGGAGCAGGGGGTCCCGAGTTCAAATCTCGGCAACCCGACAAGGAAAACCCCTTGTTCAAGGGGTTTTTCGGGCTTTTGGCGATCGGCGGTGGATAGCGCCGTGCAATAAACGTGCAATAGCGGAAAGAAAACTCGCCCCATCGGCACCGCCAGTCGCCCGCCCAAAGCCCCCTCGGCACGACACCCGAACGCTCGTCGCCATCTCATCGCGGAACTGGTCACGCTCAACGCCGTCGTCATCGAGACCCCGCCCCCACGAAGATGCGGCAATCAGTAGATCGACTCTTAGGCGCATCCACCGAGAGCACTACTCTCGGCCGGTATGCCGATTCGTCGAACCCTCCTGCTGGTCGTCGTCCTCGGGACGATGGCTCTGCACACTCCCAGCCCTGCCGGCGCGGAGGTGCCCGGGAAACCCTTCACTTCGACCGAGTGCGAGAGCTACTCCGACAGCGTCGCTCGCCTCTACACCGCCGGGTTGGGGCGCCAACCCGAACAGGGCGGCTTCGACTACTGGATCACCGAATACAGCCTCGGCAACTGGACGTTCCCCGGGATGGCTCAGTTCTTCGTGGACAGCGCCGAGTTCGAACGCTCATACGGCGCCTTGACCCAGGACGGTTTCATTCGTCAGCTCTACCGCAACGTGCTCGGCCGCGAAGGCGAATCCGGTGGCGTCACGTTCTGGAATCAGCAGATGTCGACGGGCATGTCGCGTGCCACCGTCCTGACACGGTTCGCCGAATCCCCGGAGAACATCACCAACTCCGGCACCGTCCAACCAGCGCTCGGCCCCTTCAACGACGGCCGTGTACCCGGTCCATGGCGATGCGGTCCAAGCCTCACCGGCTCGCTCTTCTCACTGGGCGATGTCCCGCTGGGGTGGATCGAGAACACCAAC
>RCMY010000110.1_pt1 | contig 75141 bp, 71 predicted proteins | sample 2041341 | NCBI WGS metagenome assembly RCMY01 (sample SAMN09708234, study PRJNA481090) | Marine sediment metagenome, whole genome shotgun sequencing project. | reverse complement strand
ACGGGGTCATCAGAGCTCGCGCTGTTCTCGTCACCGCCGCCGTCGCTCGAACAAGCTGCGGCCAAGAGAACAAGCACCGCGAACAGACCAAAAATCTTCTTCATGGGAATCCTCTTCCAGTTGATGTCGCAAAGGTACTCGTCGGCGGGCCCGCGCGCCCGTTTGCCCTCGCATCGAGATGAAATCCCCGGAACCGCAAACGTGAATGGCGGGCGTCCATAGGATGACGCACGAGAAGATGGACGAAAACGGGAGCACGAGTTGGTGGATCGCAGTGGTTGGGACGAGCTGGTATCGAAGGATCCGGACCACTCGCAGTGGTATGTCGAACGGTTCCGGTCCATGGCAGCGGCAGGCGATGATCTGGCCGGCGAAGCCCGTTTCGTCGATGCAATGGTGCCCCGTAGCGCTCGCATATTGGATGCCGGCTGTGGGCCCGGTCGGGTGGGTGCGTTTCTGGCCGACAGCGGGCACACGGTCGTCGGCGTCGACGGTGATCCGGTTCTCATTGCCGCCGCTGAAGAGGACCACCCGGGTCCGACATGGCTGGTAGGTGATCTCGCCGACCTTGACCTTCCATCAAAGGGAGTCGACGAGGGTTTCGACGCGATCGTGTGCGCTGGGAACGTCATGACGTTCCTTGCACCAACCACACGTCGAGAGGTGCTCACCCGACTGGGACGCCACCTGCGACCCCACGGAAGGATCGTTGTCGGGTTCGGTTCGGGACGTGGCTATGAGTTCGAACACTTCCGCGATGACGTGAACGCGGGGGAGTTGATCTCGGAGCTGGAGCTGGGGTCCTGGGACCTCCGCCCTCTCACCGACGATTCCGATTTCATCGTCGCTGTCCTGGGTCGTCGACCAGGAGCCTGAGCCCGTCAGGCCCGGGCGATCGCGCCCCGGGCGAGCAGCATTGCGGTCACGGCTTGTCTGGTCGTTCGTGGCATTGGGCGGTTGTTTGCTGCCTCCAGCTGAATGATCGACCGCCGGGCGGGATCGACTTCGACGGCTCCGGCCAGCCGTCCACGAATCTGGATGCCCAGAACGAGTCTTCGTCCGCTGTCGACGAGTGCCGTGTAGGAGCCGAGGCAGTTCCGCAGTTCGGAGCCCCATAGTTCGAGCTCGGCAGGGCTGTTCGGCAGGACGAGTTCGATGTCACCGACTCTGGCCCCGTCGTACTGGGCCCACGACGCCGGATGATCGAACAGGTCCGGCCGTGGGTCGACGACGGTCGCAGGTCTGCGACGGAGAGCAGGGTGCGGCTGCGGCCGGTTCGGCGGTGGTTGGGGGAGGAGTGCATCTGCGACGACTTCCTCGAGTGCCGAGATCGTCGTGGGGAGTCGCGGAATCACGTGGTCGGCCCGAGACAGACCATCCAATCCGTCCAACAGACGTTGTGGACTGCCGTCTCGTGCCGCGGACTGCAGCAACTGCACCGCGTGATCGGGCCGAGCGGGTCCGAGGGTGCCGGCGAGGAGCGCGAATTGGGCATCGTCGCATCGGTATTCGTTGTCGAGCCCGCTGAGGACGTCGCCGACCTGTCCAGTGTCGAGGCGAGGCGTCGCCAGCACCAGTGCGAGGGGCCACCACTCGGGGCGCCCGGTCAATTTCTGTCCAATGAGTCGTGTGACGCGGCGCGACGTCCGGCCGCCGAGGACACGGGTGGCGGCGTTCCTGACATCGGGACCCTCGCACCAGCGGGCAGCCCATCGAGGCAACGACGTCGGGTCATCGGGTTCGAATTCACTGCTCCGCAGCAGGGGCCAAGCAGCCGCCAATGCGATGTGTTCGGGCTCTCCGGTTCGACGTGCGTCCCACCATCCTTGGCCGACGCTGAAGCGATCGAGGCCAGTGGCGGCTGCGGCGGCCCAACGGTCGGGGTGCTCGCCAGCTTGGTGGGCTGCGGTTCGGAGAGCGGCGAACCAAGCCGCCGGATCGCGCGAAACTTCGACGACCTTGGCCGCCTCGAAGAACGAAAGGCCGAGTCGGCATCGCCGGCCGGCTTCGTCGACTTGAATTGTCACCGGGCAGTTCCCGTGGGGATTGACCATCGATTGCCATGGGCTGTTGTGGCGTGCAACTGCATCCAGGCCGCCGCCGAACTCCAACAACATCTCTCCAACCTCATCGCTTGTTTGTGGCCTGCCACGCCCGGCACTGAATCGAACACATGTTCGCGCGTGGGTCGTGGCTGCACAAGCAGAAATCGACGTCGCCCCCCGCCGCTCGTCATCCTCAGACTGAGAAATGCGGTCCTCGTCGCGTCATTCTTACGTCGGGCCCCAACTTGCTCCGAAATCTCGGTCTGTGTTGTCGGTCAGCTGCGCAATTCGGGCGCCATCGGCGGACATGACGTAGATCTCGAAGTCGCCGTCACGGTCTGACGTGAACGTCAGGAAAGACCCATCCGGTGACCAATCGGGGAACACATCAACCGCGCGGTCGAAGGTCAAGCGGGTCAGCGCCGACCCGTCAGCGTTGGCGACGAAGATGTCGGTATTGCTTTCGCGAGTCGAATGGAAGGCAATCCGAGCGCCGTCCGGCGACCACGTCGGTCCGCCACCGAACACGGGAGAATCCAGCGGTCGGAGGTCCGCGCCGTTGGCGTCCATGATGAGGACTTCGTCTGCTCCGTTCCGGTCCGTTTGGAAGATGATCCGAGTGCCGTCCGGCGACCAGTCAGGGAACGAGTCGAAGGCCGGGTCGGATGTGAGCTGCATCAGGTTCGCGCCGTCGGGATCCATGGTGTAGATGTCCGGCCCATCGCCGGCAGTGAAAACGATGCGAGAGCCATCAGGGGACCATCGAGGGAACCCGGCGTCCTCGGCGAGACTCCGAATGTCGTTGCCGTCGGGATCCATGGAGTAGACGCCCCAGTCTCGGTTTCGGTTCGACTGGAAGACGATGCGGGTGCCGTCTGGTGACCATTCCGCCGCGTTGTCGTAGGCCGGGTGGTTCGTCACGCGTCGAATCTCGTTGGTCTCGATGTCGAGGGTGTAGATCTCCGGGTTCCCGTCTCGGTCCGACTCGAACCCGATGACGCCAGTGAGACCGAGGTCGGCCACTGTCGTCGGCGATGCAGCATCGCGATCGCCGTCGTCGCCGGGGGCGACGGGCCCGATACATGCTTCCATCGCTGCGATGAACACCGCAGATGCCGCCTCGCTCTCGGCATCGACAGTCGCTTTGTCCGTCCCTGCTTCGAATTCGGCCCGTAGCGCGTCGATGAAGAAGTCATCGCCGAGCTCATTCAGGACGCAGTCCTTCTCCTGTGAGCTCATCTCATCGGGGAGGCTGTTTCGGGCGGCCTCGGCGAGGTCGGCACAGGTCTCGAGGCTCGCAATGATCGTGTCGACCTCTTCGCCGCTCCAGTCGGTCTGGAATTCGTCCGGAATGTTGGTGACCGTGAAACCGAGTTCGCCGAGCCGCTGCTCACCGATCGAACTCACGATTTCGACGGCGAAGCAGTCGGCCGATACCCGGCTGAAGAATGGGGCGTTCGGATCGGCGAGGATGTCCTCAGCGATGGCCTGCACCAGCGGATTGGTGGTCGATTCCTCATCAACGTTCCCACATGAGCCAGCCAGAACGAGACAAGCGGCCACTACACCGAGGCGTCCGATCCAACGATGACGGAACATGGTCTGAAGATGACCCGGGCGGTGCCAGCGGAGCAGGGCACAAGGTCATCGGCTTCTGTGGCGGCTGGGAGGACGCGCCCAGGACTCACTTCTGAACGGTGATCTCGTAGGCGCAGGTGTGGGCGCCATCGGTCTTGAGGGTGACGCGTTCTACTGTCGCGTCGGGGATGAGGTCGCGGATGAAGTCGAGTTCGGCTGTGCAGGCTTGTTGAAAGCGGTTGGCGACAGCCCAGATGGCGCAGCTGTGGAGGTTGATTCGGTAGTGATCGTCGCCGAGCGCGTCGAAGTCGGCGAGGTAGCCCTGAGCGTCGAGCAATTCGGTCAGGACGGCGACCCGTTTGTCGATTGGTTCGCCTTCCAGCCGGTCGTTCGCTTCTTCGACGAGTCGACGACGTCGTCGTTCGAAGACTCGATTCACGAGTTCTGGGTCTTCCTCTTCGATGTGTTCGAGGAGCTCGATCGAGAGGTTGGCCGTTGTGCCGAAGAGGGGTTCCGCGAGATCGGTGGCGTGATATTTGTCGGCCGGTCGTCCGGAGTGCCCGCGCTCTTGGCGTGCAGTGATGAAGCCGGCCGATCTCAGCGCGCTGAGATGTTGTCGAACGGCGCTGGAGGAGATCTCGAGGGTGGATGCGAGTTCGTCGGCGGTCGCTTCGCCACGTCGCTTCAAGGCGATCAGTACGCGGCGTTGAGTTGCCGAGGGCGCAACGCTCGCTGTGGCCATCCATCGATGGTAGCACTTGTGTCAGACATTCTGTAGTTTCGCAACATACAACTGCCAAAAGTCAGGCAACCCTGTAGAGTACGGGGCTAAGAACCCATCATCCCGTCTGCCCGGCGGCCGGGAGTCAGCCGAGAAGGAGCAAGATGAAGGTTTGGATCGACCAGGATCTCTGCACTGGTGACGGGCTCTGTGCCGAGATCGCACCGGATGTGTTCTTCGGGATGGATGACGGGCTCTATTACGTGAAGGAATCGGCGGACAACTTCGGCAGTGAGAAGCTCTTCGACGGTGTCGCCAACCCGGCCAGCGCTCAAGGCATGGCTCGCATCCCTGATGGCGGGTTGGAGCGGGTCATCGAGTCGGCTGAGGAATGCCCTGGGGAGTGCATCTTCATCGATGTAGACGAATAGTCGCCGAGCGTCTGTGCTGCGACCTACTCCCTAGGCTTCCAGGAACGCAGCCGACCCGCACAGCATCAGGCACGACCCACATCACAAAGCCGGCGTCGACGACCAGTCCAGGGTCGCAGTCGGTACAGGAAGGGACACTTTATGAGCGAAACCATGAGAGGGATCGAAGAACTGACTGAAGCCAGCTACGAATTTGGCTTCAGCACCGATCTCGACACCGACGTCGCACCTCCAGGGCTGACCGAAGACACAGTACGTCTGATCTCGGCCAAGAAGGACGAGCCCGAGTGGCTGCTCGAGTGGCGCCTGAAGGCCTTCGCGGCGTGGCAGGAGATGGAAGAGCCGGACTGGGCCAAGCTCAAGATCGCCCCGATCGACTACCAGTCGATCAGCTACTGGGCCGCACCCAAACAGAAGCCGGTGCTCGACAGCATGGACGACGTCGATCCCGACATCCGCGACATGTTCGAAAAGCTCGGCATCCCGCTGCACGAGCAGAAGCTGCTGAGCAACGTCGCCGTCGATGCCATCGTGGATTCGGTTTCGGTCACCACCACGTTCAAGGCAACACTCGCCGAGGCTGGTGTGATCTTCTGCTCGTTCTCCGAAGCCGTGCAGGATCACCCCGAGCTGGTCAAGGAGCATCTCGGCTCGGTCGTGCCTGTTCGAGACAACTTCTTCGCTGCGCTCAACTCAGCCGTGTTCTCAGACGGATCCTTCTGCTACATCCCGAAGGGCGTCCGCTGCCCGATGGAGCTGTCGACCTACTTTCGCATCAACTCGATGAACACCGGCCAATTCGAGCGCACGCTCATCGTGGCCGAGGACGACTCACATGTCTCCTACCTCGAGGGATGTACGGCCCCCCAACGAGACGAGAATCAGCTCCACGCTGCAGTCGTCGAGCTCGTGGCCAAGGACCGTTCCGAGATCAAGTACTCGACGGTGCAGAACTGGTACCCCGGCGACGAGAACGGCGTCGGGGGCATCTACAACTTCGTCACCAAGCGAGGCCGGGCCCACACTGACGCCAAAATCTCCTGGACCCAGGTCGAGACTGGCTCGGCCATCACCTGGAAATACCCGAGCGTCATCCTGCAAGGCGATCGCTCGATCGGCGAGTTCTATTCAGTGGCACTGACGTCGAAGCATCAGCAGGCCGACACCGGCACCAAGATGATCCACATCGGCGCCGACACCACCAGCACGATCATCTCCAAGGGCATCTCGGCCGCCAAAGGCCAGAACACCTACCGGGGCCTCGTGAAGATGATGCGATCAGCCGAGAACGCTCGCAACTACACCCAATGCGACTCGCTCCTGCTCGGCAAGGAGTGTGGAGCACACACCGTGCCGTACATCGAAGTGAAGAACCCGACCGCCCAGGTCGAGCACGAGGCCTCGACCTCGACTGTTGGTGAGGACCAGCTGTACTACTGCCGCCAGCGCGGAATGAACGAAGAAGACGCAAAGGCGATGATCGTCAACGGTTTCTGTCGTGAAGTGTTCAACGAGCTCCCCATGGAGTTCGCTGTGGAAGCTCAGCGCTTGCTGAGCGTGAGTTTGGAAGGAAGTGTCGGCTGATGCTGCACGTGGAAAATCTGACCGTCTCGATCGGGGACACCCCGATCCTCAAAGGCCTCGACCTCGACGTCGGCGCCGGAGAAGTGCATGCGATCATGGGCCCGAACGGGTCCGGCAAGAGCACGTTCGCACACGCCCTCGCCGGCCGTGACGGCTACGACATCGGTGGCACCGTCACTCTCGATGGCGCAAATCTGCTCGAGATGGAACCGGAGGACCGCGCTGCTGCCGGTGTCTTCATGGGATTCCAGTACCCGGTCGAGATCCCCGGCGTGAACAACATGTATTTCTTGCGCACAGCCTTGAATTCAGTTCGCCGCTCACGCGGCGACGACGAGATCGGCGCCCGCGACTTCCTCAAAGTGGCCAACGAGGCCATGGAACTGGTCGAGATGAAGCAGGACTTCCTGTATCGATCGGTCAACGCCGGCTTCAGTGGTGGCGAAAAGAAGCGCAACGAGATCCTGCAGATGGCTGTCATGCAGCCCCGACTGGCCGTGCTCGATGAGACGGACTCTGGTCTCGACATCGATGCACTCCGTGTCGTCGCTGCCGGCGTGAATGCGCTGCGCGATCCCGAGCGGTCGATGATCGTCATCACCCACTATCAACGCCTGCTCGACTACATCAAGCCGGACTTCGTGCATGTCATGGTCGACGGCAAGATCGTCAAGTCTGGTGATCACACCCTCGCTCTCCATCTGGAAGACCACGGCTATGCCGGCTTCGTCAATCACGATCTCGACGATGCCCCGCTCTCCGGAGCGACAGCATGAGCCTGGCAATCCTCCCATCGCGCACCGCCGCGCTCGAGCAGGTGGGATCGCTGACGCTGCCGACCAAACGGGACGAAGCGTGGCGATACGCACCACACAAGACGTTGAGCCAGCTGACCTTCGGTCCGGCCACTGCGCCCGATGTGGTGCCGGCCGACGTCGACGCTCAGATCGCTCACGTCGACGGTTCACGACTCGTGATCGTCAACGGCGTCGTCGATCGTGAGCGGTCGAGACTCGAAGCGTTGCCTGCTGGAGTCAAGCTGGTCAGCCTCGCCGATGCGTCCGGCGAGATTGCCGCTGGCGCGCTCGAACGTGAACACGATGCGGCCGAAGACGCGTTCTCGATCATCAACCGGGCGTACGGAACTGGCGGCGCATTGCTGCAGATCGACGGCCGGCCCGATGAGACGATCCACATCGTCGACCTCGTGGTTCCCGGTGGTGCACACAACGCCTCGGCCACCCGCATCATCATCGAGATGGCGGCCGGTAGTTCGGCCACCGTGGTGGAGACTCGCATCGGGAGCGGGGAAGCGTTCGGCGGTTCCAACGTTCGCACCGAGATCTCACTCGCCGCAGACGCCAGCCTCGAACACATCATCCTCCAGGACCTCCCCTCCACCCAGATCCACCTGGGTCGGGTCGACGTGATCCAGGAAGCCGGCACCACGCTTCGTGCCAGACTCTTCAACCTGGGGTCGGACTATGGACGCGTTGCCTACTACGTGCACCTCGCGGGTGAGGGCGCCCACGCCGACCTGTCCGGTCTCTACTTCGGCTTCGGCCAACAGACCCTGGATCAGCAGATCACCGTCGTCCACAGCGCGAAGGACTGCACGAGTCGACAGTCGTACCGTGGCGTGCTCGACGACGCCAGCACCGGTATCTGGAACGGTGGGGTCGATGTTCGTCCCGGTGCCGACGGCACGGACTCCGAGCAGTCCAACCACAATTTGTTGTTGTCCAGACAAGCCGAAGTCAACACGACTCCCAGACTCGAGATTCTCGCCGACGAAGTGTCGTGCCAGCACGGCGCCACCGTTGGCCAGCTCGACGAGGAGGCGCTGTATTACATGCGTTCCAGGGGTATCCGCAAAGACGAAGCCAGCCGGTTGTTGATCAAAGGTTTCGCCGACCAGGTGATGGACGATCTGCAGAGCGAGGCCGTTCGAAGCTGGATCACCGACCGACTCGAGCGCGACGATGCGTGAGTCGAAGGTCAAGATCGGCGGATCTCAGGCATTCACGCTCCCGCGTGACGTGAGGGTGACAATCGTCCCGGCCGGCCACATCGCCGTGTTGCCCGCAGGCGAACGGGTCACCGTCATGCAAGCGCTCGGGGGATCGGCGACTGTCACCACCCGCGAAGGAGAGATGGCGCGGTTGACACCAGAGGATTCGGTCGACTTCGGCTTCGTTCGCCCCTCGCAGACAGGTGACACCGGTGCCGACGCAGCGATCGGCGAGTTCAGCCTCGAGGCAGTCTGGGAAGCAGCGGCGACGGTATATGACCCGGAAATCCCGGTCGACATCGTCGAACTCGGTCTCGTCTACCGGATCGAGCCATCCGATCTGCCGAGCGGTAACAAGCGGGTCGACATCGACATGTCCGTCACCGCACCTTTCTGCGGCATGGGCGACATCATGCGCCAAGACCTGCACGACGCCGTCGCTGCACTGCCGGGCGTCGAAACGGTCGAAGTCGTCCTCGTGTTCGACCCACCATGGGATGCCTCGCGCATGTCCGATGTCGCTCGACTCGAACTGGGAATGATGTGACCGGCCCAGCAACTCTCTAGGCAGAGGTCTTGCGAACCTCGACCCATTCGTCTATCTGTTCCCAGACGTGGAAGAGCATCTGGGATCGTTCCTCGTCGGTCGGTGGGACTCGGGTCGCTGGGAGGACTTGCCAACCGAGTTGGACGATCTTGTGGTCCGGTATGGCTGTCCAGAGGTCGGCGATCGTGGCGATCTGATCGAGGCCCGTGTGTGCGACGAAGACAAGGTCCGCAGTAGGGCAAGATGACATCGCTGCGAGCGACCCTGCGGGTCTCGGCGGGAGCACGTTCCGCAGCGCTGCCGCTCGCTCGGCAGCGGCATGGTGTCCACCGGCTCGAAGCCGATCGATTGCCCGCAGGCGCCGTTTCTCGGTGAAGTTTCCTCCTTCAGGGAAGATCACGAACGCATCGGCATTGGTCATATAGCGAGTCAGGTCGGCGATCGACTCGATGCTTCGACTCCCGCCGCCCGGCTCGGATGAGATGAATCGGTTGGGCAGACGGTTCAACAAGATGTCGAGCGCAGGATCGAACTGGAGAGCCTCCTTGGCCACGATGCGTGGCCGGCGCCCTTTCCAGGACATCACCTGGTGCAGAAGAAGAAGCGAATCGGCGGGGCCGGCGTGCCGGCTCATGACGATCAGCGGATTCTCGGTGGTGGTGTCGTCGCCGTCGTCAGACGGCAGCTGGGGACCGGCGCTGACGATCTCGAGTGAGAAGAGTCGCTCTGCTGCCATCACCAAAAAGCGAATGGCCCAGCGAAAGAGGCGGTAGTGATAGTCGATGAATCTCGCTGAGGATTGCTTCCATCCCAATCCGGAAGCGATCCAGAGAGCGAACGCGATGACGGTCACTGTCGCCTCGACGGCCAGGTAACACGTCGCCAGACCGAGGCTCCGAACCGCTCGCAGCTTGCCCGGCAGCCGATACGAGATCAGGAACGCTGCGATGAGCAGCAACGGGACAGTCGTCACGTACACGAAGACAGCGAGCACCGGCAGCGGCCACAGAACGATGCGCCTCACCCAACGCGGGGGAAGCCTCATGCCATCTTTTCGAGATAGTCGTGGGTTGCTTGCCGGGAGAGTGCGATGCGTCGCTCGACGTCGTCGGCGCCTCCCTGACGGTATTGGCGGAGGTCCTTGAATGACTTCGGGTCGCCGGTCGGAAGCACGTGTACGTCAAGCCCGGCAGGGAGCGACTTCAGCGATTCGGCGAATCGGTGGCGACGCGCGATCTCGAACGCCACCATCGCGACTTCCCAGGGTTTGGTTGGTGCGACCAGCGGTTCTTCGATGCGACCGACCTGCAGTACGTAGATCGTGGTTGCGCCGAGGTTGATGGCCCGATCGAGGGGGATCGAAGCCACCAGGCCGCCGTCGAGAAAGTGTTCACCGTCGATCTCGACCGGCGGCAACAGGCCCGGGACAGCGGCTGAGGCCATGATCGCCTCGGCCAGCGGACCCTCAGCGAAGTAGTGGACAGTGGCTTGCTCGATGCTGGCAGCGACACACTCGAACGGAACGGCCAATTCCTCGATGCGTTCGACCGGCAGGACCTCGATCAGCAGTTGGCGGAGGAGCGCGTTGTCGTGGAGGTGTGTACCGGTTCGAGCGAGAGTCTTGACCTGGTCGAGAAGTGAGCCGCCGAATACCCCGGAGCGGTCGAGGCTGATCCAGAGTTCGCGCAGCCGATCAACTGCCGTTGGGGTCGGGTCAGCGGCGATCATTGCTCCGTTGATGGCTCCGATAGAGGTGCCGATCACGAGGTCCGGGCGGATCTCTTGTTCGAGCAGGGCGCTCAGCATGCCGACTTCGTGTGCGCCGAGGTGCCCGCCGCCGCCGAGAACGAACGCTGTGGACTTGCCCATCTGGTCTTCATGCTCTCGGGTCATGTGAGGGTCACACCGATCGAGGCGAGTGCGTCGGTCATCGCGCTCGAGTTGAGAATCGCCTCGGCTTCTGCGAGTTCTGGGGCGAGAAAGCGATCGGGCCCGCTTCCGGCGACATCGTTGCGGAGCAACGCGAGGAGCGTGCCGGTTGGTTCCGCCGGAACGAGTGGCGCTCGCAGTTCGATGGCGCGTGCAGCGCAGATGTACTCGACGGCGAGGATCCGGCGGACGTTGTCGATCACCTTGCGGAGCTTGCGAACGGCGAGCCAGGCCATCGAGACGTGGTCTTCTTGCATTCCTGACGTGGGGAGCGAGTCTACCGATGCGGGTGCTGCAAGTCGTTTGTTCTCCGAAGCCATGGCAGCTGCGGTGTAGTGAGCGATCATGAGGCCACTGTCGACACCGACTTCGTGGGCGAGGAAGGGTGGGAGGCCGTGGTTGCGAGTCTTGTCGAGCATCCGGTCCATGCGCCGTTCCGCAATGGCGCCGATCTCTGACACGGCGATGGCGAGGAAATCGGAAGCGAATCCGAGCGGTGCGCCGTGGAAGTTGCCGCACGATTCGACGCGGCCGTCGGGGAGAACCATTGGGTTGTCGATGGCCGATGCGAGTTCATGTTGTGCGACGGTTCGACAATGATCGAGGGTGTCACGGACGGCGCCGTGGACCGAGGGCGTGCAGCGAATCGAGTAGGCGTCCTGGACCCGGATGTCGTCGTCGTTGGCGTGACTGGCGACGATGGGGGAGTCGGCGAGCATCACCCTGAGGTTCGCTGCGCTGATCGCCTGGCCGGGTTGTGGCCGGAGTGCCTGGAGGTCGGCGGCGAAGGGGGCGTCGGTTGCGAGGAGAGCTTCGACGGTCATCGCAGTGATCATGTCGGCTTGGGCGAGGAGGCGTTCGGTGTCGGCGATTGCGAGACACAGCATTCCGAGGATGGCGTCGGTGCCGTTCGTGACGGCGAGGCCCTCCTTCTCGGCCAACTCGATGGGTTCGAGGCCGGCGTCGGCGAGGGCCTCGGCGGCCGGGCGCACCTGGCCGTTGTGAACAACATCACCCTCGCCGAGGAGCGCCAGAGCTCCGTGGGCGAGAGGTGCGAGGTCACCGCTGGCGCCGAGCGATCCGTATTCAGGGACGATGGGCGTGATGCCGGCATTGAGGATGTCGACCATTGCCTGGGCAACGAGCGGTCGGGCGCCGCTGTTGCCGAGCGCCAGGGTCCTTGCCCTCAACAGGACCATCGCCCGTACGACTTCTGCTTCGACCGGGTCGCCCATGCCGGCGGCGTGGGAGCGGATGAGGGCGACCTGCAGGGCGCGTCGTCGATCTGGCGGGATCGACACCGTTGCGAGTGCGCCGAAACCTGTGGAGATGCCGTACTTGGGCTCGCCTTCAGCAAGTTCTTCAACGATCGCCCGAGCAGCGGCCATGCGGTCGATCGCTGCAGGTGTCAGTTGGACGGGTTCGGATCGACGGGCAACGGCGACGACGTCGCTGATGGTGACGCCTGGGCCGTCGAGTCGGATCGTCATGACGTGAAGTCCTCTCCATTGGTGCGCAGTTCGCTGCTGAGGGCGTCGACCGCGGCATCGAGGGCGACCCGATGCCGAGCCCGGTCGGATTCGCCGAAGCGATGCTCGGGGCCGACGATCGAGACAGCCACGCCAAGCTTCCCGGTTTCGGTCAACGCCCGGCTCATGGCGGTGATGTCTGCTTCCACGGCTCCGGTGCGAACTGCGGCAGCACCAGGGTTGGCGAGTGCGGCGCCAAGAGCCGAGCTTTCCAGGTCGACGTCTTGACCGATCCATCCGACGTGGCGGATGGCGCGGGCGCTCTCGGCCGTGGCGATATAGGTTCCCATGCGGCCGTCGCTGACGGCGAGGTACGCCGACTCACCGGTCTGTTCCGCGAGTGCATCGAGATGGGGCTGGGCGACGGCGGCGAGGCGGTCGAGCACGGTGCCGCCGCGCAGTGACGCCGCGATGCGCAGGATCGTAGGACCGGCCGAATAGTCGCCCGAGTCGTCACGAACGAGGTAGCCCCGGGCTTCGAGTGCCCGCAAGTAGCGCAACGCTGTCGTCAGCGTCAGCTCGGAAGCGTTGGCGGCGGTCGTCAGGTTGCAGTCGCGTTCGGCGAGCACGATCTCGAACAGGTCCAGCACTCGTGCGATGGAGCGCGGCACGCTGGCGTCGTCGGACACCTCGGCGATGGTCGAGGTGTCGGTTTGCATCGCCATGGATTTCCTTTCAACTGTCACACAATGACAGTCATATGTGAACAGTTGACAGCGTAGAGAACGGGGGCCCATGATGCAAGACATGAGTTCATCTGCGTCATCCTCCTTCGGTCCGATCGGAACGCCTGTCAGAAACATCGCTGCGCCCCGTGGCACCAAGCTGAGCTGCAAAGGCTGGCCCCAGGAAGCCGCATACCGGATGTTGCAGAACAACCTCGACCCCGAGGTCGCCGAGAACCCAGATGAACTCGTCGTGTACGGCGGCACTGGCCGTGCCGCTCGAAACTGGGATGCGTATCGGGCGATGCTGCGCACGCTGGAGACTCTCGGTCGCGACGAGACGATGCTGGTGCAGTCCGGCAAGCCGGTCGGCGTGATGCGCACCCACGAATGGGCACCCCGAGTCATCCTCGCCAACTCGAACCTCGTACCCGACTGGGCAAACTGGGACGAGTTCCGTCGGCTCGAGCATCAAGGCCTCACCATGTACGGCCAGATGACGGCTGGCTCGTGGATCTACATCGGTACCCAGGGCATCCTCCAGGGAACCTACGAATGCTTCGCCGAGATCGCACGCAAACGGTTCGGAGGCACCCTGGCCGGAACCCTCACCATCACCGCCGGCGCCGGCGGCATGGGTGGAGCGCAGCCCCTGGCGGTCACCATGAACGAAGGTGTCGTCCTCTTGGTCGATGTCGACCAGCACATGCTCGATCGCCGAGTTGCGCACCGGTACCTCGATGAGGTCGCACCAGATTACGCCGCCGCCGTTGCTCGGGTGATCGAAGCCAAGCGAACAAGAACTCCCCTGTCCGTTGGCCTGCTCGGCAACGCGGCCGACGTCGTGCCTCGGCTGCTGGCAGACGGCATCGATGCCGACATCGTCACCGATCAGACCAGCGCCCACGACCCCCTCAGCTATATCCCCAACGATCTCTCGTCAGAAGCCGCAGCAGAACTCAAGAGGACCGACCCGACCGAGTTTACCCGCCGCTCCAGAGGAGCCATGGCTGCCCATTGTCAGGCGATGGTCGGGTTCATGGACGCCGGCGCCGAGGTGTTCGACTACGGCAACAGCCTGCGGGCCGAAGCCAAACTCGGTGGATTCGATCGAGCTTTCGACTACCCCGGCTTTCTCCCCGCCTACATCCGCCCACTCTTCTGCGAAGGTGTTGGCCCCTTTCGCTGGGTCGCTCTCTCCGGAGACCCAGCCGACATCGCCGCCACCGATCGCGCTGCGCTCGAGATGTTCCCCGACAAGGAAGGTCTCGCCAAGTGGATCCGCCTCGCCGGTGAACGTGTGGCCTTCCAAGGCCTGCCTGCACGCATCTGCTGGCTCGGGTACGGCGAACGCCATCTTCTCGGTCTGCGTTTCAACGAGATGGTCAAGTCAGGCGAACTCAAGGCTCCAATCGTCATAGGACGTGATCACCTCGATTCCGGGTCGGTGGCGTCGCCCTATCGCGAGACCGAAGCGATGATCGACGGCTCCGACGCGATTGCCGATTGGCCCTTGCTCAACGGTCTCGTCAACACCTGCTCTGGTGCGACATGGGTGAGCATTCATCACGGCGGGGGTGTTGGCATCGGCCGCTCGATCCACGCCGGGCAGGTGAGCCTCGCCGACGGCACGGACCTTGCGGCCGAAAAGCTCGAACGAGTGCTCACCAACGATCCTGCGATGGGTGTGATCCGCCACGCCGATGCCGGCTACGACCGCGCCGTCGAGGTCGCCGACGAGCGGGGCGTCACGATTCCGATGCGCCGTGGTGAGATCGAGCCGGGCGGAGCTCAGTCATGAGTGCGTGGACGATCGAGGGTGACTACATCGCTGACGGAGCTGTATGTGTCCGTCAAGCGTTCACGAGCGAACATGTTTCTCTGGCGCGGCAGGCAATCGACGAGAATCTTGCCGATCTCTCGCCGCGTGCCAAGCGGGCCAGTGCGGAGGGGGACGGTGCGTTCATCGAGGACTTCTGCAACTGGTCGCGGCTTCCGGGGATGGAACGATTCATCCGTGAGTCGCCCGGTGCCGAGATCGCAGCTCAGCTCACCGACTCCGACACCATTCGGCTCTATCACGATCATGTGCTGGTCAAGGAGCCCGGCACGAAGCAGCGCACTCCGTGGCACCAGGATCAGCCGTACTACAACGTCGAGGGTGTACGAAACGCCAGTATGTGGTTTCCCGTCGATCCAGTCGCTCGTTCGGCGACACTCGAATTCATCGCCGGCAGCCATCGGGGCCCCTGGTACATGCCACGAACATTCCTCGACGATCAGGCCAAGTGGTTCCCCGACGGCAGCCTGGTCGAACTTCCCGACTTCGCCGCCGACAACGCCAAGGACCCCGGCCGATGGCGGGTACTGGGCTGGGTACTCGAACCGGGAGACGCCGTGTTCTTCAACATGCTCACCGTTCACGGGTCGGGCGGTGTCTCGGGCCCCAACAGGCGACGCGTCCTGTCGGTGCGCTACCTCGGTGACGACATGGTGCACGCGCCACGTCGTTGGACGACCTCGCCGCCATTCGACGGGCTCGACTCGCAGATCCCAGATGGAGCACCGATGGATCATCCGCTGTTCCCGGCGCTGTGGACCCGACCAGGCGAACAGGTTGGGACTCGATGACCGTGCGCGAGGTGCTGTCGATTGGGCACCCGACGTTGCGCGTCGTGGCCGACGAGGTTCCAGTTGGAGAGATTGCCACTGACAAGGTTCAGCAGCTGATCGATGACCTGATCGAGACCATGCGATGCGCCAATGGTGCGGGCCTCGCTGCGACGCAGGTCGACGAACGGTTTCGGATTGCCGTGATGGAGGTTGGTGACAATCCCCGCTATCCGTACAAGCCGCGCATCCCGCTGACGGTCGCGATCAACCCGATCATCGAGCCCATCGATGACGAGTTGGTCGAGATCAACGAGGGCTGCCTCTCGGTTCCGTTGCGCGGCAACGTCGACCGCCATGTCAACATCCGCGTTCGGTATCTCGACCGGCACGGTGTCGAGCACGACGAGATCAAACGAGGTCTCACCGCCGGAACCTGGCAGCACGAATGTGACCATCTCGACGGCGTACTGTTCATCGACAAGGTGACCGATCCGACGACGCTCGCCACTTGGAACGAGTTCAACGAATTCCACCGTGACGCTTTCGTCGATCGGATCACCGCATTCGTGGAGCGAGTGGGTTCGTGACCCAGGTCTGGTGTGAGCTCGCGCTGGTCGGCGGCCGACCGCAGGCGTCGGTCCTCATCGAAATCCTCGACGGCAGGCTCGCGTCGATCGAGGTAGGTGTCGACTCTGCGCCGAGCGAAGCTACCCGACTCATGGGCTTCACTGTTCCCGGTCTTGCGAATGCGCACAGCCATGCGTTCCACCGGGCTTTGCGTTCTCGCACCCAGGCGGACCGAGGAACCTTCTGGACCTGGCGCGACCTGATGTATCGCGCTGCGGCACGGCTCGAACCGGACAGCTATCACCGCCTTGCTCGCGCCGCGTTCGCCGAAATGGCACTGGCTGGGGTCACCTGTGTGGGCGAGTTCCACTACCTCCACCACCAGCTCGATGGCACGCCGTATCGCGATCCGAACGCGATGGGCGAGGCGTTGCTCGCCGCAGCTGCCGAGGCCGGCGTCCGCATCACGCTCCTCGATACCCTGTACCTCCACGGCGGCCTCGGCTCAGCGGGATACGACGCTCCGGCCGGTGCCCAGCGCCGCTTCAGCGATGGGTCCGCCGACGCCTGGATCGATCGGGTCGAACGGTTACGACCGACCGCCACGCAGCGGGTCGCAGCCGCCATTCACTCGGTGCGCGCCGTTGACCCCCAATCGATGTCCCACGTCGCGGAATGGGCGACCAGCGCCGCCGCTCCGGTTCATGCCCACGTGTCCGAACAGCTCGGTGAGAACGAAGCATGCCTGGCCCACCACGGCATGACGCCAGTCGGCGTGCTTGCAGAAGCCGGCGTGCTCGGATCGAGCTTCTCGGCCGTGCACGCCACTCATGTCGACAATGTCGACACAGATCGACTCGCCACGGCAGGCTCGACCATCGTCATGTGCCCCACCACCGAACGAGACCTCGGCGACGGGATCGGTCCAACGAGCAGCTTCGCCGCGTCGGGGATCGCGATGGCGCTCGGCTCGGATTCCCACGCAGTCATCGACCTGTTCGAGGAGGCCAGAGCGCTCGAACTCGACGAACGACTCCGCCGACGCGAGCGTGGGGTCCACTCAGCGACAGACCTCGTCGCGATGGCGTCGGTGAATGGACACCGCAGTCTCGGCTGGAACGACGCCGGAGCGATCGAGGTGGGGAATCGAGCTGATCTCGTCACGGTGGCGCTCGACTCCGCCCGCGTCGCCGGAGTTCCGCCAGCGCTCGCCGTCGAGGGGACCGTGTTCGCGGCAACGACCAGCGACATCAGCGACGTTCACATCGACGGCCAGCACATTGTGTCCGAGCACTGCCATGGTTCGATCGACGTCGCATCGGAACTGGCAGCCTCGATCAAGGAGCTGATGGACGATGACTGATGCCACCAAGAACCAGTCGCTGGTGATCGACAACATCGGTTCCCTGATCACGAACGACCCGGCCCTTGGCCGCGGTCCCCTCGGCATCATGGAGAATGCCAGCGTCGTGATCGTCAACGACCTCGTCGAGCACGTCGGCCCGGCCGGTGCGCAAGGCGACCGTCGCATCGATGCAGAGGGAGCCTGCGTCCTGCCAGGATTTGTCGACTCGCACACTCACCTCGTCTTCGCGGGGGACCGCGCCGAGGAGTTCACCGCCCGGATGGCCGGTCGGCCGTATGACGGCGGCGGCATCAGGGTCACCACAGACGCAACGCGCAACACACCGACCGAACGACTCGATGCGCTGGTGCGTCAGCGGCTCGCCGAGGCGCATTGTGCTGGAACCACGACCATCGAGATCAAGTCCGGATACGGGCTCAACGTCGCCGATGAGGTCCGTTCGGTCGAGATCGCACGAGCCCACACGACCGAGTCGACGTTCCTCGGGGCCCATCTGCTTCCTGCCGAGTTTGCGGGCCGGGCCGACGACTACATCCATCTCGTCTGCAACGAGATGCTCGACGCGACGGCACCCCATGCGAAGTGGATCGACGCGTTCTGCGAGACCGGAGCGTTCGACGTCGACCAATCTCGCGCCGTGCTCGAAGCCGGACGCGCCGCCGGCCTCGGGCTTCGTCTTCACGGCAATCAGCTCGGCCACGGCCCAGGGGTGCAACTCGCCGTCGAATGCGGCTGCGCCTCGGTCGACCATTGCACCTACCTCGGCGACGACGACATCGCCGCACTCGCGGGCAGTGACACCGTCGCGACATTCCTACCCGCCGCGGACTTCTCGACCCGCCAGCCCTACGCCGACGCCCGCCGCGTGATCGACGCGGGCGCCACCGTCGCGCTCGCCTCCAACTGCAACCCCGGCTCGAGCTACACCACGTCGATCTCGTTCTGCATCGCTCTCGCCGTTCGCGACATGAACATGACCATCGACGAAGCGATTCAAGCCGTCACTCTCGGCGGCGCAGCGGCCCTGCGACGTACCGACGTGGGGCGCCTCACACCGGGTTGCGCCGGACACGCCGTCGTCCTCGACGCACCGACGCATCACCACCTTGCCTATCGACCCGGTGTCCCGTTGATCCGCCAGACCATCGGCCCGCTCGCCGGACCCCTCCCGAACCCCTGACTCAGGTACGTCAGACCAACCGACAAGGAGCAGGCACATGACAACGAAGCACCTCGACACGGTCCAGCACCCGATCACCGACGACGCATACATCGCTGCGTGTCGAGATGATCTCGACCGCAACGGCGCACTCGTGCTCCGGGGTTTTGCGAAGGCAGATGCGATCGACCGGATCGTTGCCCAGTCAGCACCGCACGAAGCCGATGCCTACTACACCGACAAGACCCACAACGTCTATCTGATGCCGATCGATCCGGAGTTCGCTGACCGCCACCCCCGCAACCGGCAGGTCGAGAGCAGCAAGGGCCTCATCGCGAACGACGAGATCGCTGAGAACTCGCCCCTCCGGGAGATCTACGAAGGCGCATCCTTCCGGTCGTTCCTGTGCGGCGTCCTAGGAATCAACGAGATCCATCCATACGCCGACAACCTGGCCTCGATCAACGTCCACTACGCAGCAGAAGGCATGGAGCTCGGCTGGCACTTCGACAACTCGTCGTTCGCCGTCACCATGCTGCTGCAGGCCGCGGAAGGCGGTGCGTACTTCGAGTACGTGCCGGCAGTTCGCGATGCCGATGCCGGCGACATGGCATTCGAACGCGTGGACACCATCCTCAACGGGGGCGAAACGATCCAGACGCTCGAGTTCGAACCGGGCGACCTCGTGCTCTTTCGTGGGCGAAACGCCATCCATAGGGTCACTCCAACCGAGGGCGGCACGACCCGCTTGCTCGTTGTGTTCGCCTACAACGATCAACCCGGCGTCGGTCTCTCCGAGTCGGCCCTCACGACGTTCTATGGCCGCACGGCATGAAGCGAAGGGCGACCAACAAGTGGGCCCGGCACTGCTGAAACAGCCCGGACCCTGATCCTCAACCGAAAGGGGTTGACGATGAGCAGTAACAATAGGGCAGCTTCGGCGAGTCGCAACCGGCTGGTCCTGGCCGTCGAACGCTGAAGCATCGTCCTGGCGACGTGGCGATTCAGCGAATCGGGGTTGCGTCGCGACTCACAAGGTGATCTCCCGGTAGTCGGGATGCCATGCCGTTTCGTCGATGCGCTCGGCCAGTTCGAGGTCGGTCAGGGGTTCCGCCAGGCCTTCGTCGATTGCAGCTCGTGCAACCGCGATCGCAACCTCGCGGGCGACATTGCGGCTCTCGGTGATCGGAGGGAGCAGGCCGCCGTCGCTGTTTCGAGCCGCGAGGTCCCCGATGGTGGTGGCCGCCGCAGTGAACATCGCGTCGGAGACCGCTCTGGCGTTCGTGGCGACCACGCCGAGACCGACACCGGGGAAGACATGAACGTTGTTGACTTGAGCGATCGGGATCGATCGGCCGTGCACAGTGACAGGGTCGAACGGGCTTCCCGTCCCGACGAGCGCCTTACCGCCGGTCCATTCGAGGACGTCGGATGGAATGGCTTCTGCTCTCGGGGTCGGGTTGGAAAGTGGGAGCACAATCGGACGTTCAACTCCTGCTGCTTGCGAACGGACGACGGACTCGGTGAAGATCCCGGGCTGTCCGGTCACACCGACCAGGGCGTGCGGAGCGACCCGTTCGACGACGTCGAGCAGCTCGATCGATCCGTCGCCGTCATCGTCCCAGTCGGCCACGTCGTGCCAAGAACGCGCGTATGGCTGCTGGAACGGTAGGAGGCCATCCATTCCATCGTGAAGGAGACCGTCTCGATCGACGAGCCAGCAACGCTCCACGGCGTCGTCGTGGGCGAGGCCGCCGGCCACCATCGCACGCACCGCTTGACTTGCGATTCCGCTGCCGGCCGAACCGGCGCCCACGATGACGAGACGCAGTTCCGTGATTGGCACATCTGCGGTCACGAGTCCGGCGACGATCGCTGCAACCGTGACGGCAGCGGTGCCCTGGATGTCATCGTTGAACGAACAGATGTGATCGCGATGACGGGCCAGCAATCGATTCGCGTTCAGCTGAGCGAAGTCCTCCCACTGCAGCAGCACGTTGGGGAATCGTCGGTGGAGTGCGGCGACGAATGCGTCGACGAGTTCGTCGTACTCGTCGCCGCGGACTCGTGCGTGTCGCCATCCGAGGTAGAGCGGATCGGACAGGAGCGCCTCGTTGTTCGTCCCGGCATCGAGGAACACCGGAAGCGTGCGCGACGGATCCAGACCCCCGGCGGCCGTGTACAGCGCGAGCTTCCCGACGGGGATACCCATTCCGCCGATCCCGAGATCTCCAAGGCCAAGGACCCGCTCGCCATCGGTGACGACCACCACGTCGACCTCTCGATCGCCAACCGCGTTGGCCAGCAGTTCATCGACGCGATCGCGTTGGGGCCACGAAAGAAACAGTCCGCGCTCCCGACGGTAGATGCGAGACCACTGCTCGCAAGCCACGCCGACGGTCGGCGTGTAAACGATCGGCAACAAACCGTCGAGGTTCTGGGCGAGAAAGGCATAGAACAGCACCGAGTTCCGGTCCTGCAATGCGCGGAGGAACACGTGACGTTCGAGATCGGTGTCCTTCGCGTCGTATTCGAAGGACACCCGCTCGAGTTGCGTCGCAAGGTTTTCGATCACCGGCGGCAGTAGCCCGTCGAGTCCGAATTGTCGACGCTCCGCCTCCGTGAACGCTGTTCCCTTGTTCACATATCGATCGGCGAGCAACGAACGACCAGAGATCATCATGGTCGAACCGTACCGAAGACGAACGATGCCACGCAGCGTCGCTCATCCCTCAAACGGCTGCAGCGCTATCGGCGCCGAGGTGAGGAAATGGACGCGGCAAGGTGATCTGGGACGTTGAATCGAGGCCGCTCGCCGGCCCGATAGTGCACGACGAAGCCCTCGAGGATCCTGATGGAGATCCAACGGGCGATACCACGCGCCATGCGGCTGTCTTTCAAATACTTGGACGCCAATCGAGTTTCCACGGCGAAGAGCTTGACGAGCAGCCGCGAGGATCGAGCATCTCCGACCCCGAGCATGTTCGCCGTTTCGTCACCGATGAACAATCGGGTCATGGCCGATGACACTCCGTGCAGCCGAGAGATGGGAATGAACGAGTTCACCAACTCGATGAGGCTCGCGGTGAGATGAGTCCCCGCGTCGGACGGCTTCTCATTTCGAGATCGGATGAGTACTTCGAGTTCGTCCATCTCGGCCCGGTCGAGCGGCAAGAGGTCGGGATCGATGCCGAGGAGACTGCCAACGACGTTCCACAAATGGCAGTAGTCCTCCGCCCCCTGCTCGTCGTATTCGATGCCGAGTTGGTCGAGAACATGGATCAGCGAGGAACTGAACGACAACATGGCGCCGAGCATGTGCTCCTGATTGATCGGTGCACCCCAGGCGTCGTCCCACCGGGGCCAGACGTCTGGGTCGCTGGTTTTCGGGACCTTCCCGTGGGGGCTCACGACCATGTGGCGAACGCCGGCGTGCATCAGTCGTACTCGGCGAGCTGTTTCGTAACCGGCCGCACCGGGCTCGAGACCGGCGGGAGCCGTGACATCAAGAAGGAACTGCGCTGATTCGAGCACCCGTCGCTTGGCGTCGGTCTCGAGCCGGGCGGTCAAGGCCAGAACCTGTGCTCCATCGTGCGATGCGTAGGCCAGAGGAAGCGAGGAGAGGAACAGACCGAGGCCGAGTTCGACGCCCCACTCGGCAAAGAACTGAACACCTCTGTCCAAACGATCGCTATCGGCGAAGTCTGGAAGCTCCGGCCGTCGTGCGAGCCAAGCAGCAACGTGCGGATCCGACGCGTCGCCAGTGACATGGCTCACGGCCAGAATGGACTTGAACAGTTCGTGCGGATCTCGATCGAGGTATTCATCGGCGAGGGCGTCAGCCTCGGGGTCCGAGCGTTGTCGAAGTTTGTCCAGTAGCGCTGCATCGATCGTCTGCACGTTCATCCTCCCGGCGCCCTCCTACCGACAGATTGATATCAGCTACGGTGGCGCGACTCCAGCGAGTGGGGTCGGCACGATCACGAGGGAGGGGGAACGAAGGTTGACCGTTGACGCGTGGAGCGACATGGCAACCGTGCTCCCAACCGGCGTTCTGACGTTCCTGTTCACCGATGTCGTCGATTCGACGGCCATGTGGGAGAAGGCGCCCGATCTCATGGAGGCCGCCCTCGCGCGCCATGACGCGATCATCGAGAAGGCCGTGCTCGACCATGGCGGTCTCTTGCTCAAGCACAAGGGAGAAGGGGACAGCACGTTTTGCGTGTTCGTCTCGGCTGCGGATGCTGTGGCGGGGGCGGTCTCTGCCCGACGAGCCCTGACGCAGGAACCGTGGCACGAGCGTGCCCGCATCACAGTCCGGATGGGCCTGCACAGCGGAGAATCCATTCTGCGAGGGCGAGATTATTTCGGACGCACCATCAACCGGGCTGCCCGGGTTCGCGCTGTTGCCGTCGGAGATCAGATCGTTCTGAGCGGGGCGGCAGCGCTTCTCGCCGGATCGGGCCTTCCAGAAAGCGTGGACGTACGGTTTCTCCGCCGGGCTGTCCTGAAGGGTATTGACGGGGCCGAGGAGATCTACGAACTGGTGGATGCGCAGGTCCAGACTCCTGCCGACGACGAGGTGACCAGTCAGGTACCGCTTCCGAGTGTCTTGAGTACCGCAGTTCCCGCAGTGTTCGTCGGCAGGAGCGATCACCTCGAGCGCATCGAACAGGCCCGCCGCCGCGCCGATGGGGGAGCCCAGCTCGTCTTGCTCGGCGGTGAACCAGGGGCCGGCAAGTCGACGCTGGCGGCAATCGCCGCGCGCTCCGCTCACGACGCCGGGTACACCGTGCTGTTCGGATCGTGCTCCGAGCGGACGGAAACCTTGTTCGAACCGTTCCGGCACATGCTCGAGCACTACGTGCGAGCAGCACCTCGTGATCTGCTGGCAGATCACGTCTCAGCCCACGGTGGCGAGGTCGGGCGTCTCACCTCGGCGTTGCGGACCCGGATGGGTGACATCTCGCCGGTCGAACAGCTCGACCCCGAGACCACGCGCTCGCTGCTGGAGGACGCGATCATCGACCTTCTCGAACGTGTTGCCTCCTGCGGGCCGCTCATGTTGGTGTTCGACGATCTGCAATGGGCTGACGCAACGAGCTTGGCGCTGCTCAGCCGACTGAATGGGACGGGCGCGAGCATGACCGTGGTCTGCACCTATCGATCTGCCGAGGCACCTCATCTCGCCGCACTGCGATCGGGCCGATCACTGAACGGGACCACCGACGATCTTCACGTGACGGGTCTGTCGAATGGCGAGGTGCTCGAACTGCTCGAAACGTACGCCGGGCGAGGTCTCGGGCAGACAGGCATCGAGGTCGCTGCCTATTTGTCTGAACAGACGGGCGGCAACCCGTTCTTTCTCGCGCAGCTCCTCCGCCATTTCGTCGAGACCGGCCTGCTCACATCCGATAGCGAGGCTGGTTGGGTGATCGGCAAGGACCTCCAGGACGTCTCGACCCCTGGCACGGTGACTGCCGTGGTCGGCCAGCGACTCGAGCGGCTCGGCACGGAGGCGGCAAGAATTCTGGAAGTTGCTTCAGTGGTGGGTCAGCGTTTCGACTCGCGGTTGGTGGCGCACGTCCTGACGGCAGACGAACTCGATGTGGTCGATGCCATCGAAGCAGCGATCACCGCGTCCCTCGTCCGCGAGATCGACGTCGACACCTTCGAGTTCTCGCACGCCCTCGTTCGTGATTCGCTGTACGACGGACTCGGCCATACGCGTCGAGCCCTCCGGCACGAGCAATGCGGGCGGGCCATGGAGGAACTCTACGGAAAGGCAGTATCGGCTTCGGGTGTGGCATCGCACTGCCTGCGATCGAACTCCCGCGACAACGATCGCCTCGTTCGATGGGCTCGCCTGGCGGGTCGGAATGCCCTCGATGATCTGTCTCCTGAGGATGCACTCCAGTGGTTCGGTCATGCGCTCGAAGCTCTCGATTCAGATCGATCCGCGGAGCGCCTCGAGCTCCTGATCGACATCGCGCCCGCCCAGCGTTGGGTCGACAGTGATGTGTTCCGAACCACGATGCTCGAGGCCGGAGAGCTCGCCGAACAGCTTGCTGACGAGGCGGCCTTCGTTCGAGTCGTGCTGGCAAACAACCGAGGCGGTGCGAGTCGATCGGGAGCTGTCGACGAGGCTCGTGTTGCGTCGATTGAAAGAGCGTTGGAGATCGTCGGGTCAGAGGTCTCGCCTGACCGCGCCCGGTTGTTGGGCACGCTGGCCATCGAACTCTCCCAGCGTGACGACCCTGACTTGGTCAACGCGATTGCTCTGGAGGCCGTCGAGTGCGCTGAGCAAGCAGATGATGAGGTCGCACTCTTGACGGTCCTGCTCCACACCACCGAGGCGACCCGCATTCCGGCCACCTTTGACCAGCGAATGGCAGACGGTGAGCGGGTGCTCGACCTGGCGGTCCGCGTCGGTGACCCGCGGCTCCGGGGACTTGCTGCGGTTCGCGACGTTCGGTTGAAGATCGAGGCGGCAGCCTTCGATGAGGTCGGCCCTTCCATGGCGGTCATCGAAGAGTTCGGCCACCTCGACCCGTACGTCGGGCAGAATCTGCTCAGCCTGCGAGCAGTGCTGGCCCACGTCAATGGTGACACCGAAGCCGCTCTCGGACATGCCGCCGCGGCGCGCGAGGCGATGCGGGGCGAAGTCGATGGGGAGGCGGTCTACATGGCGACCACCTCATTCGTCCTCTGGGACAGAGGCCAACTTGGATCGCTTCTCCCGACGATTGAAGCGACCGTCCGCCGCTACCCGGCGGTCACCGGATTCCAGGCGGTGCTGGCCGCTGCGTATTGTGACGTGGACGACTTCGATTCGGCATCACAGATCCTTTCCCAGTCGACATCGAATGGCTTTGCCGACCATTCGATGAACCCGCTCTGGATGTTGACCATGTCGATGTTCGCCAGCGTGTGTATCGACGTCGGCGACGTGCAAGCGGCCACGATGATCTACGACCTGCTCGATCCATTTCGAGGGCGGGCCAACAGCGCGGTTGTGGCCTTCAACGGCCTCGTCAGTGAGAGTTTGGCCGGCCTCGCTCTCGTCGCCGGGAACCTCCCCCAGGCCGAGCGTGATGCAGTGGAGGCTTTGGCGCAGGCCGAGAAAGTCGGCGCCCCCATCTCCGCTGTGCGAACTCGCCTCATCCAGTGCCGGGTTCTGGTCGATCGAGGTGGAGCGGAAGACCTCGACCGGGCGATCGTTCTCGCCCACCGGGTCGCCGAAGACGCGAGCGAGTTCAGCCTTGCGACGGTGCACCGAAGAGCGGAGGAGCTGATGACCTCGCTGCGAACGGCGGCCTCATGAGCGACCAAGACCATCAGGCCACCGCTGTGTCGATCGTCGTCTCCATCAGGCGACTCGGGATGTCGTGGTATCGGTTGCTCTTCCTTGCGGCACGAAACGTCGGATGGGTCACCGCTCCGATGCGTCAGCAGCAGTTCATCCATTTCTGTCATTGGATGTTGTTGACCCATCTGCCAGACGAGACCGGCCGGCTGAAGCGCCTACGTCACCCGGTCCTGTGGTTCGAGAGCAACTACGACGGTGACGTCGTGCGATACATGGACACCTTCGCTCGAATCATTCCGTGGCGAATGCGAGCTGCGTGGACGCCGACCCAACGGTTCCCCGACATGTTTCCATCGGCGCCCTTTCATCAGTGGACTGTCGACAATGCGTATGAGACCGCTCACTACTGGTCCGCGTACCCGGATGCCACCACGAGAGATGTTGGCCGCGCTCTGAGAATGACGGCGGCTTCGCGGGGACTTCCGGCAGATCTGGATTCGATTGCCCCAGCTGAGTTCGAGCGGCTGTGGCGGAGGTTCCTCGCCGAGAACCAGGGCGACCTCTGATGCCGGTGACGCACTTGACCGTGATCACAGCGGTGAAGCCGGGGCGACACGACGAGCTTCGGACTTTACTCGGGTCGATTCCCACAGGTGCCGCCAGCCCGTTTGCCAGAATTCCCGGCACCCACAATGGGCGGTGGGCGCTGATCGATACGTCAGCGTCACTGACGGCTCCGCTGCGAGCCGGTGGCCTTGTGGCTCCCATGCTGGTGTGTTCGGCTGCGATCGACTCCACACCAGCGCAATGGCTGTCTGCGCTCCTCGCCGAGGTCGGAGGCCTCGCCGACGAGATCTGGGGGCATTGTCCCGGTTGGCCGACAACTGACCACGTCGGTCACCTGCTTGCTCATCAGGTCAAGCCACATCTCGGCTTCGCAACGTGGGACGAGCCCGCAGCGGAGATTCGTCGTGCGCTCGACTGTCGGGGGAAACTGGTCGACTTCGCGGTACGGACGCAAGGTTTGCCCGCGGCCGAACTACTCGATGCGTATCGACGGGAGTTCTCGTGAGGAGTGAGGGTCCGAACCCGCGGAACATCCAAGGCGACGTTCTCAAGGCATACGGACTGCGCTTCTCGGCCCATGTGTTCGTCAACATCTCTCACAGCAACGGGGGACGGGCGGTCCTGGCTGCAACCCTCACGCAGGTGACGAGTGCTGCAGACTGGTCCAATCGGCCGTCGATCACCCTCAACGTCGGCCTGACCGCCACCGGTCTGCAGGCGCTCGGCGCTCCCAACGAGCTGATCGAGTCCTTTCCCGTTGCGTTCAGCGAGGGCATGTCGGCCCGCGCTCCGTTGCTGGGGGACACGGAGCAATCAGCCCCGTCCACATGGGATGAAGGGCTCGGCACGGGAGCGGCCCACATCCTCTTCACCATCAACGCCGCCTCGTCCGGCGAGCTGAACAATGCAGTCGAGCAGCTCGTGGATGTCTGCGCGCTCAACCACGTGGCCGTCGTCAGCGATCAGCGCGGTGCTCGGCTTCCCGACAGGAAAGAGCATTTCGGCTACACCGATGGCATCGGTCAGCCAGCAGTTGATGGCACAGCCGGGCCGGTCAAGGGCGAGGGTGATCTCACGCTCCTGCACCAGTGGCGAGGGCTTCCAGTCGGGGAGTTCTTCCATGGGCACACCGACGGTGACGGCCATCAGTCGCCGGGACCGGCACCGCCGTTCGAGCGTGACGGAACGTTCAAGGTCTGGCGGAAGCTCCACGAGAACGTTCCTGTCTTCCGCCAATGGGTGGCATCGGAGTCAACGCGGCTCGGGTTCGATGATGCGCATCTCCGGGCCAAGTTGATCGGCCGATGGCCGGACGGAACTCCCTTGACCCTGAGCCCGGACCGGCCGGATCCGGCGATCGCAGCTGACCCTGGCCGGTTCAACGCTTTCGACTACACGAACGACCCCCTCGGAGACCGGTGCCCCTTGGGTGCACACATTCGTCGTGTCAATCCTCGTGCCGGACTTGGGTTCGGCGATGCGCTGTCCGAGCGACAGAGGATCATCAGACGAGGGATGACGTACGGCCCGGCACTCGCCGAGGGGGCGCCGGCCGATGGTGCGGACCGCGGCATCTTCTTCGTTGCGTACATGGCCGACATCGAGCGTCAGTACGAATTCATCCAGCGAAACTGGTGCAACAGCGGCGACGTCGTTGGCGTCGGCCGTGACCGTGACCCCTTCGTCGGTCGGGCTCCAGGCGACCACAAGTTCGTTGTCCCTGGGCCCGTACCGGCAATCGTGCACCCGCTGCCCGAGCTCGTGACGACGAAGGGCGGGGAGTACCTGTGGGTTCCGTCCTTGCCTTCGCTGGAACGCCTGGCCAACGGACACTACAAGTCCGATCCTGTGATGCCTGCGCTCCCATTGCACGAACGGTTGGTCGGAGGCGCAGTTGGCCTGATGCTTGCCCCGGCCACTGCGGCTGGGTCCTTGGTTCGCGGCAAACGGATCGTTCATCCCGTCGGCGTCGGGTACGAAGCAGAACTCGAGATCTTTGATCCACCGCTGCGGTCCCTCGCGGGGACGCAATTGGCAACGCCAGGCCGACTCCCGGCTCGTGTCCGCCTGTCCCGAGCGTTCGCGTTTCCCGGCCAGCGTCGGGATGTTCGCGGTTTCGCATTGCGGCTGATCGTTGATGGGACCGAAGGCGTCCAAGATCTGCTGTTGGCCACCGTTGCCCCTGGCCGACTCGGAAACGCAGTGTCGGTCCTGCTCGAGAGCTACGACGGCACATACTCGACCATGGTTCGGCTTCGTGCACCGGCCGGGCCATTGCTTTTTCACATTCGACCACGACAGGCCTTGCCATCCGATCCGAACATCGAAGCAGGATCAGGCGTCGGGCTCCGATTCGACGTCTCTGCCGGCTCATCGTCAGATGAGCTCCGGATTCTTGGTGTCCTCACGCTTCTCGCTCCGCTGGCAAATGCGGAAACCGAAGCGCTCTCGTTCTCCCTCGCCAACGACGGCGCTGGGCTTCGAGCCCACGGAATCCTCAACGTGGCGCGAAAGATCGCCTATCGCTCCAGCCGTCGAGGTCGATCGCTGAGGCAGAGTTCCGCACGCTCGCATTGACGACCGGGGAGGTTGTCGAGCCGTTACCCGGTGAATGACGTGTCCGTGTCTGGATGGGGCCACCCAATCGGGGTCACAGTGGGTGCATGAGTCGATGTCCGGGAGGCCAGCCGCGACGACGTGCGGTATTTGCGGTAGGTGGAGAGCGGCGCTGACTCGTGCACAACACGATCCTGGCCACGGTTGTGGTAGCCGACGACGACGCGAATGTGCGTGACGCGCTCGCCGGTCTGCTCGATGATCATCCGTGTCTTCAAGTCGTGGGGCTTGCCGGCACGGGTCGCATGGCAGCCGAGCTGTGCGGGCTTCATCAGCCCTCGCTTGCCGTCGTCGACGTGATGATGCCCGATGGGGGCGAGTTCGCGATTCGCGCCATCCTCGAGGTTTCTCCGTTCACGATCGTGTCGATGTTCACGGCACGATCTGATCGTCTGACCCGTGACCGAATGCTTGCGGCGGGTGCGGCCGCCTCGTTCACCAAGGGCGGTGCTTCGGATCTTGCAAACGAACTGGCCGGGCTGTGGGCGTCCTGGCGAGGTCCCGGCTCGGATGCCGCTGACTGTGGTGAGGCCCCGGCTGACCGAAAGAGACCGCGATCGCCAGTCGGTTGGGGGTCAGTGGACTAGTCGGTCTCGTCACGGGGCAGGAACGGGCCGCTGGGTTGGCCGCCGCTAATGTGGGCCCATGGTCGTGCGCGCAAACGCTGAGGAATCAGCATTCGAAGGGGCCACCGCTTCCTTCATGCGCTCCATGCTCGGTATCGATGGCCGCTGGCTCGCCAACCTGGCCGGCGATGGGCGTCCGAGCGAGACGCTTCGGTATCTGTGCGACTCGGCCCGTGACTTGCTCGGGGCCGACGACGTCGCGGTCCGCTTGTACGAGGGAGCGATCGGCCTCTCGGGCCTCGTCGAATCCGGGCCGGGAGTGCTGGGCAGGGAAGTGGTGGTGCCGCAGCTCATCGCTGATGTCGGCAACCCTGCAGACGGACCCCTCGGGCAGCTGGAGTTCTGGTGGGCCGACTCGGAGCGGCAACCGACTCCGCTCGATGAGCTGGTCGCGACCCGTTTCGCGACGATGGCGCTCCTCGTGCTGGAGCGGCACATGGGCAAGCGCCGCCAACTCCAAGCCATTGCCCAGGAGCGCGAATCAACCGCGGGAGAGATCCACGACGACCCCATACAGGTCATGACGGCCGTGTCACTTCAACTCCAGCGAACCGCCTCGCGCCTTGCAGACGGCGAGGATCGTGCCGCGATCCAGCAGGCGAGGGCCCTCAACGACGACGCCATCGACCGCCTCCGTCACGTCATCTTCTCCTTGCACCCCGCCACCCTGGCCGAAGATGGACTCACCGCCTCGATCGAGGCATATTGCGAGAGCTACGTCGAGCCCGAGGGACTTGCCTGGAAGGTCACAGGTTTTTCCGATGATGAGGTTCCCCTCGAACTCGGTGCGCTCGCGTTCCGGCTCTGTCGGAACGCCCTGGTGAACGTGGTCGAACATGCCCAGGCGAGTGCGGTGGTGATCGATGTGTCCTCCATCGACGGACTGTTGCAGGTCGAGGTGCGCGATGACGGCATCGGGTTCGACCTCGCGCAAGTCCGTCACACCAGGGTTGGGCACGTCGGTATCCCTCATGCGGTGACACTGGCCCGCTGGGCCGCCGGCACCTACACGACGGTGAGCACCCCTGGGCAGGGCACAACCGTCACCGTGAAGCTTCCGATCCTCTGACCGGTGTCTGGCTGCGTCGGCGCTGTCTGGTCGCTCGGTCGAAGGCGTCGTGCGACCCGCTCAGGAGCTGAGCGATCGCCAGGTGTGGCCCGGCAGGAGGATCTCGTCCTGGCTGGTGGGGCCGTTCGAGCCTGCTGGGTAGGGCTCGGATCGTCCCTGACTCCAGGCGTCGAGGACGGGGTCGAGGATGTGCCAGGCCCAGTCGATTTCGTCGACGCGCAGGAACGGGGTGTGGTCGCCTTCGAGCACGTCGAGCAGGAGCTGCTGATAGGCGGTGACCGTTTCGGTGGTGGTTCCGTAGTCGGTGTGGAGGTGGCTTCGCTCTGCGGCCATCTCCAGGCCGGGGGTCTTGGTCTGGAGGAACAGATCGATGCCTTCGGGTTGGTCGAGGCGGAAGATCAGCCAATTCGGTTCCGGCTTCGAGAGCTGCGTGTGGTGGAACAGCTGGGTGGGTGGTTCGCGGAACCGGTAGGCGATCTCGGAGAACTTGGCGCCGAGCCGTTTGCCTGATCGGAGGTAGAAGGGCACGCCTTGCCAGCGCCAGTTGTCGACCTGGAGGCGGACTGCGGCGAAGGTCTCGGTTGTGCTGTCGGCGTCGATACCGGGTTCATCGCGGTACCCGTCGACGAGCCTTCCCTGCTGGTTGCCCCTGGTGTACTGGCCGCGGGCGGCCCATGTGTTCACATCGGCGGAGGATCGGCGGACCGAGCGAAGAATCTCGACCTTGTGGTCGCGGAGCACTTCGGCGTCCCACACGGCGGGTGGGTCCATCGCCGCAAGGCAGAAGAGTTGGATGAGGTGGTTCTGGATCATGTCGCGTAGCGCGCCGATGCCGTCGTAGTAGCGGTAGCGGCCTTCGACGCCGAGGGTTTCGGCGACAGTGATCTGGACCTGGTCGACGTGGGTTGCGCACAGCAGCGGCTCGATGACTCGGTTGGCGAAGCGCATGACGCTGAGGTTCTGAACGGTTTCCTTGCCGAGGAAGTGGTCGATGCGGAAGATCTGGCTCTCGTCCCAGTGGCGGTGGAGGTCGGCCTCGAGGGCGGCGGCGGTGGCCCGGTTGGTGCCGAAAGGCTTTTCAACGACGAGGTGGTGGTTGCCGATGTCGGTGATGCCGGAATCGGCGATCGCGTCTGCGGCTTTGGGGAACAACCCGGGGGGAAGCGCCAGGTAGTGGACGTTCGTCTCCGACATCAACGGTCTGAGATAGGCGACTGTTGTCGCGGTGAGATCGCCTTGCCGATAGCTCCACCGGTTCAGCAGCCGAGTCAATGTTGCCGGTTCGGTGTTCTCGGCGGCCAGTGCGGTCTCGATGTGGTTGGTGAAGTGGTCTTGGGTCCAGTCCTCGAGCGCAGTTGCGACGAGTCGAACGTCGTGGAGATGACCAAGCTCTTCGAGCCGGTACATGGCCGGGTACAGGAGCCGGCCGGCGAGGTCCCCGGTTGCTCCGAAGATGACGATGGTTGTGGTCATGGCGCTTCTTACGGGCTCGGTTCAAGGATTCCACGGTGCCTTGGGGCCGCAGTGAGGTCGAGCGCGAGGGAGGCGAGATTGGTGTGACCGGCTGCCGATGGGGTCGCTTGCCGTGCGGCGACGACCTGGTTGTACAACTGGAGGTGGCGTTGTGTCATGTGGATGGTGCTGAAGCGTTCTTCGACGGTGGCCCGGCATAGATCGCGGTCAATCGTGTGGATCTGGTGCACGGCGGCGATGAGTTCTTGGTCGGTGTCGGCGAGAAAGCCGTTTGTTCGATTGACGATGATCTCCGGGGCGGCGCCCTCTCGAAACGACAGAACCGGGGTTCCGCATGCGAGGGCTTCGATCATGACCATCCCGAAGGGTTCGGGCCAGCGGATGGGGTTGATGAGTGCCTGGGCGTGGCCGAGTAGCTCCAGTTTGTGGTCCCCCTTGACCTCGCCCACATAGACAACGTCATCACCGAGGGATGGCTCGATCTGGGCCTCGAAGTATCGCCGTTCGGACTCCTCGCGCATCTTGGCTGCGATGAGGAGGCGCTTTCCTGCGGCTCGGGCCATGCGGATGGCGCGGTGTGCGCCCTTCTCGGATGCCATCCGGCCGAGAAACAAGAGGTAGTCGCCGGATCCGTCACCAATGGGAAACGCATCAGGGTCGACCCCGTGGTGGATGACGGCGGCGATCCGCACGCCACTGGCGCGGCTGGCCTGGTCGTGGGAGATGGAGATCACGCCGACGGTGTCGCAGATGCGTCGATAGAGATCGTTGAGCTCGTCGTTGAACGGGCCGTGGTTGGTGGTGACCACGGGCGCTTCGGTGAACCCGGAGACTGCGGCGAGTATCGGGCCGGCCATGGTGTGATCGTGGATGATGTCCACGCCGGCGGCAGCCATCGCGTCGTAGGCAGCGGTGACGTGTCGCAGCTCGGGGACGCAGGATCCAATGCGCATCCCTTCGGCGCGGTCGAGCACGAATTTCATCGGCACCGGGCAGGTGCTTTCTCCGACAGTGAAGAGCACGACGTCGTTGCCGGCGGCCTGCAGGCCCCGGGCGAGTTGGTCGATGACGGCTTCGGTGCCGCCGTAGCCGACCGGCGGGATGGCGGCCCAGGGCGGTGCGATGAGTCCGATCTTCATGATCGGCTGCTGGGTTTGGGTTGGTCGGATTTGAGTCGCCAGACGTAGCCGAGGCTGTAGTGCCATTGGCCGCCACACGCGAGGCAGGTGAAGGCGACCGGTTCGGTGTCGTTGATGAGGAAGTCGCGTGAGTTGCAGTCGGGGCAATCGGCGAACAGGCCGTGGTCTCCGTGCACGTGGTGGGTCGTCGTCGATGGTGGCGGTGATGTGATCATGGTTGCGGGCTCCGTGGTTGTTGGTCGCGGTCTGTCATCGCGGTTCGCTGTCGTTCTCTGGTTCGGGTGTGGTGGGGTGGATCGTGACCCCCGGGTTGAGGCCGGTGATTCGGATCGAACCGTCTGCGACCTCGATCGTTGCTCTTCGGGCTCCGACGGCGACTTGTTCGACCCGGAGTCCATCGAGCTCGGGACCAGGGTCGGGTCGGATGTGGACTCGGCCGGCGGGAATGTCGGGGTCGAGGCCGAGGAGGGATCTGAGGACCAGCAGCGGAGCAGCCGCTGCCCACGCTTGGGGCGAGCAGGATGACGGGTAGGGGACAGGGGCTGGGAGGTCGTCACGGCCGAAGCCGGCGAAGAGCTCTGGAAGGCGTCCTGCGGTGAAGGTCGACGCGTCGAGGAGACCGGCAGCAAGCTGGGCGGCTTGTTCGTGATGGCCGTAGCGGGCGAGGCCGGCGACGGCGATGGCGGTGTCGTGGGGCCACACTGAGCCGCAGTGATAGGAGAGGGGGTTGTAGCCGCCGTTGGCAGTATCGAGGGTGCGCAACCCCCAGCCGCTGAACAGGCCAGGGCCGGTGAGCGACGCCGCAACGGCGGCCGAATGCTCGGTGTCGGCTATGCCGGTCCACAGGCAGTGACCAGGGTTCGACGTCGCACTGGCGATGGGTTGCTTGTCGCGGTCGAGCCCGATGGCGTAGGTGCCGAGGCTGTCGACCCAGAAATCGGCGTTGAATCGGTGCTTGAGTGCACTCGCTTCGCTGCGGCGCTGCGCCGCCATCGCACGGTCGCCGAATGCGTCGGCGAGCTCGGCTCGGCCCAAGAGGGCCCCGTAGACGTAGGCCTGTACTTCGCAGAGCGCAATGGGGGCCTCGGCGATGCTGCCGTCGGCGTGACGGATGCCGTCCCAGGAGTCCTTCCAGCCTTGGTTCTCGAGCCCTTGAGGGGTGGAGCGCTGGTATTCGACGTAGCCGTCGCCGTCGGAGTCTCCGTAGTTGTCGACCCAATCGAGGGCGCGGTCTGCATTGGGGAGTAGCTGGTCGACGAGGTCGCGGTCTGCGGTCCAACGCCAATACTCGGCCAGGAGCATCACGAACAGGGGGGTGGCGTCGATGGTGCCGTAGTAGATGTTGTGGCCGCCGAGCGATCGGGCGGTTGAGGCGTCGAATCTGACTTCGTGCAGGATCCGGCCGGGTTGCTCCTCTGTGAGGGGGTTTTCCGTTGCGCCCTGGAGCTCGGCCAGCGAGTGCAGAACGCCACGGGCGAGGTCGTGATCGACGATCAGCGCCATCCAGGCCGCCAGGATCGAGTCGCGACCGAACAGCGTCATGAACCAGGGCGCTCCCGCCGCCACGACCACGCGACTGGGATGGTCGGGGTCGAAGATGCGCAAGGCGCCGAGATCTTCGATCGCTTGGTCGACGGCCCGCGCCATCGAGGGATCGCCGGCGGTCATGCGGGGTGCGTCGTTTCGCCACTGATGGAGACGTCTGACGGGGATGGCGTCGGCCACGGGATCACCGCAGCGGTAGCTCGGCTCGATCGTGTTCTGGTCGATCTGGAGCTGTATCTCGGTGCACAGGCGCCAGGCACCACCACCGCTGATGTCGACCAGCCAGCCGTCGTTGTCATTGGGAGCAGGGCAGTGGCCCAGGCTGAGGGTCATGGCGCTGTGCGGACAGGAGAGCTCGGTGCCGTCGGCGGTGCGACGGCGTTCGACGTGTTGGGTGTCGCGGATGCGTCCGGCTTTGACGTCGAACAGGCTGGCGAAGTCGCTTCTCGCCTGGAGCCGCACACGTACCGTCGAGGTTGTCGCACCGTGGTTGCGGATCTCGAGGTCTTCGCGCATTCCTCGCCCGACATGGCGGCGGCGGATGACTGACAGGGCCGAGTCGGCGCGACCTGCCGTCGCCGGCGTTCGGCCAACGAAAGTTGCGGAGAACGGACCGTTGGCGATGGTGCTCAGCGACTCGACGCGGGCTCCGTCGATGGTGAGCACGAGCCGGTCGAGCACGCGCGTGTCCGACATGAAGAGCCCGTGGGGTCCGCTGCCGTCGATGTCGCCGGATCTAGCGCTCACCGCAAAGGTGGAGCCGTCAACGAGCGTCACTTCCGTGCCCGGACCAGCCGGGGTCACCTGTTCTGCGTCCTGAGTCCAGGGGGTGTCGGCCGGCGAGGGAGGTTCGAAGTCTGACCGGTTCATGCGTGCCTGCTTTGGTCGGAGGCCCCGGAGGAGACCTTTGGGCAAGGTGTCGCCGAGGAAGTTCTGCCCTCGAACTCGATCTCGAGGTCTCCTCGCACGAGGTCGCATCGGACCTCGTTCGAGCCGTCTGGCTTCCGTTGCAGGATCAGGTTCAGCGCGGCGTTGCCGATCTCGATGTTGTCGACACGTAGGTCGGGCAGCCAGCTCGGGAGAGTGGCCGCGATGGTGAGCCGATTCTTGTCGGCGTCTGGCACGAGGCCGAGCAGAGTCGTGAGTAGGTGGACGATTGCGCCTGATGCCCAGGCCTGGGGGACGTTGGCGCCGAGGTATGGCACTGGGAACCCGTTGTGGTCGCGAGGAAGGCCGGCGAACAGTTCGGGGAGTCGCCGGTCCTTGAATCGCTCGGCGGCGTCGAAGATCCCTCCGGCGATCTGGGTGGCCTCGTTGTCGAGCCCATACCGTCTCATGCCCGCAGCGAGGATCGCGTTGTCGTGGGGCCACACCGATCCCCGGTGATAGGAAAACGGGTTGTACGACACATGGTCGGCAGAGAGGGTGCGGACCCCCCAGCCGCTCCACATGTCCGGCGCCAGCAGCCGACGCGCTGTCTGCACAGCGCGGTCGGGGTCGACGGCGTGAGTCCACAGCAGATGGCCTGCGTTGGAGGCGACAGTTCGAATTGGCTTCTTCGCCCCGTCGAGGCCCAGATAGTAGGTGCCCTCGTCCTCCCACCAGAACCGTTCCTCGACGAGCTCGGAGAGGCGGTCGGCCTCGGAACGTAGCCGATCCGCGGTCCGCTGCTCAGCCCAGACTTCGTCGACGATGTCGGCCCAGGCCCGCTTCGCAGCGATGACATAGCCTTGGAGCTCACACAAGGCGAGCGGCAATTCGGCCCGCTGGCCGTCCTCGGTGACGATCGCGTCGCCGGAGTCCTTCCAGCCCTGGTTGTAGTAGCCGCCGCGTCGAGCTCGGCTCGAATACTCCTGGAGACCGTCGCCGTCGATGTCACCGTCGGTGTCGATCCAGGCCAAGGCCCGCTCGACGTTGGGTCGGATCGCGTCGAGCACGCTGCGGTTCCCGTGCCAACGCCAGGCTTGGGCCGCGGTCCAGACATACAGCGCCGTCGAGTCGTGGCTCCCGTAGTACGGAGTATGTGGAATCAGTCGGAAATGGGCGAGTTCGCCGCGGCGCAGCTCGTGGAGGATCTTGCCGGGCTGCATGTCGCGCTCGTCGTCGTAGCCGTCACCCTGAAGCGCACCGAGCGCGTAGAGGGCGCCCACTGGGAACATTGGGGACAACGCCAGGGTCTGCAGGGCCACGACGAGCGAATCGCGGCCGAACAGCGCCGTGAACCACGGCACTCCCGCAGCCGGCACCCATCTGGCATCGTCGGGGACCGCGGTGGGCTCGTTCGCGGTTGCAAGCGCATCGTGTTGATGGAGGCGCAAGCTGGCGAGATCGTCCACCGCTCGCGATGCGGCATCGCTGGGCCCAGCGGCCGAGGTCGAGAATCGGGCGGCCTGAGCGAGCCATGACCTCCGGGCCTCGTCGATCGAGTGCGAGCCACCGGTGAGCGCATGGCACGACCGCACCGGAGACGCGAGATCGAGCTGGCCGCCGGCCGGTTCCCACACAAGGCAGGTGTGCCACCGCTGACCACGGTCGAGCTGTACCCGGAACGAGATGCCGCCGTTCGCGAATTCAGGAGCCGAATCCGAACGCTCTGCCCTGACAGTAAGGGAGCGCTCGAAGTCGTCGTTGCGATACCGGGTTGTCAGCCGTCGCTCATCCTCAGACCAGCTGCTCTGCAACATTCCTCGGCGAACCACGGTCCGGTCCTTCGCCTCGAAGATGTCGGCGAAATCGCATTCGAGGCTCACCTCCATCGTGATGGCGACTGCACTCGGGCCGTAGTTCACCAAGTCGTAGTCCTCGTGGAGTCCTCCGCCCATGGCTCGTTCCAACCGAAGATGGAGAGCGCCGGGCTCGATGTCTCCGTTGGGTGAGCGCAGTCGCGGGTTCGTGAACTCGAATCGAGCCCCGAAGGCCGACACCGCGGCGCTTGCCAGCAACACGGGAGCGGTTCCGCCGAGGCGTAGCCGATAGCCGGATACGAACCTCGTGTCGGCGGCGAAGAAGCCCTGTCCGGAGTCGCGGGACATTCGCCCGTCCACGTCACACACCAGGACGTGATCGTCGAGGTGCAGCGTGATGAGGTCAGGACCGACACGGACATCCATCAGGCTCGCGCCCCCGCTGCTAAGCGAGGGGCCCCGAACCAACCGATCTGAAGTGTCTTGAACACGTCTTTCCTGTCTTTCTCCGCAGGCCGTTGGCAATTGGTCAGCCCTCTCGGTCCAGCGTGCTGCAAGGGGCTGTAGCCATCAATACCCACGAACGTTCTCTCGGTGACGCATTCATGTCATCGACGCTGCGACGACGGGCGCGGATTGGCGGCGGTGCTGACAGGATGGTGACAAGTCGAGCGTGTCGCTCGTTGCCATCAGACGAATCAGGATCGAGAGCACGAGGACAATGGACACCACCGAGGGCGAACCGATCACGGTGGTGATCGTGGAGGATCACGACGTGGTTGCGTTGGGCCTGAGGGCGCTGCTCGATGACGAACCCGGCATCGTCGTAGTCGATGCCGTCGGTACCGTTGCCGCCGCCGTGGCGGCAGCCGATCGACGTGAACCCGATGTGATGTTGATGGATTATCGACTGCCCGATGGAACCGGCGCCGAGGCCACCCGCAAGGTGCGTCTGTTGGATCCGGCTCCGAACGTCGTCATGGTCACCTCAGTGCCAGATCGGCGCGTACTTGGCCAGGCGCTCGATGCCGGTTGCACGGGCTTCGTGTCCAAGAACGCCGACCGAGCTGATCTCATCGCTGCGATTCGCGCTGCTGCCGCCAACGACTCCTACTTCACACGTGACGTCCTCCAACATTTGGTACACCTGCGCCGCTTCGAACAGGTCGAGGGTGGCGAGCTGTCAGATCGCGAAGTCGAGGTTCTCCAACTCACCGCCGATGGTCGCACGTCCGATGAGATCGCCGATCAGCTGTGCCTGAGCCCTCACACCGTCAAGAATCATCTACGCCACGCCATGGCGAAGCTCGATGCCCACACCAAGCTCGAGGCGGTGGTCAAAGCGGTCCGAGCTCGTCTGATATCGATCGATGACTGACCGATTGACCGGACCGTGCCTCGGTGTTGCACGCAGTGTTGTTCGACATCGATCCCCGTTGGCTGCCGACGTTCACCGTGATGCTGGTGCTGTCGGGTGGGATTCGCGACGTTGGGGTTGTCCCAGGACTCTGCTGCCACGGTGATTGGCTCGATGATCGTCGCGCCGTTCGGTGCGGCGATGGTGGAATTGGGCGGAGCTGTCGCGGCGGCATGGCCCACGGCCTGTCACTGCCCCATGACACACCGGTGTCATGACGCCTCCCGGCGGTTAGGTCGAGACTGACTGTGGACGTTCGCGGGAAGGATGGGTTCATTGCTGGGATTGATACGGAGGGTTGGCCCCCTGCCCCGCTCATGAGTGGGACGGGTCGGCGCGCCGTCGTCGCCGCTCTTCTGGCGAATCTCGGAGTGGCAACAACCAAGTTCTTCGGATTCCTGATCACGGGTTCCAGCGCGCTGCTGGCCGAGACGCTTCACTCGATTGCTGACACCGGCAACCAGGCACTCTTGCTGCTCGGCGCTCACCGGGCGGGTGAAACCCCATCACCGGCCCATCCGTTCGGGAGAGGACGCGAGCGCTACTTCTGGGCGTTCGTGGTCGGTCTGGTGCTCTTCGGACTCGGCGGCGTCTTCTCGCTGTACGAGGGGGTGCGAAAGCTGCAGGTGGGCGAGCACGAAGTCACCAGCCCGATCTTCGGTGTGTGCTTGTTGCTCGCCGCGTTCGTGATCGAGGGTTTCTCGTTGCGCACGGCGGTGGCCGAGGCTCAAACGATCCGTCCGGCAGGTCAGAGTTGGTGGTCCTTCATTCGCCGCACCCGCAACCCCGAGGTGACGGTGGTGCTACTCGAAGATGGAGCCGCAATCATCGGCCTCACGATGGCGATGGCGGGTTTGATTGCCGCGTGGGCCACAGGCGATCCGGTCTGGGATGCTGTGGCCACGATCGGAATTGGCGTGCTGCTCTGCCTCGTCGCCGGCCTGCTCACCACGGAGATGAAGAGTCTCCTGATCGGCGAGACCGTCTCGGACACGATGAACGAGGCGCTCTGGGCCGTCATCGCCGGTGTGGACGGTGTCGATCGTGTGCTCAATCTGAGGACAGAACACATCGGGCCCGAACAGGTCCTGGTGTGCGTCAAGGTCGCGATAGCCGGTCCCGCCGACCTGGACCGAGTCATCGATGTCATCGATGCGGTTGAGGCTGCCGTAGAGGGGCTCATGCCCAGCACGCTCACCTGCTACGTCGAGCCCGACCGGTATGACGCCACGCGACGCGATGTTGAATGGACGTGACGACATGACCGATCCGAGACACGAATGTTGGGAGCATTCATGGCCACGCGAATGACGGCAGGAGCGAAGAGGGCAGTGAAGCTGCTGCTGTTCGCGCTTGTCGTGCATCTCTTCGTGATCCCCCAGATCGGCGGCGCCGAGAAGGCCCTGTCGGTTCTGGGTTCGGTGAGTCCGGAACTGGTGGTGGCGGCTGTGGCGCTCGAGGGTCTGTCGTTCCTGGCTTATGCCCGGATGACACAGGTGCTGATACCGGCCGAAAACCGGCCTGGGCTCGGGTTGTCGTTCGGAATCGTGATGGCCTCGACGGGTGTGAACCATGTCGTCCCCGGTGGCGCGGCGACAACGGCGACGCTGAACTATCGACTGTTGGGCCGCGCCGGAGTACCCAGCGACGAGCTCGGATTTGCCCTGGCTTCGCAGGCGATCGGTTCAGCGGTGGTGCTCAACGTCGGCCTGTGGTGTGCGTTGGTGGTGTCGATCCCAACCAGCGGCTTTCATCCGATCTACGCAACGGCGGCAGCCGTCGGCGCAGTGCTCATCGCTGTCTTCGCGGCGGCAGTGGTCGCGATGCTACGGGGAAGGGACCGGTTCGCCGATCGGGTAGCGAACGCCGCCGGTCATCTCCCGCGAGTCGACGCCGATCGTGTGCACTCCACGACGCTGAACCTGTCCCGGCAGCTCGATCTCCTGGTACGAGACCGGCGGCGCCTGCGGATCGTGACCGGTCTAGCGGCGGTGAACTGGCTGCTCGACGCCGCCGCCCTCTGGGTGATGCTCTTGGCGTTCGGACACCGGCCCGGCATCGTCGGCCTGCTCGTTGCCTACGGACTGGCCAACGTGATGGCCGCCATCCCGATCAGTCCCGGCGGGTTGGGTGTCGTCGAGGCGATCCTCATCCCGACGCTCGTCGGCTTCGGGACCCCGACAGCCCAAGCCTCGATCGGAGTCGTCGCGTATCGCCTCGTCAACTTCTGGCTCCCCATACCCGTGGGTGCAGCAGCGTATGTGGCCGTGAATCGTGCCACGGCCGGAGGCCCGGCGCCGGGCTTTGTGACCGAGATCAATCGTGAAATCGAGTTGCGGCAATGATTCGCCCTCCGGTAGCTCGCCGACCCGCTTCATTGGTGGAACAGTGGACGGGGAGTCATGCGGTGCTGGTGGCGGGGTCCTGTCGGTAGAACGTCCCGAGGGCGTCGTACAGCTGCGGCTTCGCCGTAGCGAGTTCTGCTGGTGTACAGAAGAACGCTTCGCTTGCGACGGCGAAGAACTCTGCAGCGTTGGTCCACGCGTATGGACGCAGGACCTCGTCGCCGGGCCGCACCTCGGGCCGCTCGTACTCGTCAGCAAGGACAGCTGCCCATCGTTCGAGCTGTGCGCCTCGTAGCGGGGGCGTGCCGTCCGAGTACCCATCGCGCATGTCGATCTTGTGCGCGAATTCGTGGATCACGACATTTCGTCCGGCCCCTGGACTGCGGCTGTCGGCCAGTGCGGCATCCCACGAGATCGACAGGGGACCTGACTGTGGTGTGGCTTCGCCGATGGTGGTGAGCGCTCCGGTCGTCACGACCCCGCGCACGGGCCCCGCACGGTTCTTGAAGGAGGTGGCCATCGTTGGCCGCACAATGATGGAACCGACGTTGCGGTAGATCGAGAGGTCGAGGCTCAGGATCGGGATCGCTGCGTTTGCTGCGATGGTGACAGCGATCTCGGTGGTGAGCTCCAGCGGAGCCAGCGGTTCCCATCGCTTCTCGGCGACGAGCTTCGCGGTCAGCTCCAACAGCCGCTGCCTTGACTGTGGACCCAACGTCGAGGCCAGCGCGACGTTCGTCGCCAGGACCTCGTTGAGCTCGGAAGTTGCGATGGTCGGATGACGGTTCGGATGATGCCAATGCATGGTGGCCTGACCGGGTCGAGAAGTAGGGATCAGTGTGGGGCTGCCCCGCACCCAGGTCATGACTCGGGTGCGTCACTGGCACAAGCACACGTTCACCCGGCGCTCGCCGTGCCGGTTGCATGACGCAGACGTGTCAATCCGTTGCACATCCCCAGGTCTGTGCCCAACTGCGGCCATCGCCGACAGTGAGTTTCGCCCGATGTCGACGATCGATGCCCCGGAGAAGCTCAGATGACTAACGCATCAGCGACAGATCCCGGACCGGTGCCGTGGACACTCGCGGCAGCCGGTAGGAATGCGTGGGCGCTTCTCGGAGTCGGGCTTGTGTTGGCCAGTTCGGTATGGCTGATGCTGCGGCTGATCGTGGTCGTTGTCCCAGTGGTCGTGGCACTGTTGCTCACTGCTTTTCTCTTGCCTGTCGCCAAACGATTGCAAGCGGCCGGCATCCCCAAACTGGCATCGACCTGGTTCCTTGTCCTCGGTCTCCTCGGCATCATCGCCGGTTCGATTTGGTGGATCGTTCCGTCGGCGACGTCGGAGGCGGCCAATTTGAGCGCTTCGGTGAGCGACGGGTTCACGCGAATCGAGGACTGGCTGGTTTCCGGCCCCCTCGGCCTGTCGAAGCTGCGCGTCGAAGGCTGGGGCACCAGCTTGCGTTCGCAGGTCGGATCGTTCGAGTCGCAAGTGGCCAAGGGTGCGTTGGCGCAGACGCCGCTGGCGCTGGAGTTGGTCGCAGGCACGGTGTTGGTCATCGTGTTGACCTTCTTCTTCGTGAAGGATGGCGCTGCGTTGGCGGCCCGGTTGTCTCTTCGGGCTGACCCGCGCCGTGTTCGGCAACTCGCCCGTACATGGGCGGCGTTCTCCGGCTACGCCAAGGCGCTCGTCGTGAACGCGGCAGTGAATGCGATTGTCATCGGTGCAGCCCTCGCTCTGTTGGGTGTGCCGCTGGCCCTACCGATCGCCGTGGTCACCTTCGCAGCGTCCTTCGTGCCCATTATCGGCGCCATCGTCGCGGGGACCATGGCCGCGCTGGTTGCGCTCGTTGCTGCCGGACCCGGCACTGCGCTCGTCATGGTCGCAGTCACCGTGTTGGTTCACCACCTCGAGGGGTACGTGGTCGGTCCGATCATCATCGGCCGCCATACCGGCCTCCATCCCGTCGTCCTCATCCTCGCGCTGATCGTCGGTGTCGCGGTTGGAGGAATTGCCGGGGGCTTCTTGGCAGGGCCAATCGTTTCAGCGGCCTCGGGGTGGCTGGCTCCGGATTAGGCAGGTCCGGCCCCTCGACGACGTGATTCGTCGGAGGCTGGCACATACGTCCGAGACGCCAGCTCTGTGGCCACACCCCATCGTCGCTCGTCGACCCCGACGCCATCCGTTGGCGGGCGCCGCCTCGTCGGACGGTTGTCCGATGGATCGGCCAAGGTGATCCGGATGCTGTCGGTGCAACCAAGTGCGAGGTCGTCCACGAGCATCATCGATTGGGAGATCACGATGATCGGAGCATCGACGCCCGCCGACAGAGCGAATGCGGTTTCGGTCGCTTCGGCGACGATTCCGGCGAGTCCGAGCAGGAGCAGCGGGGCATCCGACCGTTCCACGATGACCAGTTCAACGTCCTTGGCCACCAACAGTTCGAAGGGTGACGACCCACAGCGGCCGACCGCAACATCGGTCAGGTGCAAGGCAGCACTTCCCAGGTCCCAGTCGAGTTCGTGCTCGAAATCAGTGGCGATCGCGTCGAGGACAGCTCCGACGCCGTCAAGGCGTCTGGTGCAGAGCCACACACCTGCCGCGGCAAGGTCGTCGGCAAGCCCGACAGGGAACCCCGACCCGATGGCTGCCTTCTCGAGAACCGCCCCAATTTCGTTGCGTGAACAGATCACGTCGGTTCCAGAACTGGCAGCCACCAGTCGTCGGCATCGAACTCGGCGCCGGCCACCTCGTCGAACAGGGGCGCCCCCTGGTAGAGGGTGATGCGGGTCCACCGGTCGCTCTTCGGATCGAATTTGCTCGCCCCGAAGAACGCGAGTTTGGCTCGCAGCATGTCGATGGGCAGGCAACCGTCACCGATCAGGTTGTCGTGGATCTCTGCGTAGGGATGTCCGGCTGCGGTCTGAACCCGAAGGGTTGCGAAGCGGTGTTGTGGGTGAGCGGCGAGAAACGAGGCGACCGACTGATCGGACGGTGCTTCGGCGAGTGCAATGGCGAGGCGCTGCACCTGGCGGGCGACGTCGAGTGGCTGCTCGAGATCGGCGCCCGGCTCCTCATATCGTCGTCCGAGGCGAGGTTCGAGTTTCTCCGCCGACACATACCAGAATTGCGAAGACTCGCTCACTGACTGGAAGTCGATGTCGAGCGCCCATGCGAAGCTGGCGGCGACCAGTTCGCGGAGCGAGACCACTCGCATTGACGGGTCGAGTCTCGGTACGACCGGACTAGACATGCAGTCCGAGAGGCCGTCGATGAGCGGCCCGTGAGACTCGAGCAGGAGGGCCACGATCAGTTCCTGCGTCTCGAGCGACCATCGCTGCGACTTGTTGACGAGATGATCCCAAGGGAGCGGGGTGTCGAACCACTTCGAATCGAGTGTGGCCTCGACCTCGACGAGTTCGGCGGCGAGTGTCTCGATCCGCTCCGACTGATTGGCGTCGTCGACCCGCCATTGGGCGACATGGCGGCGGGCCCGCTGAAGGAGGGTCTTCACACGGCGGATGGCGATGAGGTCTGGATCCTCGACAGCGCGGACCCTGGCCAGTGCCGTCTCGCGAGCCATGACCCAGTTGTTGAACAGGATGGGATGGCTCACGATGAACGGAGCCATCCCCAGGCCCGTCGCGTTGCCGACGCCGAGATGTCGCTTGAGCCGCCGATCGAGTGGTTCGAAGGTGGCGGGCGAGCGACGGCGGGCGACGTCTTCGACCAGATCGAGTGTGAAGCCACGGATGAGCCACACGGTGAGCATCTCGGCCCGAAAAGGAGCGGCCATGGCCGGCCGATCGGAGAAGTTTTCACGGTCGGCGATACCGAACTTCCCGTTGCCGTACACAGCCGTTGTCCGCATCAGGTAACCCACCGAGGCGAGCATCTCCTCGTCCGGCTGGCTTCCTCCAGCCAAGCGGGCGACGACGTGGTCGAACAGGCGCGCCGATTTGTTGGCACGGCTGAGTGTGAGATCACTCGCCCGGTATCGGGCAGCCTCCTGCATCGGCGCCGCCGCTTCGAGGCGGTCCAGATCGTCGGAGGTCGGGACACCGTCGAACAGCACAAAGCTGGTGTCCCATGCCTCGGCGATCACCCGGTCGGTCCGAAGGGCCGGATCGAGCGGTGTGCTGAATGCCGCCAGGCTGTAGGGATACCCCGAAACCGTCACCGTGTAGACGGCCCGCCCGAAGCCCATCTCGTCGATCGCCCAGACCGGACGGGTGACGGTTGCTCGCTCGGCCGCGAGGAGTCGTAAGAGCGAGCGCATGAAGCTGAGCCGCGTCGGGAATGAGCTCCCCATCCGACACAAGCGCATCACTTCGTCGGCAGGGCGGAGCGGCCGCTGGGGCGGAACCTCGGGCTCGCTGGTCGAGGTCACGGGGGCCCGAACGACTCGTCGTAGAATCGCAGCCAGTTGCCACCCATCAACGCATCGACCTCGTGGCCGGCGAAACCCACGGCAGCGAGGCTGGACCTGATGTTGCCGAAGTCGGCGTTGTTCCGGAACCACTCCGGCTGAGGGGGGAATCCAGGCGCTGCTGCAGAACCCTCGCCGTAGTCGGTGGCCTTCGTCCAGCGCCCATTGCGCATCCACGCCACCACTGAATCGGGTTGATCCTGACAGAGGTCGGAGCCGAGTCCGATGTGTTCGAAGCCATAACGCCCGGCCGCGTCGTAGGCCATGCGGCAGAAACTCTCGACCGTGCAGGCGGAGCCGCCGTCGAGGTGGTGGGGATACAGCGACAGACCGAGCATGCCCCCGGCCGAGGTGAGCGCACGGAGGACGTCATCGGATTTGTTCCGCAGCGCTGGATGCCACCACGACGGATTGGCGTGTGTGATGGCAATCGGGCGCTCAGAGAGTTGGATGGCCTCCAGGGTCGACCGATCGCCGGAGTGGCTCATGTCGATGACCAGACCGACCCGGTTCATTTCCTTGATCACCTCTCGGCCGAATCGGGTTACCCCCGTGTCGACGTCCTCGTAGCAGCCGGCCGCCAACAGCGACTGATTGTTGTACGACAGCTGCATGAAGCGAATGCCGAGCGAGTGACAGATCTCGACGAGGCCGACATCGTCCTCGATCGGGGACGGGTTCTGGAACCCGAAGAACACAGCGGTTCGTCCCTGCTCAACCGCTCGGCGAACATCCTGGCCGGTGCGCCCCGGGAAGATGAGCTCGGGGAACCTCTCGAACCACCCATTGAACGTCTCGATGTTGAGCACCATCTCTCGAAACGACTCGTGATAGGCGATGGTGACATGCACCGCATGGACACCGCCGTCGTTCAGTTCCCGGAAGATCCTCTCGGACCAGTTCGAATACTGGAGGTTGTCGATGAGGGGAGCGCTCACCCGAGAAACGTACCCGAGTGGCTCCATCGGTCGCTGGGTCGCGATGCGCAGCCCTCATTGACATCAGAGGGCATCTGTGTGATTGCTGCCTGGCCGCGGTCAGTTGGCTTCTCTGAAGATGACGATTGGGATCTCTCGGCTCGTGGCTGACAAGTGATCCGACATCCCGGGGAGATTGTCGGCGATCCTGCTGAGCAGTTCGCTTCGTTCGTCGCCGGTGGCGATGGAAGCAATCGAGGGGATCGAGGCGCCTGGCACTTCGATGGTGACCTCGCAGTCGCTCTTGATGTTGCGATACCAGTCCGGATGCTCATCAGAGCCCCCGTTGGCGGCCGCAACGGCAAGATGGCCGCCGGCATCGATGAACCCGACGGGGGTCGTGTGGGCCACGCCGCTGCGACGGCCAATGGTCGTCAACAGCAGGATGGGAGCGCCTTCCATCGGGCCTGACAGCTTCCCGCCATTGGCACGGAATTCGCTGATGACGCCCTTGTTGATCTCTCGCATGTCCATGTCTCGAGGCTCCTCGTCGCGAGCCAAGCGATATACAAGGCTCGATTTGCACAAAGTAACGTTTGTTGTTCCGAAGCACAAGTCAATCCTTGTGTATTCGGTTGGTTGATGGCACGATGGGGGCGTGCCGGCCGAGGATGTATTCGCAGCGCTCGCTGCCCCCCAGCGTCAACAGATCCTTCGACTCGTGCGAGACGAGGCTCTGTCGGTCGGCACCATCGCTGCGACATGTGGGGCCAGCCAGCAGGCAATCTCCCACCACCTGCAGGTGCTGAAGGACGCCGGCCTCGTCGAGATGCGTCAGGAGGGACGCCGGCACCTCTACGTGGTGAACCCCGATGGCTTCGAGTCATTCGGCTCGTTCGTTGCCGACCTCTGGCCGAACGGACTCAACAAGCTCAAGGCAGTGCTCGAGGATCGAGAAAAGTGACGGACACGTTCACGTGTTCGATCGAGGTGCCGGCACCACCCGAAACCGTCTTCGACTACTTCATCGACGCCAAGCTTCTCCTGACCTGGATCGGCGACTACGCCGTGCTCGATGCGCAGCCGGGCGGGGAGTTCACTCTCGACATCGAAGGCGTCCCTGTACGGGGTCAGTATCTCGAGGTCGTCGCCCCCGAACGGGTGGTGGTCTCCTGGGGCCACGCTGGATCCGAGGCACTTCCCCCGAATTCGACCCAGGTCCAGTTCACGCTCACCCCGGCGGCCGGCGGTGGCACTCTCGTCCAGGTCGAACACCGCAACTTGCCTGCCGAGCAACTGCCTTCCCACCGGATCGGTTGGCCCATGTTCATGGGCCGGCTTCGCGATGCCGCCAGTTCCTAGCCGACCTGCTCCGGCCGTGCCCGCTCCGAAGCGAAGCTCGAGTCATCGTTCGCGGCCGCGTGCGCGCGCCTCGGCTGGAGCAAGCTCGTCGATGGCGAGGTGGTCGCCTGGTGTGGTGCGGTGGACGGCCCGGAAGAGCAGATGGACGCCGACGGGGAGAGTCAGCACCATGGCCACGGCGGCGATTGCGAGGTAGGCGGCTCCAGCCCAGCCGAGATGCCAGGCGGCTCCCAAAGCCGTGACCAGGAAGGCGACCGGACTTGCTTTGCCCGCGGCGTGGAACCGGGCGTAGTTGGTTTCGAAGCGGATCAGCCCGATCCCGGCGAGGACAGCGACGAGGCTGCCGATGGCCATCAGGATGTTGGCAACGGTGTTCATTGGGCACTACCGGGACTCGGGTACTCGTGTTCGAGGAAGCGGCTGGCGGCGACGGTGGCGGTGAATCCGATGATGGCCAGCACGACGAGCATGATCAGATTGGTGCCGTCCCGGGTGCTCGCTGCGTCGACCGTGATGGCTCCCATGAGGGCGATGAGCGTGACATCGAGTGCGATGATGCGGTCGGCGAGGCTCGGCCCTGCGATGAGCCGGTAGGCGCCGCAGAGCCCAGCGAAGCCGAAGCAGCAGATGGCAAAGGTCGTGATCATGGAGAGACTCCACTCGTCTCGAGTGGCAGCGCCTCGGCGGCGAGGCGTGCGAGATCCTCGACGTGGGCGACGGTGCTGGCTCGCCGATCGATGTGGAGAAGGTGGAGGTAGAGGGTGCCCGTGTCGGGGTCGGCGTCGACGACAGCGGTGCCAGGGGTGAGGGTGATGGCAACGATGAGGAGCAGGAGGTGCTGGCGGCTGTGGTTCGGAACGTTGACAGCGATGATGCCTTCCTCCGTCCGATCGGTGGGGGTGACGATCTCGACGGCGACGTCGATCGTGGAGGAGATGAGGTCGACCAACACCAGCCACGCCAGCCTGGCGAGGGGAACGAGCTTGATGCCACCTCGTCCCGGCGTGCCGACTCCGGAGGTCGACACCGCAGTAGATATGGCAACACCGGTGACGATGTTGGCAGTGGAGATACTGCGCCAGAGCCCGCACCAGGCGAGGGTGAGGGCGCCGATCATGAGTATTCGGCGGATCGTCACTGTCGCGATCACGAGAGGACCTCTGTGATGTAGCGCTGCGGGTCGCGGAGGTCGTCGGCCGCACGACTGCTGAGGTCCAGAATGGTTCCCGCGAAGAGCGAGATGCCGAGGGTTCCGACGACAGCGAGGCTGGTGGCCCCGACCATGAGCCGACGGTTTGCCACGGCCTCGACCGCTCGCTCGGGTGGTTTGGCACTGGTTCCCCAGAACACGCCGAGCCAGATCTTGGTCATGGACAGCAGGGTGAGTGCCCCGGCACCGAGTGCAACGACCACGATCGGCGTCGAAGCTTGATCGATACCGGCGGAGATGACCGCGAACTTGGCCACGAACCCGGAGAATGGTGGAAGCCCGGCAAGGCTGAGGGCAGGAATGGCGAACAAGGCCGCGATGACGGGTTTGCGGGCAGCGAGCCCGCCCGATCGGTCGAGGGAACTGCTGCCCTGGTGGTTCTCGATGAGTCCGCCGACCAGGAACAGCACAGTCTTGACGGGCATGTGATGAATCAGGAACAGGATCGCCCCGGTCGTGCCGGCAGCCGAGAAGAGGCCGAGACCCATGAGCATGTAGCCGATTTGGCTGATCACGTGGAACGACAGGATCCGCTTCACGTCGCTCTGGGCGAGCGCTCCGAGGGCGCCGATCACCATCGTGAAACCAGCCACGATCAACATGACCGGGCCGAGATCGTCCATGCCGGTGAGGGTGTGGAAACGGATCATTGAGTAGATCCCGATCTTGGTCAGTAGCCCGGCAAAGACGGCGGTGATGGTGGTCGGTGCGGTGGGGTAGGAGTCCGGCAACCATGAGAACAGCGGAAAGATGGCAGCTTTGGTGCCGAACACCACGAAGAACCAGGCGCCGATCCCGAGCCGAACGCCGGAGTCGAGCTCAGGGAGGCGCTCGGCCAGCAACGCGATGTTGATGGTTCCCGTGGCGGCGTAGACGAAGGCGACGCCAAAGAGGAACAGGGTCGACGCGAACAGGTTCATCACGACGTAGGTCATGCCGGACTGAATCTGGCCCCGCTTGCCCTGATGGGTGAGCAGCACGTAGCTCGACACCAGGATCAGCTCGAACGCAACGAACAACGTGAACAGATCGCCGGTGAGGATCGCCAGCGACACGCCGGCGGTCAGCACACCGAGAAGCGGACCGGTGAGTTCGGGGTTGGCGCCCCACGTCGTTCGCCGCTGCCCGATTGCGAATATCTCGACGACCAAGATAATCAACAGGGCAACGGGGAGCACGAGGGCGGCGAACAGGTCGGCGACGAGCACGATCCCGAGCTCGGGGGACCAGCCGCCGACACGGATGGCATGGGACCCGTCTGCCTCGACTCGGAGCAGGATCCCGCACGCGGCGATGGCGGCTGCGGCGAGGCCGACGAGGGTGATGGCGTCGCGGGTAGAAGCTCGGCGCCGGAAGACCAGCCCGGCCGCAGCCGAGATCAGTGGTGCGAGGATGGTGGTCGCAACGAGAAGGTTCACGCCGCCACCTCCTCGTCCGTGGTCACAGCGATTCGACGATCCTCGAGGTCGTCCTCCACGAGGTCGTCACCCGAAAGGACGTGCTGGCACCTGGCAAGCGCCAGGAGGAACAGGGTGAGGCCGAAGGAGATGACGATGGCGGTGAGCGCCAATGCTTGAGGGACCGGATTGGCAACTGATTCGGGAGTGGTCTGGTTCGCGATCGGTGCTTCGCCCGGCGGCCCACCCGCTGTCAGCAAGGCGAGGACTGCTGCGTGACCGAGGAGCGAGAATCCAAGGATGATTCGGCTCAGGGATCGGGCGGTGATGAGGTACACGCCGATGGCGGTCAGGCCACCGATGGCGGCGAGGAGAGAGACGCTCATCAGCGGGCCTCGCTGGAGGTGATCTGCGACCGGGTTGGGTCTGGATCGCTGAGCCCGTCGAGAAGTGCGACAACGAGGCCGATGACGATGGCGGTGACACCGATGTCGAAGGGAAGTGCTGTCCCGGACTTCACCTTGCCGAATAGCGGAAGCTCACGGAAGACGACCTGCTGGTCGAGCAGCGAGTCTCCCCACAGCAGCGGGGCGATCGCCACGACCACGACGATCACGAGACCACTGGCAATCAGCGAATTCGCATGGCCCGGACGCTGCAGGCCAGTCACGGTACGGAGTGCGACGACCGCGCCGAAGACCAGGCCGGCTGCAAATCCGCCACCAGGGTTGTTGTGTCCGGCGAACAGAAGGTAGACGCCGACGACGATGGCGAGAGGTGAAGCTGCCTGTATCCCGAGGCGCACAATGGGCGAGCGAGTTGTGATCATGATGACTCCTGAGCCGGCTGGAAGTTCGCGAGGGCGAGAATGCCGATGGCAACGGTGGCCAGCACCACCACTTCGCCGAGCGTGTCGAGAGCTCGGATGTCGGTGAGGATCACGTTGACGATGTTGTTGCCGCCGCCCTCGTCGACCGACGCCGCAGTGAGATCGGCCAACGGGGTCCGGCCCACCGGGTTCGCACCCGATGCGGCGAGCGCGACCGTCACACCGATTCCGGCGAGAGTTGAGACAGCGAGCCGAACGTTGCGCCACGTGGTCTCGACTCGGGGGAAGCTCCGAGCGAGGTGGCCGAGGCCCAGGACGAAGCCGACGACGACGATCGTTTCCACCAAGAGTTGAGTGAGAGCGAGATCGGGGGCACCGTGCAGCACGAACAGGCCGGTGACACCGATGCCGACTGCGCCCAAGGTCAGCGCAGCCCCCAGCCTCGACCCAACGAACGCTCCCGAAACTGCCGATGCCAGGATTGCGGCAACGAGTGCGGCCTGCAGAGGTTCGTCCCACCACAGCAGATGGGAGGTTCCGACACTGGCGAAGAATGGAGTCGCCGCAATCGCTGCGACGGCTGCCATGGTTGCGACATACACCGGCAGGGAGCCGTGCTGCACTCTGGCTGTGACGAGCCGCGCCGTCGTGAGCGTCCGATCGATGGCAGCATCAGCAACGTTCGCCCCGACAGGGGATGGCGCTCGCACCGATCGGTGAGCGAATCGGGCGCCGAGAATGGAGCCGGCGAGGAGAATCGCAATCGAGAATCCGAACGCGAGCTGGAGGCCCGGCCACCGCAGCAACGAATAGACCGACGCGGCGTCGTTGAGTTCGGTTGCTGCCGGGACGATGATCTCGTTCACGTGACCAAGGAACACGAATCCGGCCAGCCCGGCCGCACCCAACACCACGGCTGAGGCCGTCATGGCATCACGGCGAGGGGCAACCTCGGTTGCGGGGCCCGGGCCGAAGACGGTCAGCAGGAATCGCACGGTGTATGCGACGGTGAGCACGGACCCGCCGATCACGCCGAGCCCGACGATGAGCTGTTCAGGCCCTTCGAGTTGGAGTACAGCCTCGATGGCCGCTTCTTTGGCGGCGAAGCCAAGCAGCGGCGGTGCGCCTGCCATCGACAGCCCACCGGCCACGGCAACCGCGAACGCGATCGGCATGGAGCGCCACAGCCCGCCCAACTGCTCGATGTCTCGGGTGCCCGTTCGGATGTCGATCTCTCCGACCACCAGGAACAGGGCGGCTTTGAACAGCGCGTGGGCGAACAACAACGACACAGCTGCGAACACGGCCTTGCCGGTGCCGACGGACAGGAGGGTGATCAGCAAACCGAGCTGAGAGATCGTTCCCCACGCCAGGATGAGCTTGGCGTCACGGTGACGGAGCGCCCCGACCGCTCCCCACAGGATCGACACGACACCAAAGGCGATCCCCAGCGACTTGAATGCGGCGACGTTGGCAAATGCGGCGCCGGTGACGGCGACGAGCAGCACCCCGGCTTTCACCATCGTTGCGGAGTGGAGATAGGCGCTCACCGGTGTCGGCGCCGCCATCGCTCCTGGCAACCAGACGTGGAATGGCACTTGGGCGGACTTCGTGGCTGCACCGACGAGGACGAGTACGGCAGCGAGTGTTCCGGCGCCGCCGCTGACCGGCTCGAAGTCCGAGATCACCGATGTCCCTGAGGTGTTCGCCAACACGATCAAGCCGGCCAGCAGGACCAGGCCGCCGACACCGGTGATCATCAGTGCTCGCCGGGCGGCGGTGAGCACCGAAGGGTCAGTGTTCTTGTGGCCGACCAACAGGAATGACGTGATCGAGGTGAGTTCCCAGAAGATGAACAGCGTCCAGATCGAATCGGCCCAAACCAGCCCGAGCATCGACGTCGAGAACGCCAACAACGAAGCGGCGAAACGGCCGCCACCCGGTGAGGTCGGGGAGAAGTAGCCGGCGCCGTACACGAACACCAAGGCGCCGATACCCGACACCAACAGCGTCATCAACAACGCCAGTGAGTCGAACCGGAACCGCACGGCGAGATCGAGGCCTCCAACCCAAACCAGCTCGACCACGGCCGGTTCAACGCCGTTGACGAGCTGGACCACGGCCCAGATGGCCGTCGCTGCAGGGGCAACCGCTGCAACGACGAGTCCTTTGGCCGTCGAGACCCGCCCTGCAAGAGCTGCCAGAACGATTCCGATCACATGTGCGATGAACAGCAGCCAGGTCACGTTCGTCAGGGTATAGATACTTCCGAATAGATACAACGTAATGTAGGTGTTAAGAGCTGTCTGTTCTTTGGAAGTGAAATACTGCTGAACGACCCATCGTGAAAACAGCCGATCAATTACCGCTATTCTGGGCCGTATGTCCCTCGAGCCTGATCTACACCGCTGGACCTTTCTGACGAATCACGCGCACGTCCTGATTGCGATCAGTCGCAACCGTGAGGCTCGGCAACGAGACCTCGCAAACGACGTCGGGATCACTGTTGGAGCGGTGCAACGAATCATCCACGAACTCGAGGCTGCGGGGTACCTCACGAGCGAGCGAGTCGGCCGCAGGAATCGCTATGAGGTGAACTCGGACAAGGGGCTGCGACATCCCCTCGAGGACCAGCACACCGTCGAAGATCTGATCGCTTCTCTCGAGCAGTAGGCCCTCGCTTCGCGCTCGACGCTCACTCGTCGGCCTCGCTGGCGTCATCCACCTCGGCGTGGGGGAGCCGAACCGTCGCGACGAGGCCCCGTGGTTGGTTCGGGCTGAAACTGATCGTTCCGCCGTGTGCAGCAACGATTGCCCTGGTGATGGACAGTCCGAGCCCGTTTCCTCCGCTCGCCCGGCTGCGGGCTTCATCGACACGGTAGAAACGGTCGCCGAGATGGCTGATCTGCTGACTCGTCAGACCTGGGCCTGTATCAGCGACGACGATGACAGCTTGGTTGTCTACTGTCGAGAGAGCGATCGAGCACGCAGCCTCGACCGGTGTGTGAGTTCGGACGTTGGCGAGCAGATTGTCGATCACTTGACGCAGGCGTGTGGCGTCGCCTTCTACGGTGACCACTCCGGCGACACTCGTGGTCACCGCCCTGTCCGGCTCGAGCGTTCTGGCGGTGTCGACGGCGGCCAGGACGATCTCGGTGAGGTCGGCGGTCTCGGTGGCGACGGGTCGTTGCTCGTCGAGGCGGGCCAACAAGAGGAGGTCGTCGACGAGGTCGGACATGCGGGCGGTCTCGGAGCGAATACCGGACATGGCGCGCTCGAGATCAGCCGGGCGGTCGCGTGCCCCTGTTTCGAACAGTTCGGTGTATGCGGCCGTGGCCGCCATAGGGGTACGGAGCTCATGCGACGCGTCGGCAACGAACTGGCGCATCCTGGCCTCCGATGCGCGCAGCTCGGTGACGGTCGTCTCGCGTTCGGTTCGAGCGTTCTCGAGGCGATCCAGCATGGCGTTGAGGGCCAGCGCCAGGCGTCCCACCTCGGTCGGCGACTCTGACCCGGGAACTCGGCTGTCGCTGAGCGCTTCATCCGTGATGGCGGCGGCGCTTGCTTCGACGACACGGAGTGGGCGGAGTCCGACGTTGACCAGCCACCACGCGAGCGCCAACGCAGCAGCGATGGCGGCGGCAGTCGCGGCGCCGAGGACAGCGATGAGCCGGGATCGTGTCTCGTTGACCTCATGGAGCGATTGGCCGATGATGATGGTCGAGCCATGGCGGAGTGGGTCGACTCGAAGCCGCATCTCGCCGCCGTCGCTCGCGGAGACCGTCTGATTCCGGACCCGGATGTCCACGTCAGCCACCTGAATCGAGACTGGATCGTCGCCTGGTTCCCGGGCCTCAGACGTGAAGACGGCGGCCCCAGACGTGTCCACGATCGTCACGAACAGCCCCGGGACGATCTCTGGAATCACCCGCCAGTTGGCAGCATCGCCGTCGGCGATCTGTTCGGCGGATGTATGGGCGCGCTGGAGGGCATCGTCGACCTGCTTCAGCTGGGACCGTGTGACGAGGACGTACGTGATGATGTTGGCCACGAGCAGCCCGAAGAACACGGCCAATCCGGTGCCGATGAGGATCCTGCGACGTACCGACACGGTTGGTCAGTCCTCGACGTTCGGTTCGCGCAACACGTAGCCGACGAGCCTCACGGTCTGAATGAGTGGGGGGCCGTGCTGATTGAGCTTCTTGCGTAGATAGCTGACGTAGGTCTCGCAGATGTTCGAGTCGCCGTCGAAATCGTAGTGCCAGACATTGTCGAGGATTTGAGCCTTGGACAGGACCTTCCCAGGATTAGTCATGAAGTACTCGAGGACACTGAACTCGGTTGCGGTCAGCTCGATCGCCCTGTTGTTTCGGCGCAGTTGATGGGCGTCGACGTCGAGTTCGAGGTCTGAGAACGTAAGGATGTTGGTGCCGTCGGCACCGACACCGACTCGTCGGAGAATTGCTCGGACTCGCATCACGAGTTCTGCCAGTGAGAACGGCTTGGTGAGGTAGTCATCGGCCCCCGCCGCGAACCCCGCAGCCTTGTCCTCGAGCGTGTCGCGGGCCGTGAGGAACAGGACCGGAGTCTGGCTGCCGTCGCGGCGGAGGCGGGTCGAGACGGCGAACCCGTCGAGGTCGGGAAGCATGACATCCAGCACGATGAGGTCGGGACGGGTCGTGCGGGCAGCTTCGAGCGCCTCCCGGCCGTTGGTTGCCTCGGTGACGTCGAAGCCCTCGTAACGCAGCGCCGTGGACACTGCGTCCACGAGCGACGGCTCGTCGTCGACAACCAAGATGCGGGCCGGCTCGTTCATCGAGCGGAGGCCCCAAGGATGGTCTGTTCGTGCATGGAGCGAGTGTGGCACGGGTGAAAGCGGCAGGAGCGCGTCTGGCGCGAGTTCTACGAAGCGATACAGCCGGCACTCAGCTGGCGTTGAACTCGGCCCCCCATTCTGTATTCATCCCCAACGACTGCGAGCATCCTCGTCGAGACAGTACGTACATCGATGGAACTAGCATCCGCCTCACCAATCGAGCAGGGTCACTGCGAGGACCCGCCGCCTCCTGAACCTGTTCACCGACCGGCCGCCCGCCCCTCCGGGCGGCCGGTCGTGACAATGCTCGAAGGAGCTTCTGAATGAGTCGTGAGATGTGGTATCTGACCCGGAGTTCGGGCGTCGTCGCTGCGCTTCTGATCGTCGCCGCTCTGCTCTGGGGGTTTCTCTTCTCGGCGCGCGAAACCGGTGAACGACTCCGTCCGGCATGGTGGCTGGACCTGCACAACTGGCTTGGTGGCCTGGCGCTGATCTTCACTGGCGTGCACGTGGTTGCGTCCGTTCTCGACAGCACCTCAGGCATCGGCCTCTTGCAGGTCCTCGTTCCCGGTACCGCCGAACTCGACGGCTGGGCCATCGGGTGGGGTGTCATCGCCACCTACCTGCTCGCAATCGTCGTGTTCACGACCTGGCCACGTCGCCTGGGGAACCGGCGATGGTGGCGAGTGCTGCACCTCACATCGGTGGTCGCCACCGCACTGGCGCTGCTGCACTCGTACCAGAGCGGCACGGATACCAGCCGATTGGTCTTCCTGATCGGGTTGCTCGGTGCTGTCGCTGTGGCCACCTATGGGCTGGGCCTGCGCCTCTTCAGCCTCGACCTCCGCAAGCGACGTCGGGACGCGCCGGGGCGCGGGATCAAGAAGTCTCAGCTGGCTCACAGCCCGAGCTCAGCGTCCATCAATGGCACGGTGGCTGACTGTGGTCATGACCAAGATTGACGTTGCTCCCAATGAGCACGATTCGCAGCTCGCGGGGAGGCTCGAACGTCTCAATACCCGCAGGGCCCCCGCCGCTGCCACCGCCGTGCCCGACAATACTCGGCTCGACTCCGATCTCGCCGGTCGCTTGGAACGCCTTGCTCTCCGTAGCGGCTCGCCCGATGCAACGAGCACGCCCGCCGCGCCGGCCCCTTCCAAGCGCCGTCGCCACCCGGCCCGAAAGTCGCGATACGCAGCGCTGCTCCTCAGCCTGTCGACGACCGGCGGCCTGGCTGCCGGCTTCGCTGCCCTCGACGGACCCTCGAGCTCCCTCGTCACCGCAGCAGGCGGCATCGTTCCCGAAACCAGCGTGAGTGCACCTGTGACAACGGCCGCCACATCCGGCCTCGAGCCGGCCAACGTCGCCGCTCCAGTGCCGGTCGCCATGACGACGGTGAATGGGGACGTGTACACGAACAAGTGGGGACCGGTGCAGGTGCAAGCCATCTTCGCCGCTGATGGCAGCTTGACCTCGGTCGACGCGATTCAGTCGCCCTCCTTCGATGGCAAGAGCGTCCGGATCAACGACCGAGCTGTTCCTGTGCTCAACAGTGAGGCCCTCGCCACCCAACAGGCGCAGGTCGACACCGTGTCAGGCGCCACCTATACCAGCGTCGATTACGAGCGTTCGCTCCAATCGGCCATCGATGCGGCCCGTTCCGCCGGTCTGACCGAACTCGCATGAGCGAGGCACCTCCGATCGGCCGACACCACGTGGAGCAGGTCATGGGAATGGCCGTCAGCATCGACATCCGTGATCCGGACTGCCCGGCCGAGGCCGTCCAGGATGTCGTCGACTGGTTTCATCACGTCGATGACACGTTCAGCACACACAAGCACGAGAGCCCGATCAGCGCCATCGGCCGCGGCGAAGTGTCGTTCGCGGACACCACGGATGAGATTCGCGAGGTCCTGCGGCTCTGTGAAACCCTCCGGATCGAGACCGATGGTGCGTTCGACGCGTTCGAAGTCCCGGCCCCCAACGGTACGCGCTTCGACCCATCCGGTCTGGTGAAGGGATGGTCGGTCGAGGGCGCGGCACAGATCCTCGAGGCACACGACAGCAAAAACTTCTGCATCAATGCAGGCGGCGACATCGTCCTCCGGGGCCAACCCGAGCTTGCGGAGGAGTGGCGCGTCGGCATCCGCCATCCCGACAGCGCCGACATGCTTGCGCTCGTCATCACCGGCCGAGACCACCTCGCGGTCGCCACGTCGGCGACCTACGAGCGCGGCGCCCACATCATCGATCCCAGAACCCGACAGTCGAGCACTTCTGTGGCGAGCACCACAGTGGTCGGACCGGACCTGGCGTTCGCCGATGCCTACGCGACGGCGTTGTTCGTCATGGGGCTCGAGGGGCTGGACTGGATCTCCGCCCGTCCCGGATACGACGCGTACATGATCACTCACCATCACCAGACCCACTGGACGCCCGGTTTCGAAAGGTATCGCTAGGCGATCTCTGCGCGGTCGGTGTCGAAGGTACTGGCGGCCGCCTACGTCCGGGAAAGCTACATCATCTCACGAGGATCGACCCACAGGTCGAACTGATCCGGATCGACGGCCCCGGATTCGATGGCGGCCTGACGCAGCGAGATGTCACGAGCCGCTGCATCCTTCGCAATCGCCGCTGCCCGGTCGTAACCGATCTGTGGGCTGAGGGCCGTGACGAGCATGAGGTTGTTTTCGAGGTTTCGTTCGATCCGCACGATGTTGGGTTCGATTCCACGTGCGCACCGTTGGTCGAAGGAGCGGGCGCCATCGGCAAGGAGTTCGATGCTGTCAAGAACTGACGAAAGCATCACGGGTTTGTAGGCATTGAGTTCGAAGTTCCCCTGACTCCCGGCAAACGCCGTGGCGGCGTCGTTCCCGAACACATGAACCGCGATCATCGTCAGGGCTTCGATCTGGCTCGGGTTCACCTTGCCGGGCATGATGCTCGACCCCGGCTCGTTGGACGGAATGACGAGTTCGCCGATGCCGGTTCGAGGACCAGACGCCAACCACCGAACGTCGTTGCCGATCTTCATCAGCGCAACAGCCGCGGTTCGCAGCGTCGCACTCACTGCGACCACGGCATCGTGGGCGGACGAACCAGCGAAGTAGTTGGCCCTGATCGTCCAGTCGAGCCCGGTTTCCTCGACGATCCGAGAGACGGCCAACTCGGCGAAGGCGTCAGGTGCGTTCAATCCCGTCCCGACTGCGGTGCCGCCGAGCGTCAGATCGGCGAGCACCCGATCGGCGTGTTCGATCCCAGCGACGACTTCATCCAGCTGTGTGACCCATCCGGAGATCTGCTGGCCGAGACTGATCGGCGTTGCGTCCTGAAGATGGGTACGTCCGGTCTTGATCAGCTCGCGATGAGCGTCGGCTTTGCTTGCGAGTGTTGCTCCGACATCGCGAAGCGCAGGCAGCAGGTCTCGGTGCAACGTCCGACGGATGGCGAGGTGCATCACGGTGGGAAAGACATCGTTGCTGGACTGGCTGCGATTCACGTGGTCGTTGGGGTGAATCGGATCCTTGCTGCCGAGTGCTCCACCGGCCCGCTGGATTGCCCGGTTGGCAATCACCTCGTTGACATTCATGTTGGTGTGGGTGCCAGATCCCGTCTGCCACACGACGAGCGGAAAGTGATCGTCGAGTTGCCCGGCGATCACCTCATCGGCAGCGGCAACGATGAGCGCGCACCGTTCTTCACTCAACTCACCGAGCTCACGATTCGCAAGAGCGGCTGCCTTCTTCACGATTCCCAAGGCTTCGATCACGGCGCGTCCCCACCGGTAACGATCACCGCCGATCGGGAAGTTCTCGAGGCTCCGTTGTGTCTGCGCTCCCCAGAGCCGGTCAGTCTCGATCTCGATGGTTCCCAAGGAATCTGATTCTGAGCGCATGCCGACTCTCCCAATTTGACCGTGAGGTGACCGTACGTCGTCCAACGATTCGACGGTAGACCCGCGCGAGCAGGGCCACATCAGGAAGGTAGCCTCGGGATCGTCCGTGAGTTCGGCACAGCCGAGCGTCAACGGCGGGCAGGAGGCATGAGTGGGATCGCTGAACCGGTTGGCTGGCCTGATCGCAGTGCTGCTCCTTGTTGCGGCCTGCCAAAACGGCTCCGATGACCAGTCCGCCGCCCAGACGAGCACCGCTACTGCCAGCGACACCACACAGGCTCCCGACGACACCTCCACGGTCTCGACCTCAGCCGGTTCGACCGCCGTTGTCGACACCGCCGACATCCGATCCTTTGGTGCCGTCGGCGACGGCAAGACCGACGACACAGAGGCCATCCAGGCGGCCATCGATGAGACTGCGCAGGCCGGCGGTGGCACGGTCCGGTTCCCCGCAGGCGCCTACCTCGTGACCCAACTCGAGTGGCGGCGGGGTGTCAACCTCATTGGGGAGGTCACCGGCCGCGGTGGCGATGATCTCGGCTCCCAAATCGTGCAGGCCGATGGCGCGACCGACTCCCTGATCGTGACCGACACCAGCCTGCCCGACGAAGCGTTCTTCCATTGGACGGCGATGGAAAACCTCCGACTCACAGCAGCAGCAGACGGCTCCGGACGCGACGGCGTGACGGTCAGGAGCAGGACGGGTGAGAACTTCCGTATTCACCGTGTGCTCGCCGCTGGGTTCCCGCGACATGGCATTGCCCTGACCCGTGGCGGTGCACCGACGACGATCTCGGATGTCCACGTCTTCGGCAACGGTGAGGCCGGCCTGTACATCACCCGCCGTCCCGACGACCGCTACCAGACCTTTCGCGCCGAGCTCATCTCGGGCGACGACAACGGCTTGGCCCTCCTGCTGCTCGAAGGCGTCGGTGCAGCGGAGGAGCTGTTCTACATCGACGGATTGAAAATCGAATCAGCGACCGAAGGTCGGCAGCCGTTCGGAGTGGTGCTCGACGACACCAACGTCGCTCATGTGTTCATCCGCGACGTCTCGGCCATCGTCACCGGCGAGGGATCGATGACCGCTCTGATCGCCGTTCGCGGCTCCGACGCCCGCTTCTGGTTGGAGGGCTTCCGTCGTGGCGACGACCGCGTCGCTGCGGTAGTCGTCGATGAGGTGAGGAACACCACCTTCGCCGAGTTCGGCGACTTTGCCCTGTCCTACAGCTCGGGCGCCGTCCGCTACCGGATCGGCCCCGGCTCGATCACCGACGGAGCAGGCCACGAGCTCCGTCCCGTCGAGGCAGGACAGGCTCGCATCGTCGACGGGGCGATCACCGCGACGGTGCCTCACGATCTCGGACCCGATGCGGTCATCACGCTGACACCGCGAGGTGCGGAACAGATCTGGATCGAGTCCGTCGGCGATGGCGAATTCACCGTCAGACGCTCCGCTTCCGACGGTCAGATCTGGTTCGAATGGATTGGGTCGGTCTCGTGAGGCGACTCCCGTGGCGCAACGTCGTGCGAACAGCTCGGGACCGTGCGCTCGCCTCTGACCGAATCCTGGTGCTGGCCGGCCGCGGGGGGTCGTCGACGAGACGGTCGCCGCTGACCCGGCTGGTCCCTCCTATCCGGCACGGTCTCCCGCCTGGCCTCGATCCGTCTGTAGTCGAGGCCTCCGTCGCCCGACTCGGGGGTAGCAGCGTCGACCGATGCGCGCACGTTGCGCTGAGTGGGTGGAAGAGCGACACCTGGACCAGTCGGGTGTTCGTCGTCGACGCCGACGGTCGACGCCACACGGTCGTGGCAAAAGTGACCGACTACGACGACCACGTGCCGGCCTTCGACGGCCTGCCGTACGAACCAGGCCGGCCCGAGTTCGGCGTGCTCCGGTCTGTGCTCGCAGATCCATATGCAGCGCTCGCTTCGTGGATGCCCCGGCCGCTGTTCGCCGAGCCAATCGACGAACACCGATTCGTTTTCGTCTTCGATGACGTTGGCCGCACACACTCCGCTCGGTCGGGCGCGACTGACATGCTGCGCGCCATCGCTGCGCTCTCGCCGATGCATGGCGCGCTTCGCGCCGCGGGGGTTCCGAGCGACGAGCTGCTCGACCTGCAACCAGAACACCACGCCGACGCCCTGGTCCGGTACGTGCGCGAGCATCTGGCCCTGGTTCCGGAGTCCGGTGCAGCCGACCTGGCTCGCAACGCCAACCAGCTGATCGAGCGGTGCGCCACGCCGGCGTGGGCCGACGCCGCCGTCGGCCCGGTGCACGGTGATCCAAACCGTTCCAACGTCCTGTTCGCTCGCCGCAGCGACGCCCTCGTCTTCATCGACTGGGAGTGGGCGGGTCGAGGCCTGCCTCACCTGGACCTGGCGTGCCTCACCAAGGTGGTCCCTCCCGAGCTGGAGGACGAAGCGGTCGTCAGCTTCGCCAACGCTGATCCTCGCTTCACCCGCGACGAACACCGCGCTCTCCACGAGCGGGCGAAACTGCACCGTTCGCTGCTCGACGCCAGCTTCATGGCCGCACAGCGCGCTGCCAAACCGGGTGGCGTCCGCTTCGACCTCCGCAGTCCCATTCGCCGCGCTCATGAGGCAGCCGCGGCTCTCACGACTCGAAGGCAGCGCTGATGCACACCGAAGGCCCCATCGAGGTCTGGAACGCCACCGACGGCGGAGCCATCGAGATCGGCGCTCAAATTCTCGTTCCCATTATCGGGCGGATCGCGCACTGGTCACCAGAGGAGGTGCTCACGTTCACCCTCGATGGCTCCGAACCGCACCGGGTGTACGTCTCGACGGGCGAGGGGCGGCTGAGCGGCAAGGGTGACTTCTCGATCGACGCGATAGACCGATCCATGCTCGGGAGCGACGAACACGTGCTAGAGCTCCACCTTGCTCGTGAGACGGGTCCGGTAACGGCCACGCTGCGACTCCGTCCGACGCAGCGAGCGCCTTTCGAACGGCGGTTCGAGCTCGACACAACCGGCGTCACCGGGCCGGAGGAGGTCGTCCAGGTCATCGACGGTCGTTGGCAGATCCCCGACGGCCCAGGTCACCTCCGGATCGCACCGGGTGACGAGGGCTACGACCGAATCTTCGTCGTAGGCCGAGACACATGGACGACCGGCTATCGAGCCGACATCAGCTTCACGATTGACCGGTACCTTCCCGGCTCCCGATTTCACGCCTTCGGGCTGCTCTACAAGTGGCGCTCGCACCGCCAGGGAGACGGTCTCCACCTGCCACGGAACTGGACCGCCGGACTTGGCCTCTTCAGCTCGGCCGGCCCAGGGCTCTCGATCCGCTACGGCGAGGATGTCGAATACCTGCCTAACGGCAAGCGCATCGGCAACACTCGGCTCGCAGCGTCCCGCGTCGACCCGATTCGCTGGGCGCTCGGACGAACCTCGACCCGAGCGAAGGTTCTCCCCGCACTCCCTCAGTTCCCTCCTGGCACCACGATCCAGATGTCCATGACGGTCGACCACGGCCTCCACCGTCTCGACTTTCACGCGCTCGATCGCCCCCGCTCCCGACGGACCGTCGAGGTCGAGTCCCTCGAGCTCGTTGAGTCAGGCGCGGTTGGCTTCCTGGCCGCCTACGTGGCCACAACGGTCCACTCGTTCGAGGTCACCCCGCTCAGTTGACGGGCTGGTCGACGTCGACCTCGCGCCGCTTGGCATCGAGCGCTCGACGGAACTGTCCCCACCAGACGACGGTGCCGCTTACCTGGCCTATCGCAAGGCCGAGGACGGCTCCCGACGCGCCGCCGACGGATGCCCCGACCGTTCCGAGGACCAGCAGCGCTACGCCGACGATGACGCGTGCGGTCAGGCCCTTCCGGGCGGCGCCGAGTGCTCGGATGCCAGTCAGCGCCCCCAGCGTCACGCCGGAGGCCGCGACAGTGACCGTCACGAGCGGGATGATCGCCCGGCTCTCGTCCCAGCTCTGGCCGATGACTGCGCGGCCGAACGAGTCAGGGGTGAAGTAGATCAGCGATCCCCACACGATCGCCAGGCCGCTCGTGGCTGCGGCGATGGCCATCGTTCGGCGCTGGAGGCGAGCGAGTCCGCCCCGCGTAGTCGCTGAGTGGCTCAGCTCGGCGACGAGCGTGCCAGACGCGCCCTGGAAGATTGTGTTCAGCGGCGACATCAGGGCGTTTGCGCCACGCATTGCACCAGTGACGCTCAGTCCGGCAACCGCAGAGATGCTGAAGGTCCTGAGCTGGGCCGTTCCGGTTGACGCCATCGACTCGGCGAAGAAGTATGGCGCCAGATCACGCGAATCACGCGCCCACCATCTGAGCTGTCCGAGAACAGGGAACACGCCGAGGAGCCGCAAGGCCCAGATGCCGGCCATGGTGCCCGACACCCCCCAGGCGAGGATAAACAGCGCAGGGCTCGGACCGGTGGCGATGATGATCGCGAAGCCAATGACTTGAGCGCCGGACCAAGCCGCGTCCGAGCCGAACGCATACCGGCCCGCTCGCCTCGCGAACGCGACGTAGCGGGCAGTGTCTTGCACCAAGACCGTGGGGATAACGACTGCCATCGCAAGCATTTCCGAACGCAACTCTTTTGACACGATCATCGAGACGGCGGCGAGCACGATGCCGGCCAGGAGGCCGACCACCACAGCTGTACCGAGCGCACCACGCTCGAGCCGGCGAGGGTCGACACCACGGTCGTCACCAATTCGAACGACCAACACCTCGCCAGTCACCGACCGGACGATGCCCTGAGTGAGGTAGAACGCCGACATCACAACGGCGAACCCGCCGAGGCCGTCCTGGCTGGAGTATCGGGCCACGATCAGCACGACAGCGAGGTTCGTGGCGCTGTAGAGCACCTGGTCAGCGAGGCCCCAGCTGATGTTGCGCGCCGAACGGCCTGTCAGGGCTCTCTTCCAACTTCGGAGTCGAGCCACGCCTGTCGTTCCCATCCCGCGTTCGGGCGAACGCCCAAAACTTCAGTCTATAGGCAGCCATGGCCGCCGGCAAGGGGTCACCACATGCCTGCGAAGGACGACGTCTGCGGAGGCGAAAATTGCGTCGCGGCTGGTCAGGTGGGTCCAGACGACTGGCGCGATACGCGACGGCGGACCGCATGGCGCTGGGCCCGACCACGATCGAGTCGTACGACACACCACTGCTATTCACCCTGGACGACGCCTTGGCTCCTTCGATAGGAAACGGGGGGATACTTCGCCGGATTGTCGGGTCCGCAGCAGGAAGGCAGGCACTCCATCGGGTAGTCAGCATTTGCGTTGTAGAAGAACGGAACCGAATACCGGCTCACGTCTGACAGGTTGTTCGCGAAATGGCGCGTGCTGAGCACTCGATCGTTCGACCATTGCCGCAACAGCTCGCCACTGTTGACGATGAGGGCATCAGGGACGACCGGAGCCAGGATCCACTGCTGACGCAACTCGCTGAAGATGGCGAGACCGGGGCTGTCGGACAACAGGAGGGTCATGAAGGTCGTGTCGACATGCGGCGGGATGCCGACGAGGCCAATGTCGTCGTCGGTCTCGGGGCTCGCCGGATAGTGCGTCATGCGCAGCCGCCAGAACGGATCGCGGAATCCTTCGCCGAAGAAGTCCGGATCGAGATCGAGCGCCACCGCGTACACAGGAAGCAATCTGAAGGCGAGATCGGTCATCGTGCGGGCGTAGCTCTCCACGACTGTCTTGAATCCAGGCAGGTTCGCGTCGGGCAGCCACTGGTTGTCCTTGAACTCGAGACCGATGTCCGATTTGATCAGGAACGCCTCGTTGGGGTTGCCCTTTTCGCGCGCTGGTAGCTTCCGAGCTCCAACGGGCATGTAGCCAACCCCACCGACGTGATGACTCGGTTGGTCGATCAGAATCGATCGTTTGGTCTCGATCGGTAGCACATGGAACCGACGAGTGGCGTCGAGGATCGAGGCCAAGTCGTCCGGACTCACTTCGTGCCCGATGAGCTGGTGGAAGCCGACACGCTCGAGCGCGAAACGAAGGACATCGGCAGCAGCCTCGAGGTCGGATCGGGCACCGGTCCTGAAGTAGGGGCCGACGTCGACAACGGGAATGTCACCGCTTTCGGCCTCTGCAACCTCGGACGTGTCCCAGGTGAGTGACTCCTCGGTCAGCGCGATTGCCTTCGCGTCGGCGTCGAATGCTGAGGTAGCCATTCCGATGATGCTAGATCCTGGATCGTGCGGCCGACCTAAGGCAGCGGTAGCAGGGCCCGCCTCGATCGACGCCGTTGGCCCACGCGCGTTGCACGGAGGTCGAGTGCAACCGCTCCGAACGAGAGCGCTGCGCCGGCGACGAGCAGCTTCGGGCCCATGAGCGGGTGAAGGATGACCGATTGGCCCGTGAAGCGATACGCCATGGTGGCCGAGAGCACCGACAGAAGCATCGCGCACACGCGCCCTCTCGTTCTTTGGGTTCGCGGCAGCGCGAGCACTGCGAGAGCCGACACGCTCGTGATGAGCGCGAGCATCGGTGGCACTCGCCAACTGCCGTCGATGACCTGCATCCCCAGGAGTGCGTTGACGCGCTCGATGAATCCGATGGCAGCGTATTGTTGGTCGCCGACCGCAACGTACGGCACGAATGGGACGGCGACGAGGGCGGTCGTAGCACCGCCGCGGAGGAGATCGACGATCCTGATCGTCGGGCTCACCGGAGCTCAGCAATGATCGGTTCGAGGTTCTCGCCGTAGCCCCACAGCGTCAGCGTCAACTCGACGCCCGCCGGGATCTCGAGCGGACGTTCGAAATGGTCTTCGCAGTCCTGCTCGTCGTAGTACTCGGGTTCTTCGTACCAGTCGTGGGTCACCATGTCGGTGTTCCAGATCGTGATGGAACATCGGCGATCGAGGGTGGCCGAGTCGATGGCGAGCGTACGATCCCGGCGGGATGCGTTGATGCGAGCGATCAAGAGCCGGTTGTTCGCGTACGGTTCGAGCTCGATCGTGTCGCCGTGCTGGACCGGCAAAGTCTTTGCTGTTTCATTGATCAGGGTTTGCTCGAGCGGACCGCCGAAGATCGGAAGGCTGAGCTGGCTGTACCCGAGTCCGTACAGCGGATCCCTCACGATCGGGAGACCGTAGTGAGCAAGCGTCTCATAGACGGAGACCGACCACCCGTCGTCGCTCCGGACCGTCATCACTCGCAGGCCATTCCAACCGAGATCGCGGTAGAGGGAGGTGAAGATCGTGGCGTCGTTCTCGGTCGGTTCGCACCACACGGGTTTGTTGTTCACCGTGAGGCACCCGTCCGTCAACTGCAGTTCGTGGTAATAGTCGAAACCGTCAGCGTAGATCTCACCTCCGTCATGATCGGATCCCTCGATTTCCAGGGTGATCTCGCTCGCTTCGACCGTCGCCCGACCGTTGTCCTCCTGAACGACGCGGAGTGAATCGGGATCGAGGTCGACCTCGATGTCGAGCAGCCCTGGCAGCCACAGCTCCAGCATGGCTGGATAGTCGGCGAATGCTTGACCCTCGGCGGCGACAAGATGTTCGGCCGCGGCCGCCATCTGATCACCAGCCAGGGCGTCCAGGAACTCGACGACCGCCATCTGCGGAGTTGCGGAAGGGCTCGTGGCGATGACTTGGCGTTCCGCTGGAAACGCCGTCTCGAACTCGCCGTCGACGCGGAGGAGCTCGAGCACGGTCCGGCCGAACGAGACATACCAGCGGCCATCGATTTCAGTGACCATCAGGCCCGGCAGAACATCACTCGATGAACCGCCTATTTGGGTCAACTCCGACCAATCGTCTTCATGGTGGGTGAATTCCTCACGGAGGTACCCAGAACCAGGTCCCCACGGCCCGAGGTGGGAGAAGAACGCAGAAGCGACCTCGGTCGGGGCTGCCATGTAGAACTCGACCTCGTCGGTCTCGACCCAGGCGAGGTGATCGTTGTACATGGTCGACCGAAGCGGCGTCAGGGCAAGAACCTCGATCTCGAGCTCGGCGATGGCGTCGTCGCCTCCGAACTGCGGCCACGCGTCGGCAGCGGCTTCGACGGTGGTCAGATAGAGATCGGCGATCAGATCGCGTTCTGCCGGATCGATGTGAGCCAAGGCACCGAGAATGTCGCCCGAGTTGATCGCGGCCAGGAGACCGGAGACAGCGTCGCCGGCATCGTCTGCCCCGGCCGAGCCGTCGAAGATCACGCCGGAACCTCCCTCGCTATCGAAGGCTGGCTGGGTTGATCCGGATTCAGGGCTTTGGTCTGGCTGGTTTGACGTGCCCCCAACGACAACGGTTTCGCCGTTCTCGGAAATGACCGCCTGCTCTCCGCTGGTACACGCGGTCACGAGCGCGACGACCACGAGCGAGAACGCCACAACGCAGCGATGTGTCATGGTGTCTCATCGGCCGAACGGAGAGGCCCGTGAGCCCATCGGCCGAGGCGCTCAGCGTGCGGGTTGGAATTGCGATGTTGACGGGGCTTCGATACCGCCAAGGACATCTTCGCAGACGCACTCGATGACCTCGTCGCCGACTTCCGGCTGGCGGTCTCGCATCGCTGCGAGCACCTCGAGGTCGACCTGGCCGTTCGCGCTGACTTCGGCGAGGAGCAGGTCGACGGCGTCGATTCGCCACTGGCTACCGGCACCGTTGCGAAGGATGGCAGCGGCCCGCTCCGGCCCCATTCCTTCGCGGTATTGCCGGGTGTGAGTCATCGCGTCCCAGGCATCGACGACGCTGACGAGGCCAACCTCGAAGACAACCTCATCGCCGGCGAGTCCGTCCGGATATCCACGCCCGTCGACACGCTCGTGGTGACCCCGGACATGGGGCGACGCAGCGACGAGGCTCGGCGCTCCGGCGAGCAGCCGTTCGCCCTGCTCGGGATGTGTCTTGATCGTGGCGAACTCCTCGTCGGTGAGCGCCCCCGGCTTGTTGATGATGTCCGAGGGGATCACGAGCTTGCCGATGTCATGCAAGAGCGCTCCCACCGCGACGGCGCGGACGCGCTCTGGTGCCAATCCGGCTCGAATTGCAACCCGCATGGCCAGAGCCGATGTGCGCACGACGTGATCTCGCGAGATCCGATCCTTCCGGTCGAGAGCAAGCACGAACTCGTGGATCTCTGGGCTCAACCCGAGCTCGAGTGCGGCCAAGGGCTCGCGAGACAAAATTGGCGCCAGGATGTCGGCGACGCTACGGCCGCTTCGGTATCCGAGCAGCGCCGCGACACCGGCCCCCATCACCCCGACGTTCTCGGTCACAAGAACACCCCAGGAGGCTGCGCCGCCCGGCGTGGTCAACAGGCCTGCGGCCGAGGAGAACGCGATCGCTGAGATTGCGATGGCGGTGATCAGAGCAGGTTGCCTGCGACTGATCCGGTAGAGAAGCCGCTGCCGTCTCACCAGCAGCGCCGCACCGGTTGTTCCGCTGACGACTGCAGCAGCGAGGATCGCGGGCGGTGGGGTCGAATTGACGAACACCAGGAGGGTCGCAGCCGTGAACATGGCGATGCTCCAGCCAACCACCCACATCGCGGCACGATGAGCGCACCATCGACCAAAACGTGTTGTCGGAACCAGGAGTGGGAGCGCGACGAGCGCCCCGGCAGGGAGGGCCAGTGTTCCCGCCCACCTCATGCCCGGCGGTCCACCACCGATCAGTGGAGTCGTACCAAGCCCATGGCTCGTGGCGAAGACGGAGACCGACAGGAGGGCAGCGCCGAGGATGGCGACCTCGACGATGCGGCGCCGCCACCCGGCGACGACGACGACAAGGGCGAGTGAGACGCAGGCCGCGCCGGACACGCTGGCTGCGATGGACCAGGACTCAGCAGACACCGTCAGATCATCGGCACCAAGGCCGCGCGAGTGAGGGGCCGCTCGTCCACAACGAACTGTCGAAGAGGAGGGCCGAGCCTCCGGTGCGTTCGAAAGGGCGAAGCGTCGCTGCGACCGGTCGGTTGCGGTTCGTTCTGCCAGACTCTGGCGATGGACACGATCTTCGGTGCTGTCGGGGGTGCAGAGGGCCTGCTCAGGCTGGCCGAAGCCTGGCATGAACGGGTCATGGCCGAGTTGACGATCCCGTCTCCTCGGTACTCCACGATTACTTTGCGTGGGCCACGACCACAACCATGGTCCGCTACCACGACTCAGCCGACGACGTGCCAGACGGTCTGCGCATCCCGACGTGGTCATGGGACGGCCTGGAGGGTGGAGTGAAGGACACGCCCGCAATTCGTAGCGTCGACGCTGCCGGCTACTCGTTCGTCATCGACGAGACTCTGGCGATCACGCAGCGCAGGCAGCGTCCGGGACCACCCGAACGTCTGCCAGGCATGACCCTGGCCATCATCGACGTCGAGGCGAACGCACCGCACGGGGGAGAGATGCATCCCGATGGCGACGAGTTGCTGTACGTCATCAGCGGTCGATTGCGAGTGGTCAGCGAGTCAGACCCCTCCTCACCCGTCGTTCTCGGGGCCGGTCAGGCGTGCATTGTCAGGCGTGGCGAGTGGCACAAGGTCGAGATGATCGAACCTGCTCAACTCCTCCACGTCACACCGGGACCGAACGGCGACCACCGACCACTTGTGAAGGACCAGAACTAGATGCCGAAGATCGGCGGACCGAGCGATCGGGCAGGGGTTGCCTCCCTGGGGCTCGCTTGCTCGTCACGGAACGCTGCGGTTCCCGAGTGGGGGTAGCCTCGGCCCGCCATGAACGCCGAACACCGCCCGAGCCTCGGGGCACCGAAACCTGTCTCGACAGGCACTGCCTCGTACTATTTGGACCGATTGCAGGACTTCCAGCGGCGCTGTCCGACTTTGACTCCGCCTTCGTATTACGCCGAATACGGTAACAAGTGCCTCGGTCAGTTTCTGGCGTCGAAGCCGTCGCTGTCGCCTCGGGGCCAGCGCTGGATTGACGAAACTCTCGCGTTGCTCCAGGAGATGATGGAGCAGGAACGTCGCCGGGACGAGGACGGATTCGCAGAGTTGGAACGCGACGATGAAGCATTTCGTGACTTCGCCTTCGGCACGCACTCTCGGGCATACCAGGAGACGGGCGTGTTCGACCTCGACGTTTCGGATCTCTGGAGAATCGCTAGGACACCCGACCTCTCGGATCTGCTGAGCGACGATGGCGCCAAGGAGATCGTGCAGCTGGTCCTGGGTCGCGACAATGCTTCCCAAATCGATCGCACCTTGGATCTGGAGTCAGTGGGCGGCGGAGCGCTCGCCCGTGTCGCCCGATCGACGCGAAGACTTCGATCCTCGGTCCGCCGACGGGTTTGAAGCCCTCGGTCCAGCAATGGAGAGATGCTCCTGCTGAATGCGAGCGAGCCTCAGCCGGCTGACCGTTCGAAGTGGGACTTCTCGGCCGTCAAGAGCGCGTTCCCGATCTTGGAGCTTCCGAACTTCCTGTAGAAGAACCCGAGGATGCCTGGCGCGACGACGTCACGAACGACCAAGTGATGCATCACCCCATGGTCGGTCGCGACGAACCGATGAAGGGAGTGCGAGCGCACAGTGACCTTGGACCCGGCCTCGTATTTCTCGTCGAACTCGATGGTGGCGCTGTCGTTGTCGAAGCGGGTCACGATATTGTGGCGTTTCATCAGGCCCTCGTTTGTCCTGATGGTGACTGCGTGGGGCTTCGCTTCGACAAGGTCAACGGTGCTGAGACCGGGCATGTGGCCGACGACTCCGGCGAAGTATTCGCCTACGTTGCCGTCGATGTCCTCGACCACTCGATCAAAGCCACAGTCGATCTCCTTCTTTCCTTCGAACCAGACAGACATGGATCCCTTCCGGACGTGCGCTTCGAATAGCGCCGACTCTCCCATGCCATCCTGTTGGAGCCCAGGGAGCAACCATCAGCGGCTCAGGTCCAGCGCACCCAGGTCGTGGCCTCACCTGGATGGGCAGGGTCGAGCATGCTGTCAGTTGCTGCCGGCGTCGAGAATGACGGATTCGACCCAGTCGACTTCGAGGGTCGGATCGGGAAACGCCTCGGTCGCCATCACGGCCCGAAGCTCGGCCAGGTCGGCAGGCATCGTGTCGCCGGCGATGACGAGCCTCACCTGACCAGGTTCGATGTGGTGGTCGATCACCCGATGAGTCGGGTGATCGCTGTCCCAGTCGAGGACCGTTTCGTCCACATGCTGGGAGAACGTCACCTCCCGGTCGACATCGAGCGAGTTCCGCCGGGCCGGAATGACGACCCCGATTCCGGCGAGCGCGAGTACCGCGCCGACGGCCACGACCTTCGGATCTCTTGCCGGGGGTGACTCGATGAAGTCGGTGATCAACAAGACGACGATCGCGGCCAGGATGATGGCCAAGACGTTGATGCCATAGAGAACCGCAGCGCCACGAGCCAACGACAATTCTCCGAGCTCGAGGACTAGGCCAATGGTTGCCAGTGGCGGAACCAGGGCCACGGCAATGGCGACTCCAGGAACGACGCCCGAGAGGTCCTTGCGCACGATGCTGTACATCCCGGCCCCGCCGGCGGCGAGTGCGATGACGAGATCTCGTAGTCGGGGTGTCGTGCGCGACAGCTCTTCTGCGGTCAGCTCATGGACGACCAGACTCGCAGAGATCGCCCAGGCCAGTGCTACGGCGAAGGCGGAGGCAACTGCGACGATCAACAGCAGTCTGACGGTCTGGCGGACCAAACCCAAGGTCAGCGATGCGGCGCTGCCCAGCACCGGTGTCATCATGGGAGCGACCACCATGGCGGCGATCACCGCCGCCGGCTGGTCGTTGGCCAAGCCGAGGGTGGCGATGATGACCGACATTGCCAGCAGGAACCCGAACCGACCGACCCACGGTGCTCCGTCGGACAGGAAGAGTGAGTGCAGGATTCGAACCCGCTCGGCCGGGCTGTAGACCCAGTGGTCCTCGTTGCCCTCCGAAGTCGGGGTCTCGAGCATCTCGATCAAGTCTGTCGAATCGATCGGGGCCGCCGGAGTGTCGTCCTCCAATGCTCCGACCCGATTGGCGACCCGACCCAGTTCCTCGCTCGTCAAACGCTGATGCCTCCGCACTTCGGCAGTATCGCATCCGACCTCCAATTCGAAGGCTTCCTTCCGAACCCAGGGAAACTTGACGAAGCCGGACTACGTGAGTGAGCGACGTGGACCTTCATCGAGCACTTCGAACACCGGGTAGCGGTCGGCAACGGCGGCGAACTCGTCGAGAGAGGCGCCCACACCGACGGGGATGTGTGGCCGGCCCCCTGGGACGATCTGCACATAGCGGGCCAGGATCGGACCCCTTTGATCGACGGGCACCTCCCTCAACTGAACGCGTCGCCGGTTCCTGCGACGCAGCACGGCTTCGCCGTTGTTGGCTCGAACGTTGGCGACCCAGTTGCATTCGCCGAGCATCGATACGAGGTACCAACGACCGGCCACATCGGCCATCCCGAGCGGAAACGAGACGACCTTCCCGGAGATTCGGCCTGGCACCTCCAACGTCACCCACCGCCGAGGGAACAGTCCCGCTCCGAACAGTCGTCCCCAGAAACGCGCAAACCAGCGAGCGGCCGAGTTGCCGCTCCCCCCGGCGTACATCTCGCGAAGTCGCTGATCAGAGATCGGCCATTGCGGCATGGCTCGTCCCCCTCTTCGTAGTCACGCCTCTCTGGATCGAGAGCACTTGTCGACGCACGCCGACCGACGTTAGGACATGCGTTGGGCAAGCGCCGTAGTCTGATCGTTGTGGAGATCACGCTGCTGTATTTCGACGACTGTCCAAGTTGGCGCACCGCCAATGGACATCTCGAGGCATTTGCCCGGGACAATCCTGGCATCGATGTCCGTCGAGTCATCGTCGACACCCCCGAGGCGGCCGACCAGCACCGGTTCCGGGGCTCGCCCAGCATTCACGTCGACGGCGAGGACCTCTTCGCCGATGTCGACGCACCCGTCGGGCTGTCGTGCAGGATCTACCAGACCCCGGACGGCCCCGCCGGGTCGCCGACGGCGGCGCAACTCGCCGATGCGTTGAACCGCCGGATGATCGCCTGATCAAGGTCGAAACACCCGGCCCGTCGGGAGTCGGGATTCCGTGGCGATACTTGGCGCATGAACCTGCCACGGGACGAAGACTCGACCTTGACGACCGACGAGCGTGCTGCGGCGCGAGCGTTCGTGGCTCGCTGCGAGGTTCGACCTTTCATCGCATTGCTGTTGGCATGTTGTCCGGGGCGGGCCTTCTCGTGATTCTTCCCGTGGTCGCCCGTGATTCGGTGGCCGGTGTGCTTCGATCGTTGTTGATCGACGGGATCGGCGTGGTGGACATCGCTCTGGTCGCGGGAGTCCTGGCGATGCTCGCTGTTCCCGTGGTCGCCCTCTGGTTGTTGTTCGCCGATCTGACCCGCTTCTACTTCCATGCCAACCACCTCGGCGGTGATGGTCGGGATGTGTTCACGCCGCGCTTCACACTGACGTCGCTCCAACTCCCGTCAGACGAACTCGGCCCGGCGGCGCTCGAGCGGCTCGCTGAGAGTCGAACGGCCCCTCGCATCGTGGAGCTGTTGGTTCCGACGAACGACCGATCGCGACGCCGGGTCGACCGACAGCTGCAGGTTTACGCCGGCCTGGACTCGGGCCATGACGACGTGACGCGGGCGCGCGGGCTGTTCGAACTGGCGGCATCGACGAGCCGCCCACTGCTCGACGAGGTTGCCAAGGTCGAGCACGGGATGGTTCGCCATGTGCTGCGACTCCGCGGGCTCGTCCTGCGCTACGTGAAGGCACTCCT
>RCMY010000182.1_pt1 | contig 75363 bp, 61 predicted proteins | sample 2041341 | NCBI WGS metagenome assembly RCMY01 (sample SAMN09708234, study PRJNA481090) | Marine sediment metagenome, whole genome shotgun sequencing project. | reverse complement strand
TTGATAGATGTTCTTCGAATATACATGGAGACGAGTGTGGCATAAAAAACAGCCCATGTCAACAATTAAATATATTTTATGGCACTACAGGTAGCCTCGAAAATCTATCTACCTGATATATCGTTTTTTTAAATTTTTGAGAATTTTGAAATGGCAGTTACAGAGCAGTTTGATAATAGTTCGCAAAAAGCTGGGTTAAGCGTTGCCGGAATTGCTGCTCTTCTCGATCAATTAAATCTTTCCCCGAGAGCTTTGCCATAAGCCTGACAGGCTTTCATCCCTTCATCGCTTAATACCATTGCTTCAGTAAGGTTGAGCGGACCAAGATCCGTCATATCCATTTTGAAAACATGCAGCATGGTATCGAAAATCATGGGTGCACTTTCACCGCTATGGGTGTGGGATCCAAAAGCTCCACCGAATTTTCCGACGAGATTGGCTTTTTCGGCTTTGAAAAGAAACTGCTTCATGCCACCAGTCATATCTTTGTGATACGTCGGACAACCAAAGACGTAGCAGTCATATCCGCGAAGACCTTCTTCATCTTCGATAGCAGAAATAGGTTTCACATCCACTTGACAGGCCGTCATGCGCAGACCTTCGGCAATGTAATTGGCCATTTTTTCGGTTTTTTTGGTTCGACTGGAATAGGCAACAAGTACTTTTTTCATGTAAGCTCCTTCAGGTGGCTTGAACAGTTAGGAACCCTGCCTGCACAATAAATTTGTACTGAGATTCCGCAGTTTGGCTCACCCGGCAAATAAGAAAAATGCCGGGCTGTTAAGTGCTTAGACCCAAATTTTTTCTTGCGAGAAGCCAAAAAAAAATCAGATAAGGTACTATAATACAACCCAGTTGATTGCAGACAACAACGACTGCAGATAATTCACAGGCCCTAGGATGTCCAATATTTGTTGTTTTGTCAATAAATTTGATAGGAATAGTTACCATTCACCACATTGGAGTACCATGAATACAGAAACAGCCAGAATCTACCATTGTAACAAGGCCCCTTGTGGACCAAGAAGGATCTGTCTGCATTGGCAACATTACCACTTTGTAATGTTCGTGCAAGATCTCGGCAATGTTCGGTGGGTATACTTTCCATTCTTCGTATTCACAGAATATAACGAGTTAGCATTCAGCCGATTTGAGGAATATACATGTTTGAAAAAACACCGCAGTCCGCCCCCGCCTCGACGTTACAGAGTTCACCAGCACTTGACCAGAATACCGATGTCTACAGTTCCATTCAGAAAATCAACGAGGCGGTCAAAGAAAGTTCGCGCTGGATCGCACCACTTAAGTACGAACTGGCCAAGGTCATAATTGGCCAGGATCACCTTGTCGAGCGCTTGATGATCGGACTCCTTTCCGGAGGACATCTCCTGCTGGAAGGACTCCCCGGTCTGGCCAAAACTCTCGCCGTTAAAACCCTGGCAAAGGCAATCCAGACCGACTTCCAACGTATCCAGTTCACCCCGGATATGCTGCCCGCTGACATCATCGGTACGCAGATATACAACCCGCAGCAAACGACCTTTGAGGTAAAAAAGGGGCCGATTTTCTCCTCCCTCATTCTGGCCGATGAAATTAATCGTGCGCCGGCCAAGGTGCAGTCCGCCCTGCTCGAGGCGATGCAGGAGAAACAGGTGACCATAGGTGAACAGAGTTTTTTGCTGCCGGAACTTTTTCTGGTTCTGGCCACCCAGAACCCGATCGAACAGGAAGGTACCTACCCATTGCCTGAGGCACAGATTGATCGTTTCATGCTGAAGGTGGTCGTCGGCTACCCAAGCAGGGCTGAAGAAAGAACAATCCTCGATCGTTTCGACCATACCGACTCGGCCCTGCCGGTCACTCCGGTCACCGACCCCGGCGATATTCTCGCAGCAAGAAAGGTCATCAATACCATTTATATGGACGACAAGATCAAGGACTATATTGTTTCTCTGGTCTATGCCACAAGAGAGCCGCAGAGCTTCCAACTAGAGCTGAAGGAATATATCGAAACCGGCGCCTCGCCGAGGGCCACCATCAATCTGAAGGTTGTATCGCGCTGTCTCGCCTATCTTGCCGGCAGGGGCTATGTGACGCCAGACGATGTCAAAGCCTCGGTAATGGATGTCATGCGCCACCGATTGCGGATCAGCTACGAAGCGGAGGCCGAGGGGATTACCAGCGAAGATATCATCAGAAAAATCCTCGATACGGTACCGGTTCCCTGATTTTAGGCACAACGACCATGGAGACATTACTTACCAGAGAGATCCTCAAAAAAGTCCGGCAGATTGAAGTGCGGACGAACCGGCTGGTCAACGACAGCCTGGCCGGCAGCTATCAGTCCGTTTTCAAAGGCCGCGGCATGAACTTTGATGAGGTCCGGGAATATGTCCCCGGTGACGATATCCGGACCATCGACTGGAATGTTACCGCCCGGACCGGTATCCCGCATATCAAGAAATTCACCGAAGAAAGGGAGCTGACCATCATGTTGATGATCGATATCAGCGGCTCCGGCGACTTCGGTTCGGTGAACAGCTCCAAGCGGGAAATGATGGCGGAAGTCGGTTCGGTACTGGCCTTTTCAGCGGTTCGCAACAACGACAAAGTTGGCCTTGTGCTCTTCACCGATGTCGTCGAACTCTACATTCCACCCAAAAAGGGACGCGGTCATATCCTGCGAATCATCCGGGAAATTCTTTTTTTCGGGCCCAAGGGCAGGAAAACTGATCTGCGAGTCCCTCTCGATTTTACCAACCGGGTGATAAAGAGAAAATGTGTGGCCTTTCTTATCTCCGATTTCTGCCTGCCGAATACCTTCGCTGAAGCTCTGAAGGAGTTGCAGCCAAAATTGCAGATCAGCAACAGGCGTCATGACCTGATAGCTTTGATCGTCTCGGACCCACGGGAATTCGAGCTCCCTGATGTCGGCTGGATAACCCTGGAAGACGCTGAAAGTGGTGACCAGGTCGATTTAAATACCGCCGATGCCACGATCAGGAAGCGGTACGCCGAAATGGCGAAAACCAGGCAAAAAATGGTGCAGAAGGCCCTTCGTTCAGCCGGTATCGACCTCCTCGATCTCTATACTGACACCCCGTATCTGCCCGCCCTGCTCAGTTTTTTCAGTGCTCGTAAAGGGAGGGCGTCATGACCGGTCGAATATTGATCTTTCTTTTGCTGGCCGTCTTTTTGCGGCCTGTGCCAACTTTTGCCGACAACACCAGTACCGGTGAAGCACCCCTGACTCTTTTGCAGCAACCCGGCCAAAACGCCCAAACAGCACATACCCCTAACATAGACAAAGAAGACAAAGAGTTACACGATATCCACGGCCCCGTTCTGATAACCGAGCAGCGATCGTACCTGCTACTGGCCGGGATTATCCTGGCGATTCTGGCGGCAGCGGCCGCACTTTACTGGCTTATAAAAAGAAGAACCAGACGAACTCCCCCTCCTGTTGCTCCCTGGGAGAGAGCGCTGCAGGATCTTGCCGAGGCAAGAAAGCTGCTCAGCCCGGAACGGGCTCTTTCCTATATGGACCGGGTAAGCCAGATATTGCGCAGCTACATCGAGTCCCGATTTGCCATCAAGTCGACCCGGCAGACCACTGGCGAGTTTCTGCAGAGACTGGCGGACACCGACGACAACGCTCCCCTGCAGAGGCATCAGGCAGAACTGCAGTTCTGCCTGGAACAGGCGGACATGGCCAAATTCGCCCACCACACCCAGGATATCAGTAACCTGGAGAAAATGGAGGAGGCGGTGATCGCTTTTATCAGGAAAACCGAACCGACCGAGCCGCAGGAGCAGGCAAAACCAAGGCTACAACGAAAATTATTGAAACGATCCAAGCGAGGCAGCTCATGAGATTTCTGCACCCTGAACTGCTCTGGCTGCTTACCCTACTCCCCCTGTTGGCCTATCTCTATGGCCGGGCCGGTGGGGCTCCAGCGCTGTTGTTTTCATCCACGTCCCTCGCCTCGTCACTTGCCGGGGTTCGAAAAACACGACCAGGTACTTTCCTCCTCCTTCTGCGCCTGCTCGTGCTTTTTCTACTTATCATTGCTATCGCCAGGCCGCAACTCGGCAGCAGCACCACCGAGATTGAAGCCAGTGGCATTGATATCCTCCTGGCGGTAGATGTTTCCGGCTCCATGGAGGCGATGGACTTCACCCTCGGCGGCAGACCCGCAAACCGGCTCGAGGTCGTTAAAAAAGTGGTCGATGAATTCATTGAACAGCGGCCCAATGACCGGATTGGTCTGTTAGCCTTTGCCGGCCGTCCGTATCTGGTCAGCCCATTAACCCTTGACCATAATTGGTTACGCAAGCGGCTTGAATCATTACAGATAGGCATGATTGAAGACGGCACAGCTCTCGGTTCGGCAATTGGCAGCGGCACGAATCGGCTGCGGGACAGAAAGTCCAAATCGCGTATTTTAATCCTGCTTACCGACGGGATGAACAATGCCGGAAGGATTCCTCCGCTCATTGCCGCAGAAGCTGCACAAACTCTGAACATCAAGGTGTATACCATCGGTGCCGGTACCCGCGGGGAGGCACCAATGCCCGTCACCGACAATTTCGGCCGTCGCCGACTGGTCCAGGTAAAGGTTGATATCGATGAAGATACCATGACCAAGGTGGCGGAGAAAACCGGCGCCATCTACTTTCGAGCCACCGACACAGCATCCCTTGCCAAAATATACGAAGAAATTAATAAGATGGAGACAACGACGAGAACTATTAAAAAATTTGAATCGTATCGCGAACTCTTCTGGTATTTGGTTATCGGTGCCCTGGCCCTGCTCAGTCTGGAAATTTTTCAGGCGCGAAAAAAGTTGCCTTAAGAGAGAAAAATCATGGACTTTGCCCAACCACACTGGTTACTCATCGGTCTTCTTGCCTGCTTTGGTCTCATATTACTCTTCCACTTTATGCAGAAGAGGCGCCAGGCTGCCCTGGAAAAATTTGCCGCTCATCAGCTCATTGGCCGGCTGACCCAGAATATCTCAGGACGCAAGAGGGGGTATAAAAATATTCTGCTCCTTCTGGCGGTCTTTTTCGCCTTTGCAGCTCTGGCCAGGCCACAATACGGCTTTCAATGGCTCGACGTCAAACGCAAAGGCATCGATTTGCTTTTTGCTCTCGATACCTCAAGAAGTATGCTGGCGGAAGACATTAAACCAAACCGCTTGAAGAGGGCACATCTTGCTATACTCGATTTTGTGCAGCAACTGGAGGGAGATAGGGTGGGGCTCATTCCTTTTGCCGGTTCAGCCTATCTCATGTGTCCTCTGACCCTTGACTACGAGGCTTTTTCCGACTCACTTGCCTCGGTAACAACCGACATTATTCCCCGGGGCGGCACCAATATTGCGTCGGTTATCGACATGGCGGTCGAGACCCTCAATAGTACGGCAAATCATAAAATTCTGATTATTGTAACCGACGGCGAGAACTTAGAGGGTGATGCCATCAAGGCCGCAGAAAATGGTGCCAAAGTGGGGTTGACGATTTATACCGTTGGGGTGGGCACCAGCCAGGGCGAACTCATTCCGGTTGGGGCAGAAAACGGCAAAGGGTTTGTCAAAGATCAGGCTGGTAATTTTGTCACCTCCCGGCTCGACGAAAAAAACCTCTCGGCTCTTGCCGAAAAAACAGGCGGGCTGTATGTTCCCCTGGGCACAGGTGGCGAGGGACTGGAGACCATCTATCAACAAAAACTAGCCCTTATCCCAAAAGACGAACTGGCTGAGCGCAGACAAAAAATACCCGTGGAACGGTTCGAATGGCCGCTTGCCGCAGCACTCTTTTTTCTAATCCTTGAGCTGCTGCTTGGCGAAAGAAAAAAGGGTCGTCCGATCCGGCCCCTGGCGAGTATCACAAAGGTACGTGCCTGGCTCAAGCGACGAAAAAAAATGGGCAAAGCAACGGCGGTTATTGTGCTGCTCGGCCTCAGTCTCAGTACCAGGGCTTATTGCTCCAGGGGTGAAGATGCCTATGCCCAGCAGGACTATCTGCAGGCATCCGAATATTACCGGCAGAAACTGGAAAAATCGCCTCAAGATCCGGAACTGCTTTATAACTCTGGGACAGCCGCCTTCAAGAACAAACTGTATGACGAGGCTATCGAGGCATTTACCAAGGCTCTCAAAAGTGACAACATAGAGCTCCAGAAAAATGCCTACTACAATAGAGGCAACAGCTATTACCAGAAAGGTGCCGAAGCGCAGCAGGCTGATCCTAAAACAGCCATCGGCCAGTGGCAGGAAGCCTTAAGTTCACTGGATTCAGCCTTAAAACTCGCTCCCAAAGACGCTGATGCCAGACACAATCATGAAATCATTGAAAAACGGCTGGAAGAGCTGAAAAAACAGCAGGAAAACCAGCAAAAAGACAAGGAACAGCAGGAACAGGAGAAAAAAGACCAGCAACAAAAGAGCGATTCGCCAGATCAAAATAAGGACAATGCGGCGCAGCAGGATAAAAACCAACAGCAGCCTGGTTCAGACCAGCAAAAAGCTGGAGATGAGCAGTCAGAGAAACCCAACGATTCGCCGGACGGAAAAGAAAAAAATAGCCAAGAGGAACAACAACCCCAGCAACAGGCTCAAAAAGAACCCGAAAATACAGGTAAACCCGAACCAATAAATAAGTCGCCGGAGAAAAACAACAATGGTACCGGGCAGACAGATCAGGGTCCGGAACCACTGCAAGCCGGCAAGATGACAAAAGAAGAGGCGCTGAGCCTGCTTAATGCCCTGAAAAATGAGGAAGGTGAACTGAATTTTGTTCCCTCCGGCAGTAAAAATACTGAAAACGACGTACATAACGACTGGTAATGCGACAACAACAATTCATACTCTGGCAAACGCTTATCTGCCTGGCCATCCTCGGCCTCTGCCACTGTAGTCCGGCTATTCCACGAGCCTCAGCCGAGGTGAGTGTCAATGCTTCGCTGAGCCCTCTTTCTTTTGCCCAGAACGAGGCAGCAAGGCTGACCATCACGGTTAGCGGAACGAACCGCTCGGCCGATATTGCATTGCCGGAAATCGACCATATCCGGCTGCGCAAGCAAGGGACGTCGAGCCAGTTCAGCGTGGTTAATGGAGACATTTCTTCCTCTGTTTCCCATAGCTATCTTGTTCAGGCCGACACCCCTGGAACATATACGCTTCCTTCTCTGCAGGTGACAGCAGGAGGAGAATCCTACGCAACGCAGCCAATACAATTTGAAGTCACTCAGGGAGGGCAGCAGCCCAGTGGTTATTCGGCGCCGAAGAGCCAAGCAGCCGGCGAGATAGCCTTCATTCGCATTTCGGCAACAGGAAGCCACTTCCCCGGGGAGATTGTGCCCTTTACCATCAAGGCCTATTTCAATCAGGCCTATAGAGCCGACATCAACTCGCTGCCGACCCTTCATGGCGACGGCGTCGTTATATCCCAGCTTCAGGATAAACCGCAGCAGACCGAGGAATCAGTACAAGGCCGAATGTACCATGTTCTCACCTGGGAAACCAGTCTGTCCGGGGTAAAGGCAGGCGAGCACCCTATCAGTTTTTCCCTAGATGCGACCCTTCTTATCCCCCGGAAAAGACGGGCAGTTTCGCCTTTTGGCGGCAGCGGCTTTTTTGACGATTCATTTTTCAACGACCCCGCCATAGATAGTTTTTTTGGCGGTGCCGAACGTAAGCCGATAGTCTCAGTCAGCCCCGAGGTTGTTTTTACCGTGCGACCTCTGCCGAAAGCTGATCAACCGGAAACCTTCACCGGCGCCATTGGCAATTTTGATTTAAAAGTTGGGGCAACGCCTATCGATGTAGAGGTTGGCGAACCGATAACGCTCACTATGGAAATCTCTGGTACAGGCAATTTTGATCGGGTAGAAGCCCCTATTTTTCCCGAAAATCCCGACTGGAAGACCTATTCCCCCAGCTCGAAATTCTCAGAACAGGGAAGAACGTATGCTGGAACCAAGATTTTTGAACAGGCGATAGTCGCCAAAAATGCAGCAGCGACTGGAATCCCACCGCTTTCTTTTAGCTATTTCGACCCCCAGCAAAGACGCTATGTCACCAAAACCAGTAAGATGTTGGCAATTCATCTGAAAAAACCGCCTGCCTCGACCATCGTTTCTGCCGTGCGACCTGTTCCCCCCACCGCACCTGCGCAATCCCAGCCAGCAACAGCGACTCCCCCGGCACTGAGTATCGGTGGCCTGGCTCCGCTTCATCTAGAGGCCGGAACCTATCATGAAAGCATCCTTCCGCTGTTCAAAAAGACCTGGTTTTTAATACCCTGCGCCGTCTGCATCGTCATATTACTCACGCTCTTAGGGCTTACTCTTCGCAAGCGAAATATCGAAAAACATCCGGAAATTGTAAAACAAAAAAAGCAGAGACTGCTGCTGGAAACTGACCTGAAACAAATCGAAAGAGCCCAGGCGACAGGAGACGCTTCGTCTTTTCTTTCCTTAAGTAAAACAGCCATCCAGAACCAGCTCGGCCTGTTATGGAATATCAAACCGGCAGCTCTCAGCCTGGCCGATATCAAAAATCGACTGAGCGACCATACACATCTTCTTGAAATTTTCCGGACGGCGGATGAGGCCGCCTATGGTGGTGCTTCGCTTACGGACAAAAAAATGCAGGAGTATTTTATTACCCTGAAAAAGGAACTGGAGGAGTTATCATGAAGGGCACAGGCTTTCCTCTCTTGATTGCTACAGTGTTGAGCTTCCTGCTCTTGTCCACAGCGGTTCTTGCCGGGACCGCCGAAGACAAGCACTTCCGTGCAGCAAATGAGGCATACAGCCGCGGCGATTATGACCAGGCCATCAAAAAATATGAACAGATAACCGAAACGGTAGGGTATGCCCCAGCAGTGCTTTACAATCTCGCCAACAGCTACGCCCTGTCGGGACAACCCGGTCGAGCAATCTTGAATTACGAAAGAGCCTTGCGCCTTTCCCCTGCCGACTCGGATATCGCCGGCAATCTCGAGCTGATTAAAAAAGAATATGGCCTCTTTCCTCAAGAACCCTCCACCGCAGAATGGTTCTTCCAAATTTTGAACCTCAACCAGTGGACAGTGCTGATTCTGCTTGCCCTTATTTTTATCACCTCGTATCTGTTTGCCGCTATGAAATACCGATTTACCAGACAGTTTACTATCAGTGCGGGCGCCTGTTGTTTTTTACTCCTCTGCCTGGGAGTAGCCGGAACTCTCTTCCGCTATCAGGACTTCAACCCTTCGGTGGTGATCGCCCCGGATGTGAAGCTGCTCATCTCTCCATTTGTGTCATCGGCCTCGATCGGAATTCTGCCGGCAGGACGCCTGGTCTATCCACAAAAAAGCCACGGCTCTTTCAGGTATGTGGTCGATGAAATAGAGAGGCAAGGCTGGGTTGATTCCTCGCTCATTAAACCGGTATGTACAACAGCACGCTCCGGTTCCTAGAGAATACCGAGCCGGGGGCTTCTGTGAGCTCATCTTTACGTCAGGCTGTAACTCTACGAAACAGCGTGACTACAAAAGAGTACGCCGAAAATCGGTAAGATCAGCCGCCGCCTCCGCAATATCCTCAGAAGAGAGTTCCAACACATACTGATACCCGCTCATGCTCCTGCTGTATCTTTTGTCATAGTAATCGACAAGTAAAATACGGACCAGCTCGGGCAAATCTCCCTTCTTGAGAAGCAGGCACATTTTCTCGACCTGACCGGCGCCCATTTTCTGTTTGAAGGACTTCAGGATGGTCTCGATCTGATTGCGCATAGCCTCATCTGTCACGGGATAATCCTCAATAATTCGTCTGACTCTGGTTTCCAGGCTACAATGGACATTCACCAAGAGTGCACTTTGCATGGCAGCCGCCAGTGGTTGCGGTATAAAGACTCGACCAATCTTGCGGCTCTCCCCTTCGATGAAATAAGGCTCTTCTCCCAAAGAGACCACGACCTGCGCTAATCTGCTCTCAAAGTTTCTCTGGTTGCTTGGCTGTTGATCCAGACCTCCGAAAAGAGAGCTGCGGTGACCGGCAAGATCTTCCAGATCTATGGCAGGCTCAAGTTTTTGCAGAATGCGGGTTTTTCCGGTGCCGGTCAGTCCATGAATAACGATGAGTTTTGGGGCAAAGTTCTGCAGACAGTCGAGAACATCCTGGCGGTATTTTTTATACCCTCCTTTGAGCTGGAAGGCATTATAACCGGATTGCACCAGGAGATTGACCACCGACAGGGAGCGCATTCCTCCCCTGGCACAGTATACGGCGATGGCTTTTGATTGAAAGTGTTGAAAAGCAGCCAGGAGCTCGGCCAATTTTTTTTCCACATAGGAAAAACCTTGATCAACGGCCTGTTCATGTCCCCCGTGCCGGTAAATGGTACCGATAACACTGCGCTCGTCATCATCAAACAAGGGGATATTGATCGCCCCGGGAATAGCTCCACTCAGATATTCCCCGGCCGAGCGGACATCGATGACCTGATAGCCACCCGCTTCAGCTTCAGCAAGGTGTATCGGCCCGGATGATGTTGTGAGTATTCCCGCGCGGGACAGATCTCGTTCCATTACAAGTTGCCTGCCAGAAACTGGACTATGGAAACGGCGCTGAGCGTTGCCGTTTCCGCCCGCAGTATCCTGTCGCCAAGACTGACGGTACGCCAGCCTGAGAGCCGCGCCAGCTCGACCTCTTCCCGGGTGAAGCCTCCTTCCGGTCCAAGCATAAGGGCGAGAGAGGCGGCCTGGGCAATATCCGGAATATCGCCAATACGGGTGTTTTTTTCCTCTTCCCAGAACAAAAGCCGCAATGCGGTATCGTCCTCGGAATTTTTATTGAGCGACTCGGCGTAGCTTGTCGGCGGTTCTATATCTATCCTATGCAGGCGCCGACACTGTTTGCAGGCTTCAAGACCAATTCGCTGCCACCGCTGGTGTTTTTTCCGACTCTGTACCTGATCGAATTTTCCCTGACACCGGGAACTCTGATAGGGAATCAGGCTGGTGACACCCAGCTCAGTACATTTTTGTACCACGGTGTCCATCTTTTCCCCTTTTAAGATCGCCTGCCATACCCGGACCGTTTTACCAATGCCCACCTCCCGGCTGATGATTTCTTCGATCCGGGCCTCGACCTGACGGCCGACACTGGTGATAACCGCACGAAACACTGCACCCTGGCCGTCAAGAATTTCAATGACATCACCACTTTTCAGGCGCAAAACCTTCGAAATATGGTGCGATTCCTCCTCCGAGAGAAAGACTCTATCGCCATCCCGCAAATTCGGATCGAAAAAAAAACGTCGCATCTGCTCCCATCCCTTTCAGGGTTAAATTTGGTATACGTCTGTTGAAATTGACAAATTCTCTTTCATTTCGTAAATATGAAGTAACAATGCAGTATTCGGATATATCATACATCCCCCTGGTATCGAGGAAATATTATGTCGATTGAACGAAGAGAACAGAAACGATTTTCTCTTAACCTTCAAGCCAAAATATCATATAGACACATCGAAGATCAATCCCCGGTGTTAGATACGGTTGCGGCAAATATCAGTTCCGGCGGAGCATTTATTCAAACTGCCCATAAATTTCCTATGGCTGCCAAGATTAAAATCGAATTTAATCTCAACCTATCCGACCTGAAAAGGCTGCAATTCATCCTCTCCATGAAAAGTTTGAGAAACTTGACCGACCAGAACATCTGGGTCGTCGCGCACGGCATCGTCATCCGCCGGGATGTGGATGGGGTGGGGATCATTTTCGATACCGATTACCAGCTTACCCCGCTGCAGACGCCAGGCACTGCTCAAGCAGACTAACACTACCCAGTTTCCATCCTGAAACGGCCATTCCCCCCTGACTCTTCGTTGTTCTCAAAATTTAATCCTCGGAGATAAGCGAGCATAGCGAGACTTCGATATCAATTATATGCCTGCGGTTAAATGTATCGAACGCCTCGATTGAGAAAAAAATGTCGCGTTTCAGGATGGAAACTACCTACCACTTTCACCTTTTATAAAGCGCAGCGCAGTCCACTCCTGAGCACTCTTTTCGTCTGACAGGCAGAATCCCCGTGCAGTAAAAACTTCGATTATATTGCCGGTCTGCTCTCCTGCCAGAATGCCAGCAAGAATGAGTGTACCGCCGTCTGCGGTCAAGCGGGCCAGGTCGTCGGCCATACCAACCAAAACATCATGAACAATATTGGCGACCACTATGGTAAAGGGTTCCTGCAGCGAAGACAGCGGAGCAAGGCTTACCTGCATACGATCCTGCAAAGCATTGCGCCGCACATTCTGCTCCGCGGCGATAACCGCTTCGGGATCGTTGTCTATCCCTAAGACATCTCCTGCACCGAACAGCAATGCTGCCATACCGAGAATACCTGTGCCGGTGCCCACATCAAGGAGTCGTTGTCCGGCACTTTTCAACAGAGTCTGCCGGATAAAATTCACTGAAAGACTGGTTGTCGCATGGTGACCGGTACCAAAAGCCATGCCCGGATCCATGACGATAACTACTTCCCCGGCAGCCGGGCGGTACTCTTCCCAGGTCGGAGCAATGACCAGGCCCGGTACGATGGCAAACGGTTTAAAATGTTCCTTCCAGCTTTTCCCCCAATCCTCTTCATCTATCATTGTTGAAGAAAGGATTGGTTCTTGAACATTAAATATACCAGCCAATTCAGAAAGATACGTTGCAACCTGCCGGAGAATGTTCTCCACCTCATCCTGCGGTAGATTGGCTTTTTGCATATAAGCGTTGACTGTCCCGTAGAGAATTTCATCTCGGGCACCGCTCTCCACCCCAGCTTCAAGCACCCCGACCAGAAAATCACTGATCGATTCCACCAAAAGAGGATCCGTTTTAATTGTTATCTTCAACCATTTATTTTTAGTTGCCAGCCCGTTCATGTCCTTTATCAATTCCCTCACCTTACCTGCCGCACCCAAATCCCGGGTAACAATAGTTTTTAATATGACAAACGATCGACTTCACATTAGTATGCTTATATATATATAACGAACCCGGTAAAAGGCAAATAAGCCGAGATTAGTACCTTCTCTTGTGTTTTAAAAAGGTCTGCAGTGCACCCACATTCTGAAATTTTTGACCATCTTACAGCTTGTCCCGACTGCGATCTGCTTTTGCAGAAGACAGAGGCACCCGCCGGACATTCCATCCGTTGTCCCCGTTGCGGCAAGATTATAAGCAGGAGAACCACCAATTCAATTATAAAAGCGTTGGCCTTGAGCATTTCCGGCCTGCTCATGTATCTCCCGGCAATACTTCTGCCCCTTATGACTATGGAATCATTTGGTTTCAGTGACTCGGCCAATATTATTGACTCAATCGTGAACTTCTATAAAAGCGACTATTTCCTGGTCTCGTTTATGGTCCTGCTCTCGGCTATCATCTTTCCGCTGGTGCTGCTGAGCTCCGCCTTTATTATTTCCTTTCAGCTTTATCGGCAAAAATATCCATGGTATCTGGCCAAGCTCTTTAGAAGCTATCTGCATCTACAGGAATGGGCAATGGTTGAAGTGTACCTGCTCGGCATTATGGTCACGGTCATCAAAATGGGACACAGTACCGACATTTCATATAATACCGGGATTTTTTGTTTCACTGCCCTCGTCCTGCTCACTATCGCTCTTGCTGCCAACATCGATACTGAATTTTTCTGGAATACCCTTGAAAATAAAGGGCAAAAAGATACAGTTCAACTCGGGGCGCAGACCTCTGTCCAGGTCCAGGGTGACGGTAATACGGCTGTTACTGCCGCCATGCAGGGTTTGAGCCAATGTCATATCTGCCACAAACTTTCGCCGACCGATCTTGAAGGCAAAAAATGTCCACGCTGTGGAGAACCTCTGCACCTCAGACATCCATCCAGCATTTCAAAGACCTGGGCTCTGGTGCTCACATCGGCAATTTTTCTGGCTCCGGCCAATCTACTGCCGATAATGCGGGTCGATTTTCTCGGTATACCCAGTCGGTCGACAATCATGGACGGGATCATCTATTTTTTTCAAGATGGTGCCTATTTTATAGGCCTGATCATTTTTACCGCGTCGGTTCTGGTGCCCGTTTTCAAGATAGTCGGCCTCACCATTCTCCTGCTTTCCAGCCGACAAAGCAGCATCAGATTACTCAGACAGCGCGCGAGAATGTTTCGCTTTATAACTTTTATCGGCAGATGGTCAATGCTTGATATTTTTGTCATCGCCCTTCTTTCCGTACTGGTCAACTTTGGCTTTTTCACATCCATACATGCCGCACCGGCAGCCACATATTTCTGCATTGTCGTCGCCTCTACCATGTTTGCGGTCATCACCTTCGATCCGCGGATCTTGTGGGATAGATGCAGCCCGTCCCCAAATATCGGTAGCAAAAACTCTCCAATAATTTCTGGTAACAAACCATGACGACCGAACCTGTTATTCAAAAAAATCGCGGTATTTCAGTTGTTTGGACTTTACCGATCATTGCCCTATGTATCTGCGGCTGGCTCATCTATAGCAGCTACAGAGATGCCGGGGTCGAAATAACCATTTTATTCAGGGATGCAAGCGGCATCGTCCCCGGTAAAACCCAGATCATGGCCAGAGGTATTCCGGTCGGTCTGATCACAAAAGTTCTACCCGACCTGGAAAAACAGCAGGTGAAAGCTCTGGCAAAAATGGACAAGGATGTTGTGGGTCATCTTGTTGAAGATACCTTGTTCTGGATCGTTCGACCGCAACTGTCGGCAAGCTCGGTCCAGGGACTCGACACCATACTTTCCGGCAGCTATATAGGCATTCAGATCGGTACCTCGACCAAAGTGAGACGAGAATTCCAGGGCCTCACGTCCTCTCCTCCGGTCTCGCCGGACACGCCTGGACTCCATGTGCAGCTGACAACCGATATGCTCGGGTCAATACAGACCGGAACCGGTGTCTATTACCGAAATATCGAGATCGGCAAAGTCCAGACCTATCGCCTCGTCGAGGACCAAAGTGTCCAGATCGACCTCTTTATAAAACCTGAATTTGCCCACCTAGTCCGGGAAGGAAGTCGTTTCTGCAACGCCAGCGGTATCCAGATCAGTGGCAAACTGCCCAACGTGAAGATACAAGTGGAATCCCTGGCTTCGCTGATGCGGGGCGGCATACTGCTGTACACTCCGGACCAACTTCAGGAGAGCCCGCTGGCCACAAACAACCAGGTCTTTTCTCTGTATCCCGATCTCGCGTCGGCAAATTACGGCATCCCCCTGACCTTAACCTTCTCCTCAGGGGAAGACATAGTCGAGAAATCGACCAAGGTCATGTATCGTGGCCTTGAAGTTGGATCCGTGCAGGATACCCAGATCAACAACGACCCCCAGAGGACAGTCACAGCGCATATTTTGCTTGACCCGAGAGCAGAACTTATCCTCCGCAAAAACACCCAGTTCTGGCTGGTGAAACCGGAGATTACAGCCGCAGGAATACATAATCTCAGTTCTCTTTTATCCGGGGCCCATATAGCCTTTCAGCCAGGAGCTGGACCATTTCAGGACAGCTTTGATATCCTCCCCGAACCGCCTCCGCAGATACCTTTAAGGAAAGGTCGATCTTTTTTAATTGTCTCGGAGGACCCCATCGATCTGTCCGCCAAATCTCCCGTATATTTCAAGAACATCCAGGTTGGGGAGATCGTGGCTGTCGACCTTGAAAAATCTGCCGAAAACATTCGGACCACCCTGTATATCTACCAGGAATACCTCCACTTGATCAATAGAAAGAGCATTTTCTGGAAGCATTCCGGTTTGCAAATTGACGCGAGTCTCGATCAGGGGCTGCAGGTTTCGACCGGACCACTGGCCAACCTTCTCAGCGGTGGATTGAGTTTTTTTACCCCTGAAAAGCTGAAAAAACAAAAGAATGTACCACCCGCAGAGGGTTTTCAGTTCCCGCTTTATAGCAGCTATAAAGACGCTCTTGCCAAATTTCCCGACCTGCAGCCTTCTGGAAAGCATTTTGTGCTGATGTCCGAAGATGCTCAATCACTTTCCATAGGAGCACCGATACTGCATAAAAATATTAAAATTGGCGAGATTGAAGACTTTCGACTGACGCCCGACCAGCAGGGTGTCATTATCGAATGTTTTGTTTACAACCAATATAAAAACATTATCCACGAAAAAACCAGATTCTATAATGCCAGTGGTGTCCGGCTCTCAGGCGGGTTGGCCGGCCTCAACCTGCAGACCGGATCGCTTCAGTCGATGTTGGCAGGCGGCATTGGTTGCATTAACGTTTCCGAAGGAGCAGTCCTCAGCTCTACCACCCCCTATCCACTGTATGCCAACCAGCAGGAAGCCCTGCAGGCCGACAAGATCGAGCTTACCGTCATGCTTAAAGACAATTACGGCCTGAAGGAAGGCGCACCAGTGAAACATAAGGGCATTGAAATCGGTCAGATAACCAAGCTCACCCTTACTGAAAATCTGCAAACAATTATCGGCACAATGAGGATCAATAAGAATGCCATACCACTCTTCAGGTCCGGCACCAAGATATGGGCGGAGCAGGCAGAGGTAAGCCTAACCGGGGTTAAAAATGCCCAGAGTCTCATTTTTGGATCTTACCTGAATATACTCCAGGGCAACGGCCCACTCATCCGCACCTTCACCGCGCTCCCCAAGCCGCCGCAAACAGAGATCGCCGAGCGTGGCGGACTGGGGGTCGTGCTGGAGACTAAACACCTCGGCTCCCTCGGCACCGGCTCCCCTGTCTATTACCGACAGGTCCAGGTTGGACTGGTTACCGGCTATGAACTCTCACCCACCTTTCAGAAAGTTTGGGTATTTGTTTCTATTGCCAAACAATATAGTGCGATTATCTGGAAAAATACCCGGTTCTGGAATGTCAGCGGTGCCAAACTCGAAGGAGGAATTTTCTCCGGCGTCACCGTATCCACAGCCTCTTTCGAGGCGATTATGCGAGGCGGCATAGCTCTCGCTACTCCGGATAACGGTCAAACAGGATCGGCGATGGTCTCCGGCTACCATTTCACTCTCTACGACCAACCGGAGAAAGAGTGGCTGGACTGGAACCCTAATATCGCCGTACTGGAAAAAAATCAGGCGCCACATATTTCCGAGACAAAGTGACGAGAACCAGACCTCACTTGTAAAAGTGAGGTGAATGAACTTATACCCCTCTAGGGGGTACTGAAAAGAGCACCCGCAAAGCTTTTAGGCGAGATTAAAGCAGTGATTCATATATTTTAATTATCAATCTATTACTGGTACACCATGCCTGTTCCTAAACCCCATCATCTCATCTACGGAACCCTCAGAGATTATCTAACCGACGAGGAACTGACCGACACCGACGACGAACGTATCCGCCAGGATTTAAGCCGTTTAATGGTGGAAGATAAGGGCTATGACCGTCAGCAGCTACAGCCTAGACTGAAGATCGAAACTCTTTTCTCCAAGTGTTTTGTCGTCTCGACTATCGAACTCACCGTTTGCCTTGATGCAAAACAATATATGATCATCCGATACGGCCCAGGTTCTCTGGTCAGCAGGGAACGGTCGGCAATAGCGGCGGCCAGAGTCATAAACCGCGACTACTGTCTCCCCCTCGCCGTCGTCACCAACGGCCAGGATGCCGAACTTTTAGACACTAAAACTGGCAAGATTCTTGGTTATGGATTAGAGTCCATCCCCGATCGACACACTCTTGAAAAAATGGCGGAACAATTAGAGTTTTATCCGCCGCCCGAAATCAAACGCAGAGAGCAGGAATTGCGTGTTCTTAATGCTTTTGATGTTGAACGGTGCTGTTATTAGTGAATTAGAAATAATTTACTTGTGCTTTTTACAAGCAAATTATTTCGTGAATGAACTTATCCCGCAAATCTTTTGGGCGGGATTAATGAATTAGAAATTTTTTCTGCTTCTCAAGAAAAAATTTAGTGAAGGAACTTGTACCCACAAGGGGCATTGAAAAGAATCCCGCGACGCTTTTTGGCGGGATGAGGTCTTAATTTGCCCCATACATCATATGTTATTGCAAAAGAAATTATTTCGTGAATGAACTTATCCCCGCACAGCACGGGGACTAAACAGAGTCCCGCAAATCTTTTTGGCGGGATAAGTTCATTCCATGTACCAAGCACCATTGCAAAAGAAAAAATCTCGTGAAGCAACTCATCCCTTTTTTTCGGGACATAGTTCCCATGTGACACATGGGAACCAGTGGATAATAAATAAAACCAAAGACCACCGAGGAAAACATGACGCCAACCGAGCATAAAAACTGGACGAAATCAAGCTGGCAAAAACGTACAGCTTTGCAGCAGCCCACCTGGCCGGAACAGAAGGCCGTCGACAAAGTACTCACCAATTTAGCCCTGCTACCACCACTCGTCTTTGCCGGTGAGATCCGTTCCCTCAAAAATCTTTTGGCCAAAGCAGTAACCGGAGATGCTTTTCTCCTCCAAGGTGGTGACTGCTCCGAAAACTTTTCCCAGGTTACCGCCCCGAACATCCGTGAGACACTCAAGGTACTGCTGCAAATGGCCGTAGTGCTCACCTACGCCGGCGGTAAGCCGGTGATTAAAGTCGGCAGAATAGCCGGACAATTTGCCAAGCCACGTTCCTCCGACACAGAGATTATCGATGGAGTGGAACTGCCATCCTACCGGGGCGATATGGTCAACACTCCCGAATTCACCCCGGATTCCCGTACCCCGAACCCCAAATACATGTTGAAGGGTTACAATATGGCCGCTTCAACCCTTAATCTTCTGCGGGCTTTTACCCGCGGTGGCTATGGCTCTTTGCAGAGAGTGCAGGCATGGAATCAGGAATTCGTCGAGCACTCGCCTATGGGACGGTCCTATAATCGATTAGCTAAGCAGATCAGTCACGCCATCAGATTTATGGAGACTATCGGCATTTCCTCGGAAGCCCCGCAGATTAACCAGACCGAGCTTTTCACTTCCCATGAAGCGCTGCTCCTCCAGTATGAAGAAGCACTGACCCGCATGGATTCCATCACCGGCGACTGGTACGATTGTTCTGCACATATGTTGTGGATCGGCGAGCGAACCAGACAGATCGATGGTGCCCATATCGAATTTTTACGCGGGGTGCATAATCCTATCGGTCTCAAACTTGGTCCGACCTATGATATCGATGATGTAAAACGAATTATCGGAGTCATAAATCCCGACAACGAAGCGGGAAGACTGACAATCATCACTCGTCTGGGCATGAAAAAAGTTGACAAAGTCCTGCCGCCGCTGCTGCGGGAAATGAAAAGAGAGGGCTTTAATATTGTCTGGAGCTGTGACCCCATGCATGCCAACACGTATACCGCTAAATCCGGACTTAAAACCCGGAATTTCAATGATATCCTTTCCGAAATAACGTGCTTTTTCGAGTCTCACTGGTCGGAAGGTACTATCCCCGGCGGCGTCCATCTGGAGATGACCGGCAACAACGTCACAGAATGCACTGGTGGAGCACATAACATAGTGGATGAAGAACTCGCCGAAAATTACCTGACCAGCTGCGATCCCCGACTCAATGCAGAACAAAGTCTGGAGGTCGCTTTTCAGATCGCCGATATGATCCGCAGCTGACAGCCAGCTCCTCACCCTGCATTTCCGCGCACAAAAACGGGCAGCAAGTCATTCTACGTGCTGCCCGTTTTTGTATCTTCCCCCTCAATAAGACATTGAAAAATAAGCCTGCTTTTTCTTTTCGTTAACGGGCTCTAGATGATTACATTTCAGTAATCTTTCTTGACGGTTTTTTCTTCACGTTTACAGTAGTCTCCAAGGCAGAGAACTGATTCGTCTCATCGATATGTATTGGAATCGACATATGACGGACGGATCTTCCTCAAACAATCATTTCAGAGTCTTTATTTAAAGGAGAAGGTGCATGAACACACAAAAAACGGCCCTACCACTTGTCAGGATGCTCGCCATCCTGATGATCTGCGTGACACTTATAGCCACAAAGAGTATGGCCCAGACCAATAGCAGCGAAGATAACGCTATCCTTGACAAGTCATCCAAGGCTTTTGTCAATGTAGTGAAACTGGCTAAACCGGCGGTCGTTAATATCAAAGTAGAAAAAACTACAACGAGCAATTCTCCAGAGGGATTAAATCCCGAAGATATGTTCAACAGTCCCTTTTTCGAACAATTTTTCGGTCCCCAGTCTCGTCGCCAACAACCTCAGGAACGCAAGCAACAAGGACAGGGGTCCGGTTTTATCATCAGTAAAGATGGTTTTATCCTGACCAATAACCATGTGGTAGATGGTGCCGATAGTATTAAAGTAACCCTTTCCGATAACCGGGATTTCGACGCTAAGGTTATCGGCACAGACCCCCAGACCGATGTCGCGCTCATCAAAATTTCTGATCCGAAAAACCTGCCCGTCCTGCCCCTTGGAGACTCATCGAATCTCGAAGCCGGCGAATGGGTTATTGCCATCGGCAATCCTTTTGGGCTCAGTCAGACGGTAACCGTCGGCGTTGTCAGTGCAACCGGCAGATCCAGCGTCGGGATCAGCGAATATGAGAACTTCATTCAGACCGATGCTGCCATCAATCCAGGCAATAGCGGCGGACCGTTAATTAACGGCCGAGGCGAAGCAGTTGGCATTAATACCGCTCTTTTCTCGAGAACCGGCGGCTATATGGGAATCGGCTTTGCCATTCCTATCAATTTGGTCAAATCCGTTGAAGGGCAATTGCAGAAACAGGGTAAGGTTACTCGCGGCTGGCTTGGCGTGGCTATCCAGAACGTGACCAAAGAGCTGGCCGAATCGTTTGGCTTAAAACAGACCGGTGGTATTCTGGTCAGTCAAGTACAAGAAAATTCTCCGGCCAGTGCCGCAGGACTGCAGCAGGGAGATGTCATCCTCCGCCTCGACGGGGTTGAGCTAAAAGATGTTTCCGATCTACGCAATCGGGTCGCAATGCTCCAACCAAAGAGTAAAGCCATGCTTGACATCATGCGTGAAGGGAGAGACAAGATGATTCAAGTTTCCATTGGTGAACAACCGTCTGATTTCAGCAAAGGAGGACTCGGTTCGAACGACGTTGGTTCCCTTGACCAGTATGGCCTCACTCTGCAGGAACTGACCCCTGAACTCGCCAGGAAATTCGAATATGGCATTCACAGCGGACTGATTATCAGTGATATTGCTGCAGACAGCTCGGCAGACGCTGCAGGCCTTAAACCAGGTCAACTGGTGGAAGAAGTGAATCGAAAACGAGTAAGCAGCATGAAAGATCTCAATGCTGTATTGAAACAATCAAAATCCGACGACAAGGTACTCTTGCGGGTCCGTGCCGGAAATTACTCCACCTACGTGGTGCTGTCGACCAAATAGTCTTTCACCCCGGTGTTGTGTCCTCCGTCGGTATCTATTGCATCAGGCGGAGGATACGACCATGTCTTGCAGATGCCGGAGGTTCTCGGCAATCTCCCGCTGTCGCGCCTTGGCTATTCGTTCGAATATCTCAACTATCACCGGAAGTTTCTTGAAATTCTCGGTAGATATCCTTCTTAACACCACATCCGTTTTAGCAGTAACAGTGGCAGTACGTTTTTGCTCTTTACCAAAATAGGCCATTTCGCCAAAGATAGCTCCCGCGGTCATGGTGGTAAGAAGTTCTCCCTCGCCGTTAAAAGCGAGCACGGTGCCGCTGTCCAGATAATATATGCCATCGGGAACACTGTCTATTTTGATTATGGTGACACCTTTTTTACACCACTCCAATTTAAAATATCGTTCCCACTCGGTATCCACCACCAGCGCGTGATAAAAATCAGAGTTCATGGCCCGAAGCAACTCTTTTGACAAATGGAACAATCGCTCCCCAAGAGAATCTCGCTTCTTTTCCATCAATTTCATGCCTCGCTGGTCAAAATCGACGGCCGGAACAGGTGTCTCGCGGATGTATTCGAGAATTCGCTCCGTACCGACATCTTCCCTGCCGGTCAATTCCCTGAAATACTTCTGGGCCAGAAGGAGTTCCTCCCTGACCCGTGGAAAGTCAGGTTCAATCCCAAGCTGTAAGTTACCGCTAAAGAACTCCATAGCTTCATTTTTCATCTGGATGAATTTTAACAACGAAGCTTCCTCCACATGGGCAGGACAGTTATGCATGCCTGGTTTATAGAGGGTGAAGACATTCATTGGATGCAGGACACTGGTCAGACTGATTTTGGCTATAGTGACCAGATATTTTTCAAACCCTCTCTGATGTCTGGCAACTTCCCGATCCATCAAAAGGTCTGTCCCAAAATGGCCGCACAGTTCCTCAAGACGATTGGCAACGGCAAAACTTGCCCCGAACTTAGCCATTCTGGCGCCCAGTTGCGCTTCGGTTATCGGCCCGAGCAAGATGCCCATCCTGGTCGGAGCCAAGCTGCCGTCAGCGATGGCTTCGGCCATCCTGAGTGCTGTGGCCAGTGCCCGGCTGCAGATACCGGCGCGGTCTTCGCCCGGACGTTTGTCAAAAATAACCAGGCAGCCGTCCCCGGCAGAGGGCTCGATTTCAAACGGGATACTTTCTTCCCGGTGAACGATATCATGTATGCTGCCATGGTAATCGATCAGAAAATCGCGGATTTCCTCGGGGGTCATCCCTGAAGATATTCGTGCATACCCGACCATGTCGGTCATCAGAATAACGACTTCTCTTTCCGGTCCGTTCTTTGTCACCTTTTCCGTCATCTTACAAAATACCTTGATCAATTTTTCGTCGCACTGACATAGGGCAGACGGTTAATCTGCTCAATTTATCCAAGCGATGAAGGTAATCGCGACAAGGACGACGGCAAAAAACAAGGCAATTTTTACATTTACGGAGTTATCTTCGGGATGATCGTGGTTATGAGAATCAGACATGATGCGCTCCTTTAATTTCTTTATTTTTACTGGTTAATTACTGTGATTTTATCAGGTTATTTATCCAAAAACAACTTCCATGAGCTCCTGAAGACTGGCCACACCAATTAATTCGATTGCCGGCTTCCAGGTAATCCTTTCCTTATTGCTTTTAGGGAGCACAAAACGGTTAAAACCTAACCGTTGCGCCTCGCGAATCCGCACGTCAACATGGCCTATGGCTCGAACTTCTCCGGCTAGGCCGACCTCGCCGCAGACCACCGTTGTCGAGGGTATCGGTTTTTCTAACAGGCTGGAGGCCAAAGCACAGATGACACCCAGATCGAGGGCGGGCTCGTCAATACGCATCCCCCCGGCAATATTAAGAAAAATATCGTGACCATACATATCCAGGCCACCTTTTTTCTCCAATACCGCACAGAGCAAGGATAACCGTTGCTGATCGGCACCAATCGCCGTACGCCTGGCCGTACCAAGGTTAGTGGGACTGACCAGGGCCTGCACTTCGACCAGAATCGGCCTCGTCCCTTCGACACTTGGCAGCACGACGGAACCGGGTTCATTTAAGGGCCGCTCAGCCAGCAGAATCTCCGAAGGGTTGCTCACCTGGACCAGTCCTTCTTCCTTCATTTCAAATACGCCGATCTCATTGGTGGACCCAAAACGGTTCTTCACCGTCCGCAGGATCCGAAAAGCGTGGCTCCGATCTCCTTCAAAGTAGAGCACCGTATCGACCATGTGCTCGAGCACTTTCGGCCCGGCTATTGCCCCATCCTTAGTGACATGACCGACCAGGACGACCGGAATGTTTTCTTTCTTGGCCATGCCGAGCAATCTATAGGCCGACTCGCGCACCTGAGTAACCGAACCGGGCGAAGAGGAGACATCGGCACAGGTCAGGGTCTGAATGGAATCAACGGCCAGAAGGCAGGGGCGCATGGCACAGGTCATGGCTATGATATGCTCGACCACGCTCTCGGTGGCCAGGTATTCCTCCGGATGAATGACGCCGAGACGTCTGGCCCGCATTTTTATCTGCCGGGCAGACTCCTCGCCCGAGACATAGAGAACCGGTCTGCCATCCTCTGCTATCGAGGCGAGAAGATGCAGCAGAAGGGTCGATTTACCAATCCCCGGCTCGCCGCCGATAAGGACGACCGAACCCGGCACAATTCCCCCGCCCAGAACCCTGTCCAGCTCATCCATGCGGGTGCTGATTCTTTCTTCGTCTCCCTCAGGAGCTAAATAGAGCGGTTGCGGTTGCGATACGGTGCCGCCACCAGGAGTCTGGACGTGCATTATTTCCTCAACCAGGCTCTCCCACTCACCACACTCAGGACAACGCCCCAGCCATTTGCCACTCTGATGGCCGCACTGGCGGCAGACGAATACCGGTCGATGCTGTTTTTTGCTCTTTAGATTCATAACATGAGAATATTGCATATGAGGATACTGCCGGGATAGACAAATGTCTTTCTCCGACCTTTACAGCCGGTGAAAAGGATCTATACTTTTACGCATTCGACAGATATCTTTATGCGGGATAATGCTTTATCTTATAGAAATGTTTTTTCCCTTGCTCCAGACGAAATACCGCGTATCCCTTCAATCATACTAGTTATACCAGCTTATACAATGCAAAAGCAACTCCATGTTCCCCGCACCTCTACTCCTGAGTGGATTCCTTTATCGCACTCCCTATCCCTCATCTTCCGTCGTAAAAGGCTCTTTGGCTGGAGCTTTCTTCTTTTCCTGATAACTATCACGCTCACCTGGCTCGGTTACCTGGTCACTGTCGATTTCATCGATCAGCTCACCGGAAATTTTACAGCGACTGCTCCAGCAACCGAGAGCATCCTGGGTTGGATCAAATACAGCGGCTGGCTGGTGAGCAGTTGGTTGTTTCTCATTGTTTCCAAAATTGTCGCTTTTTATCTTGCCTTTCTCATGGCTTATAGTCTGTCAACTCCTGGCTATGTTTTTCTCAGTACCGCTGCTGAAAAAATGTATGCCGGAGAGCATTTTGACGCTGAGGCCAATTTTTCTATTAGTGGCTTTCTCTCTGACCTCTTCGAGGGAATAAAAATTGGACTGTTCGGAATTGTCGTGACCATTGTGGCCCTCTTTATCAATTTTATTCCAGGGATAGGTCAGGCAATTGTCTTTCTTTTATATACCTATTATTCCGCATTGCTGTTTGTCGACTACCCAGCCTCCCGAAGGCGCTGGTCGCTCGGCAAAAAACTGCGCTGGCTGCGCACGCACAGTAGCCCCTCTTTTCGACTGGGTGTTCTTCCCGCCCTTGTCAGCATGATCCCTCTCGTTAATATCTTTGCTATTGCCCTTCTTTTTCCGCTACTTACCGTACATGCTACCTTGAATTTTTCGGCTATCGAACTTGCCGGAAGACCTTCCGCCCCCCCTTGACTTGGAGATTTTCATGGGAAAAGAAATTGAGAAAAAGTTCCTGATAACAGGCGACGACTGGCGTCGTCTTGGTACAGGCGAACCCTATTGCCAGGGCTATCTGAACTCGGAGAAAGGCCGAACAGTTCGAGTAAGAACGATCAAAGATCGCGGCATTCTGACCATCAAGGGTCCCAATGTTGGTGCGACAAGACTTGAATATGAATACGAAATTCCCTTTGAGGAAGCCCGGGAGATGTTGCATGAACTCTGCCGCAAACCGCTCATCGAAAAAACCAGATACAAGATCTCTTTTGCTGGGTTCATTTGGGAAATAGATGAATTTAAAGGTGAAAACGAAGGTCTTCTCTTTGCTGAGATTGAGCTTGAATACGAAACACAAAGCTTTGACAAACCTTCGTGGATTGGCATGGAAGTAACCGACGACAGCAGATATTATAATGCCAACCTGGTCACAAACCCATTTTCAAATTGGTCGAAAGAGGCATAAGCTACATATACCATGCAGTTAGTGCAAAAACAGTATACAATATCACTCGTTTTTAAAGTATCGATACTTCTTTAAAGGTGGTGGATGGAGAGCAAGCGCAGACCATCGTAGCGGTCTGTTACCATAAAAAATAGAGGAGAACAAAAAGATGAGAAAAACGAAAAATCTGTTTGCTGCTTTCTGTGGAGCGGCATTTTTGCTGGCATCATTGAATGTCGGTGCCGCACCAAAAACTCTGGTGTTCTGTTCTGAGGGTAGCCCGGAAGGGTTCAACCCGGCTTTCTATACCGCAGGAACGACCTTTGATGCCAACCGCCCGGTTTACAATCGACTTGCCGAATTCAAGAGAGGCACAACCGTGGTTGAACCGGGTCTTGCGACAAAATGGGATATTTCCGCTGATGGCAAGGAATACACTTTTCATCTGCGTAAAGGGGTAAAATTTCATACGACCAAAAAATTTACCCCTACCCGCAATTTTAACGCCGATGATGTTGTTTTCTCCTTCATGCGCCAATTTGACAAAAATCATCCCTTCCATAAAGTCGGCAACGCTTCCTATGAATACTTCAACAGTATGTCCATGCCGGACCTGCTGAAAGAGATCGTCAAGGTCGACGACTATACCGTCAAGTTCCTCCTCAATCGTCCGGAAGCACCGTTTATAGCCAATCTGGCCATGGATTTTGCGTCGATTTTCTCTGCAGAATACGCCGACAAGATGATGAAAGCCGGTACGCCCAATGTCATCGATTTCGAACCGGTCGGCACTGGGCCTTTCTTCTTTGTTGCTTATCAAAAAGATGCCGTTATCCGCTATAAGGCCAATCCCGATTACTGGGCCGGCAAGGCGCCCATCGATAATCTGGTTTTTGCCATTACGCCTGATGCCTCTGTTCGCTATCAGAAGCTGAAAGCCGGCGAATGCCATGTGATGCCTTACCCTAATCCGGCAGATCTGGAGGCGATGAAAAAAGATGCCGATATCAACCTACTGGAGAAAGAGGGTTTGAATGTCGGCTATTTAGCCTATAACACCCAGATGGCACCCTTCGATAACCCCAAGGTCCGCAAAGCACTGAATATGGCCATCAATAAGCCAGCCATCCTCGACGCTGTCTTCCAGGGAGCTGGAAAAGTTGCCAAGAATCCGATTCCCCCAACTATCTGGTCGTATAATGATGCCGTTGTTGACGATCCATATGATCCGGCTGCTGCTAAAAAAATACTCGCCGCCGAAGGTGTCACTAATCTGAAAATGAACATCTGGGCCATGCCGGTCCAGCGCCCATATAATCCCAATGCCAGACGTATGGCCGAAATGCTCCAGGCTGATTTTGCTCAGGTTGGTGTCAAGGTGGACATCGTCTCCTATGAATGGGGAGAGTACCTCAAGCGCGCCGCGGATGTCAAGCGCGACGGCGCCGTGTTGATGGGATGGACTGGCGACAATGGTGACCCGGACAACTTCCTGGCCGTATTGCTCGGTTGTGACGGCGTGGGTGGAGCAAATCGTGCCCAGTGGTGTTATCAACCGTTTGAAGACTTGATCCAGAAAGCCAAGATAGTGGCCGATCAAGGCGAACGAACCAAACTCTACGAGCAGGCGCAAATCATCTTCAAGGAGCAGGCTCCCTGGGCGACCATTGCCCATTCCGTGGTCTTTCAGCCAGTACGCAAGGAAGTCGTCGATTTCCGGATCGATCCCTTCGGCCTTAACCTTTTCTACGGAGTTGATCTGAAGTAAAGCGATATCCTCTTAGGCCGGGCAGAAAAATCTGCCCGGCCTGTTTCAGGCCGACTTCTATCCAGAGAACTGCTATATGTTTCTTTATTTTTTAAAAAAACTGGGAGTAATACTCCCCACTTTCTTTGGCGTCACTCTGGTGGCTTTTATATTTGTCCGCACCCTCCCCGGTGACCCGGTACTGCTGATGGCCGGTGAGCGAGGAATGAGTGAGGAACGGCACACCGAACTGATGGCCCAGTTTGGTTACGATAAACCAATCGTTGTCCAGTATGGGCTCTATCTCAAGCAGCTGGTTACCGGCGATTTCGGCACCTCCATTATTACCAGAAAACCGGTTTTTGACGAATTCATGACCCTTTTTCCGGCAACGGCCGAACTCTCTTTGTTTGCGATGATCATCGCTGTATTTTTCGGTCTTCCGGCCGGGATGATTGCCGCCACTCGCCGAGGTTCAATGTTCGACCATACGGTAATGACCAGTGCCCTGGTCGGCTATTCCATGCCGATATTCTGGTGGGGGCTGCTGCTCATCATCTTTTTTTCCGGAATTCTCGGCTGGACTCCTGTCTCCGGACGTATCTCTTTTCTCTATTACTTCGAGCCGGTTACCGGTTTCATGCTCATCGACAGTCTGCTCTCCGGGCAGGAAGGTGCATTTTCTTCGGCGATTTCCCACCTCATTCTCCCCTCCATCGTCCTTGCTACCATTCCGCTGGCAGTCATTGCCAGACAGACCCGATCGGCCATGCTGGAAGTGCTGAGCGAAGATTACGTCCGCACCGCCCGTGCCAAGGGGCTTGGCCCCCACCGGGTCATCGGCTTGCATGCGCTGCGCAACGCCTTGATTCCGGTCATAACCGTTATCGGTTTACAGGTTGGAGTACTGTTTGCCGGGGCAATTTTGACGGAAACCATCTTTTCCTGGCCGGGAATCGGCAAATGGATGGTCGACTCGATTTTCAGAAGAGACTATTCGGCGGTACAGGGCGGTCTGCTGCTTATCGCGGCAATCGTTATGTTGGTCAATCTGGCGGTTGATCTGCTCTATGGTCTGATCAACCCGCAAATTCGCCACACGGATTAACCCCGGTAAACGGAAAATAAGCCGGGACTCTGTTTAGTACTCGCTTGACGGGTGTTCTTTTTAATACCCCCTTGAGGGGTGTAAGTCCCTTGGAAAAAAGCCCAAGGTTCTGATTTCAAATTTATCTCAGGATTTCTATTTTTTTACAGTTTTCAGGGAGTAAGGCACTCATCATGACAGAAACGACTCTACAGGAAACAGTTCAAGCAGCTGACACAATTGACGACCGACCGACTGGACTCAGCGCTCAGTTGTCTGAATTCTGGTCTTATTTCAGTGAGAATAGCGGTGCCGTCATGGGGCTGTTTTTTTTCATTGGTGTTGTCCTTATAGCCATTTTTGCCGATTTTATCGCCCCCCATCTACCAAACCAACAATTCCGGGACGCTCTGTTACAGCCACCCTTCTGGCAGACCGGTGGGGATTTTAAATTTTTACTCGGCACCGATGCCATCGGCCGGGATATGCTGTCACGACTCATCTACGGTTCGCGCTATTCACTCTTTATCGGCTGTATCGTGGTGTCAATTTCCCTGGCTGTGGGAGTAATCCTCGGTCTTATGGCCGGATTTTTCCGCGGCCGGGTGGATACCTTTATAATGCGTATCATGGATGTTGTACTGGCCTTTCCCAGCCTGCTGCTGGCCCTGGTCCTTGTGGCTATTCTCGGCCCGAGTCTTATCAACGCCATGATTGCCATTGCCATCGTCCAGCAGCCACATTATGTCCGGCTGACACGGGCGGCGGTGATGACGGAGATGACCAAAGACTATGTTACCGCTGCAAGAGTTATAGGGGTACGAGCATTGCGGCTGATGTTTATCACCATCCTGCCCAACTGCATGGCACCACTCATCGTCCAGGCGGCGCTCAGTTTTTCCACCGCCATCCTCGATGCCGCAGCCCTCGGCTTTCTCGGTATGGGTGCCCAGCCGCCTACCCCGGAATGGGGAACCATGCTGGCTGAAGCGCGAGAATTTATTCTGCGGGCCTGGTGGGTCGTCACTTTTCCCGGTGTTGCCATCCTTACCACTGTGCTGGCAATCAACCTGATGGGCGACGGTCTGCGCGATGCCCTGGATCCGAAACTCAAACGATCATAATAGCCCAATGCCATTACTTGAAATTGAAAATCTCAGCGTAACGTTCCAGACAGCGGGTGGCCAATTCACCGCAGTTGACCGGGTCTCACTGCATGTTGAACCCGGAGAAATTGTCTCTATAGTCGGGGAATCCGGCTCAGGAAAATCCGTGTCTATGCTGGCCTTGATGGGCCTTCTGCCATGGACTGCGACCATCACCGCCGATACCCTTCGTTTTGATGATCAAGACCTGAAAACAATCAGTCCGGCAGATCTCAGAAAGATCATCGGCTCAAAAATGGCGATGATTTTTCAGGAACCGATGACCAGCCTCAACCCCTGTTTCACTGTCGGTTTCCAGTTAACGGAACCATTGAAAATCCACCTCGGTATGAACCGGGCAGAGCGAAAAAAACGAGCCATAGAATTGCTGGATCTGGTCGGCATCCCCGAACCCCAAAAGCGACTCGCAGCCTACCCCCACCAACTTTCCGGGGGGATGAATCAGCGGGTGATGATCGCGATGGCCATATCCTGCAACCCCAGACTACTGATCGCTGACGAACCGACAACAGCACTTGATGTCACAATCCAGGCCCAGATTCTTGACCTCTTACTCAAGCTACAGAAAGAAAAAAACATGTCGCTCGTCCTGATAACCCATGATATGGGAGTCGTGGCCGAGACTGCCGAAAGAGTTGCAGTACAGTATGCGGGCCAGCAAGTGGAAAAGCAGCATGTTAAGGGTTTGTTTGCCGAGCCACACCACCCCTATACTCAGGCGCTGCTCAACTCTCTGCCGGAACGATCGAATGCAAAAATACTCCCGTCCATTGCCGGAGTCGTTCCCGGCCAGTTCGATAAACCGGTCGGCTGCCTCTTCTCCCCTCGCTGCCGTTATGCCACGGAACTGTGCAGGACAACCCCGCCGGTTGCCGCATCACTTGCCTTCGGCCGCGCCCTCTGTCACTATCCCCTGGCCGAAGGGATCCCGACCAACTATCCAGAGGAGATAAGCCCATGAAAGGAGACGTTGTTCTGGAAGCAAAAAATCTCACCCGCCATTATAAAGTTGACCGCGGGAGCCTGAAAAAGCCGGCAATCCTGAAAGCCCTGGACGGTGCCACTTTTAACCTTGTCAAAGGCAAGACCCTGGCGATAGTCGGAGAATCCGGCTGTGGCAAGTCCACCCTGGCACGGCTCATAACGATGATAGAAAAACCGACCTCCGGCGAGCTGCAAATCACCGGAACCAATGTTATTACTGCCGACAAAAAAGTGCGCAGTGAACTGCACAAGAAGGTTCAGATTGTCTTTCAAGATCCTTACGGCTCACTCAATCCGCGCCAGAAAATCGGCCATGCCCTTGAAGAACCGTTGCTGGTCAACACGACGCTGAACAAAAAGAAACGGCGGGAAGCGGCCTTGAAAATGATCGGTCTCGTTGGACTGAGACCGGAATACTACGATCGCTATCCGCATATGTTTTCCGGAGGACAGCGTCAGCGAATTGCCGTGGCCAGGGCATTGATGCTCAATCCGGAGATTGTGGTGCTCGATGAGCCCGTTTCGGCTCTAGATGTCTCTATCCAGGCCCAGATTCTCAATCTCATCGCTACGCTGCAGGAGCAGTTTGATCTGGCCTATATGTTCATCAGTCATGACCTTTCGGTTGTCAAACACATTGCCGATGAAGTGATGGTCATGTACTTAGGTAAACCCATTGAGTCAGGCAGCAGGGATACCCTGTTCAGTAAACCGCATCATCCTTATACTAGGGCTCTGCTTTCCGCCACTCCGGTAGCCGATCCTTTCCGAACCAAAGAACGCATAGTGCTCAAAGGGGAATTGCCTTCGCCGATTGCGCCTCCTTCCGGATGCACCTTCCATCCGCGCTGCCCGTCGATGACCGAAATATGCCGAGGCACACCTCCCGAGCTCACCGAGATTGACGGATGTATGGTTGCTTGTTATCATCCTAAAAAATATTAGTGACTTAGAAATTTTTTCTCGGCTTTTTGAGAAAAAATTTCGTGAAGGAACTTATCCCGCGGGCCTTTCGGCGGGGTTAGTGATTTAGTATCTGCAGAGTCCCGCGGGCCTTTCGGCGGGGTTAGTGATTTAGTATCTGCAGAGTCCCGCGGAGCTTTTGGGCGGGGTTAGTGATCTAGTATTTGCAGAGTCCCGCGGAGCTTTTGGGCGGGATGAGTGATTTAGTATCTGCAGAGTTCCACAAAGCTTTTGGGCGGGGTTAGTGATCTAGTATTTGCAGAGTTCCGCAAAGCTTTTTGGCGGGAGGAGAGGCTTTTTCTAACCATCTTATGCTTTTTTCAAAAAAGTGTTTTGTGAAATTGCTTATCCGACTTATTTTTCATCTATAGAGATGAGTCACGTACAAATCCCGCCCAAAAGCGTTGCGGGATAAGTTCCTTCACGAAATAATTTTCTTGTAAAAACACAAGGAAAATTATTTCAAAGTCACTTACATCCCTCACCCCAACGGAGGAACCGATGAAATATCTGCCCGTTAACAATACCAATACAATTCCCGCCCTTGGTCTTGGAACCTGGAAATCAGACACCGGAGAAGTCGCCCAGGCGGTTTCCACGGCAATTAACATCGGCTATCGCCATATCGATTGCGCATCCATCTATCAGAACCAGAAAGAGATCGGCACAGCTCTCGCCACAGCACTCAATGCAAAGCAGGTAAAAAGAGATGAACTGTGGATAACCTCCAAGCTGTGGAACAATGCTCACGCCCGAAAGCATGTGCAGCCGGCGCTGGAAAGAACACTTGTCGATCTGCAACTCGACTACCTGGATCTTTTTCTGATCCACTGGCCGATCAATTTCCAACCAAATATCGTTTTCCCCAAACGACCGGAAGAATTTCTGCCTCCGGAGGCCATTCCAATAATCGAGACCTGGCAGGCTATGGAAAAAATGGTGAAAAAAGGCTTATGTCGGTTTATAGGCGTCTGCAATTTTAATCTCCCTCGGTTGATTGAGCTCAAACGACAGGCAACTATTCAGCCGGTAATGAACCAGATAGAATTGCATCCCTTCCTGCAGCAGCTCAAAATGATCGAATATTGTAAACAAAACGGTGTGCTGCTCACAGCCTACTCGCCACTCGGTTCTGGAGATCGACCTGCAGCCCTGAAAAAGGACAACGAACCATCGCTGCTGACCCAGCCCATTATTGTTGACATCGCTGCAAGAAATAATATGACGCCCGGGCAAGTGCTGCTGGTCTGGGGCCTTTCCCGGGGGACCGTGGTCATTCCCAAGTCGTCCAACCCGGCAAGACTGCAGGAAAATTTCCTGGCTGCCGATCTTGAGCTTGAGGCGACTGACCTGCTGGCAATAGATGGGCTCGAACAAGGCTACCGTTTTGTCGACGGCTCTTTCTTCCAGTCTCCAGGTTCACCGTATACCGTCGCCAAGCTATGGGAGGATGAATAAGCCCAATGGGTTAGACATTTACGAGATTATCAACGCACTCGTTGGTGTCTTAACCGTTCAGCGGAAAACGGCAAAACCCTGAACAACCTCCGAACTGTAAGCATCACCAGTGTCGGAGATGTGCGAAAGAGGCCATTGAACTGTACTATTGGTACGTTTAATGGCCGATGACAAGACAGATTCGGTACTGGAGAATGCTTACTTGGTGTCTTATGTCTTGTCGTTTGATTGCTCTTCAATAAAAGGAGTGTCAGTCATGATAGAAGAAGGTATCAATCCCAACGCTACAGCCACTCCCACAACAAAACCCGCCCAGGATCATCGGCTGCGGATGGTTAATCGAACCATGCAGCTCTATCGCAACCAAGCCCACGCCCTGATCGAAACTTTGCATACCGTTCAGGAATCGTTCGGCTATCTTGAAGAACCCATCCTGAGATACGTTGCAGCCTCGCTGCATGTTCCACTGAGCAGGGTGTATGCGGTGGCCACCTTTTATCATTCTTTTACCTTAAAGCCACCGGGTGAACACACCTGCGTCATCTGCCGGGGAACCGCCTGTTATATTGGCGGTTCGGGCCAGATTCTCAATCAGATTAAAGAAAAAGTCGGTATCGCCACCGGCGAAACGACAGCAGATGGCAAGGTTTCTCTGCTTGAGGCACGCTGCCTCGGATCATGTGGACTTGCCCCGGCAGGTGTCTTTGACGGCGAAGTTACCGGCAAATTGAGTCCGGACAACGGTCCTTGAAAAAATAGGGAGGTGGCAGCACCATGACCCTGAACATTGAAGATCTGCAGCAGATAACCAGGATTGAAAAGTCAAAGCAGGACGGCTTCCAGCACCGCATCAATGTCTGCCTTGCGGCGGGATGTTTATCATGCGGTGGCGGAGAGGTAAAGGAGACCCTGGAAAAAGAAGTGACCCGGCGCGGTCTCGACAGCTTGTGCAAAATCACGGGGGTAGGTTGCCTGGGACTCTGCGCCGCAGGTCCTCTTCTTTCTCTTCCGACCAGCAGCACGTATTATCAGGGGGTACAGGTCTCTGATGTCGCGGAAATCCTCGACGCCCTCAGCAGCAGCCCGGTTACGCGCCTAGTCTGTCCCGCCGATACCCCATTTTTTAAACGCCAGGTCCGCATTGTCACGGAAAATTGCGGCCGGATCGATCCGGAGCGAATTGAAGAATACATTGCCGAAGACGGCTATGCCGGGCTTTATAAGGCCCTGACGCAGATGACTCCTCAGGAGGTCATCGACCAGGTCTCGCGCAGCGGGTTACGCGGAAGGGGCGGTGCGGGGTATCCTACCGGCCTGAAATGGATGAGCATGGCCAAGTCGAAGAGTTCGACCAAATTCATCATCTGCAATGGCGATGAGGGCGACCCCGGGGCTTTTATGGATCGCAGTGTGCTGGAAAGCGACCCGCATCGAGTTATTGAAGGAATGGTTATCGCTGGATACGCCACCGGGGCAAGCCAGGGCTTCATCTATGTCCGGGCAGAGTATCCGCTGGCCGTCAAACGGCTTCGACTGGCATTATCGCAGGCAGAACGCCTCGGCATGATCGGCAACAATATCTTCAATACCTCTTTTCATTTTAACCTGCAGGTCCGTCTCGGCGCCGGGGCATTTGTCTGCGGCGAAGAGACCGCTCTTATCGCCTCGATTGAAGGCCGGATGGGCCGACCCCGCCCCCGGCCGCCTTTCCCGATGGAATTCGGTTTATGGGAACTTCCCACCTTGATCAACAATGTCGAAACCCTGGCCAATATTGCCCCCATCATCCGTAAAGGCAGCCAGTGGTTTGCCGGTATCGGGACAGAAAAAAGCAAAGGTACCAAGGTCTTTGCCCTGGCTGGCAAGGTCATCAATACCGGTCTTATCGAAATCCCCATGGGCACATCTTTACGTGATATCGTTTTTACCATCGGCGGCGGCATCCCCCAGGGCAGACAATTCAAAGCGGTACAGACCGGAGGACCTTCGGGCGGCTGTATACCTGAACAGTTTCTCGATATGTCAGTGGACTATGATTCTCTTGCGCGAGTCGGGTCAATCATGGGATCCGGCGGCATGATCGTCATGGATGCCTCCTCCTGCATGGTCGATGTAGCCAAGTTTTTCATGGAATTCTGCATGTCTGAATCCTGCGGTAAATGCGTACCCTGCCGGGTGGGAACACGGCAGATCTATGATATTCTCAGCAAAATAACTGCGAAGAGGGCCACGGTGGATGACCTCACCATGCTGGAAGATTTGTGCGATCTCATCAAAAATACCAGCCTCTGCGGACTGGGCCAGAGTGCTCCCAATCCGGTACTCACCACCCTTAAATATTTCCGGGATGAATACCTCGCCCATATCCATGACCGGGAATGTCTGGCTGGAACCTGCAAAACCGCAGAGGAGGTACTATGAAACAGCATCCGCCCAAAAAATTTCGGACCGATCTCAATCCTTCCCGGCTGCTGACTTTTAAGATTGATGAGCTGGATGTCACCGCCCATGAGGACGAAACAATCCTGAGCGTTGCCCGGCAGAACAACATCGCCATCCCGACCCTCTGTCATCTGGACGGCTTGTCGGAACGGGGTGCCTGCAGGCTGTGTATTGTTGAAGTCAGGGGAAGCACGAAACTGGTGCCTGCCTGCGTGAGCTTTCCCCGGCAGGATATGGAAATTATTACCAACTCCGAGCAGGTGATCAACTATCGGAAAAAAATCCTCGAACTCTTATTCACCGAGCGGAACCATGTCTGCTCGGTGTGCGTCTCCAACGGTCATTGCGAGCTGCAGAACCTGGCCGTGAAACTGGGGGTCGACCATGTCCGTTACCCGTATCTGTATCCCCGGCATGATGTCGATGCCTCGCACAGCCGCTTCTCCATCGACCACAACCGGTGTGTGCTGTGCCTGCGTTGTGTCCGGGTCTGCGATGAGATAGAAGGGGCGCATACCTGGGATATCATGGGCCGCGGCATCACCTCGAAGGTCATAACCGATCTCAATCAGCCCTGGGGGTCATCGGAGACCTGTACCGGATGCGGTAAATGCGTGCAGCTCTGCCCGACGGGGGCCTTAACGGAGAAAGGCAAGTCGGTGGCGGAGATGATCAAACGCCGCCAGTTCTTGCCATACCTGCAAATGATGCGAGGGAGGCAGGACGAAACATGGCAAAAATAAGTCTGGCGACAATCTGGCTTGACGGCTGCTCCGGCTGTCATATGTCCTTTCTCGATATGGACGAACGGTTCATCGACCTGGTCGGTCAGGTGGACATCCTGTTCAGCCCGCTGATCGATAACAAAGTATTTCCCAACCACGTCGATGTCACGCTGGTGGAAGGGACGGTCAGCAACGACAACGATAAAAAGAACATCGCGATCATCCGGCAGCAGAGCGGCATTGTGATTGCTTTCGGCGACTGCGCTATTACCGCCAACGTGTCGGGGATGCGCAACAGGTATCCGGTCGAAGAGGTTTTAGCAAGGGCCTATATTGAAAATGCGGCGCCATCGCAAGAGAGCAGCAATGGCCGGGCCAAAAAAGAAGACATCGCTTTTCATACGGTGTCTCAGCTTGCCAGGATGGCCAGACCGATTCACGAATTCATCCCGGTGGATTTCTTTTTACCCGGCTGTCCACCGCCACCGCAGGCAATTCTCTATCTCCTTACCGAAATCCTGGCCGGCCGCACTCCGGAGATGCAGGGCAGGACAAGGTTCGGCGCATGATCATGGCAAGAGCAGATGTACGCATCTTTTTTTGAGGTAAAGTGATGGCTGAGAAGATTACCATAGAGCCCATTTCCCGGATCGAAGGACACGGCATGATCACCATCGTCGTCGAAGATGACGGCAGCATCGGCGATGCCAGGTTTCATGTAACCCAGTTCAGAGGTTTTGAAAAATTGTGCGAAGGCAGACCCTATTATGAGATGCCGTCGATCACCCAGAGAATCTGCGGTATCTGCCCGGTCAGCCATTCGCTTGCCTCCAGCAAGGCCTGTGACGACATCCTTGGTGTGCATCCGCCGGAAACCGCAGTTATGCTTCGACGCCTGCTCAATTGCGGCACATTTATCCAATCCCATGCCTTAAGTTTTTTCTATCTGTCCTCCCCTGATCTACTGCTGGGCATGGATGCAGATCCCAAAAAACGCAACATCATCGGGGTGATTAAGGCCCATCCCGAGCTCGCCAGGAATGGCATTCGCCTGCGCAAAATAGGCCAGCAGGTCATCGAACTGCTCAGCGGCAAGCGTATTCATGCCGCCTGGGTGGTACCCGGAGGAGTCAATGCGCCGCTCACCGCCGAGCATCGCGACACCATGCGGCAGATGATCCCGGAAGCCCTGGAGATCATTAGCCATACCCTGACGATGTTCAAGAAATCTCTGGGAAATTTTCGCGATGAGATCCAGACCTTTGCCAATTTCCCGACCTTGTTCATGGGTATGGTGGATGAAGACGGAAATCTGGAACATGTACAGGGTAGACTAAGGATCATTGATGCCAAAGGGAATATCGTCGCCGACAACATCGATCCGGCTGACTACCGGCAATTTATCGCCGAAGAGGTGGAACAGTGGTCTTACCTGAAATTCCCCTACTATAAACCCATGGGCTACCCGGAAGGGATATACCGGGTGGGGCCTGCCGCCCGGCTGAATGTCTGTAACGGCTGTGGTACGCCCCTGGCGGATCAGGAGTGGGCGGAGTTCAGAGCTCTGGAACGGGGGCCGGTGATGAGCTCGTTTTTCAATCATTATGCCCGATTGATCGAAATTCTCTTCTGTATCGAAACCATGCAGCAGCTCCTCGACGAGCCTGCTCTTCTCAGTCCCCGGATACGAGCCTTTGCTCAACCAAATTTTCTTGAAGGTATAGGGTGCGTCGAGGCGCCAAGAGGGACCCTGCTGCATCATTACCGGGTCGATGATAATGGCCTAATGACCTGGGCCAACCTTATTGTCGCCACGGGCCATAATAACCTGGCAATGAACCGGGGAGTACTGCAGGTGGCCAGACGGTTTATTACCGGCACCGAGGTCTCGGAAGGGGCATTGAACCGGCTGGAAGCGGTTATCCGGGCCTTTGACCCTTGTCTGAGCTGCTCAACCCACGCGCTTGGCGGCATGCCGTTTACCATCTTCTTCAGGAAACGGGACGGCACCCTTCTCCATAAATTATAGGAAGAGCAACAACAGAATCACTCGTCACTTCGACACAATTGTCGCTAACAGCTGACGAATGTCGTCGAAAGAAAAAGGTTTATGCAAAAAACCGCGCGCTCCTGCGTCGAGTGCATCCTTGCAGGCTGTTTCGGTGGCATGTCCTGAAACCAGAAATACCGGCAGTTCGGGCCATTTGACCCGGCACTGCCGAAGAAATCCCATACCGTCGAGCTTGGGCATGCGCATATCGACAAAAACGACATCATAATGCTTTTTTTCGAGCATCTGCATCCCGGTAAGACCCTCCTCTGCCTCATCAACTTCGTGCCCCAGAAAGAGCAAAAATTCTCGCAAGGTATAACGGACAATTTCTTCATCGTCGACCAGTAACAACGATAATGACTCAGGTTGGCTCACTGCAGGTCTCCTCTTGATTGAGATGAACAGGGAAAGAAACGGTAAAACTCGATCCTTCACCTGGGATAGATGTACACACGATGGTCCCATTAAACCCTTCAACAATCGACTTGCTGATGGACAGGCCAAGCCCAGTTCCCTTGTCAGGATCTTTGGTCGTAAAAAATGGGTCAAAAATATGTTCCTGAGCGTTTTGGCTAATACCAGAGCCGTTGTCCTTTACCTGCACCCAACAGATATCACTCTTCTCTTTTTTGATGATACCAGTGCTGACTTCCACAGTCGGTAAAAAATCCGCATCATGATCGTCGGTGCTCTGCAGTGCGTCACGGGCGTTACTGAGGAGATTTAACAGTACTTCTTCAACGGAATAGGGATTAACCCTGACAATCAGCGGTTCTGCGGAACAATTGGTTGCAAGCATAAGGCCATGGGATTTAAACTGCGCTGTCAACAGGCCGATGGCTGACAGGACAACATCATTGAGATTGACGACCACAGTATCGACACTACCGGCTTCCCTGGCGAAAAGGCGTACGTGGTTGATTATATGCACCATGCGATCGGCCTGCTCGACAATGCGAACGACATTTCTCTGGAGTTCTTCTTGCGAAATATCAATCTTGTGATCCATTTTTACCAGCAGCAATTCAGCCAAGCCACGTACGCCAACCAGGGGTTGGTTTAATTCATGGGCGATACCGGCCGCCATTTCACCAAGGGAACGCAAACGGTCGGAGCGTATCCGCATGGACTGCTGTTTTTCCAGCTGAATTTCTGCTTCATGGCGTTTTTTTATTTCATCTTTGAGTTGCTGGTTACGCGATGCCAGGAGCAGCTTTTGCCGCTCTGAATCCTGGTATTGTTCCTGCAGGATGAGATTCTGGCCATTAAACCGTATCAGCAAACCGATACCGAGAAGAATAATAGTCGCCAGCGCTCCGGTCCCGAGCAGCAGATGCCACGAAATGGGTGAACCCAGATACGCAATGTTTCTCACCCATACCAGCAAGAATATCGGCATGTTATGGACAGGAACACGGCTCAGCAATACACCTTCACTGGTCAAATCATCGACTGGCAGGGAAAGTTGCAAAAACTCTCCAGAAGGTATCTGGGCAATAACTTCAGGAGTAATCATCAGAGGGGAAGAATATTTTCCGTTGTCCAGAGGGGGAAACACCTGCCCGGAATTCGTGGCCAGATAAAATCCCTTGTGCACCTGGTCTTTTGCATTGTCGATGAAATTGCGAAAGAGGGTCTCCGGATCGATCCAGGCAATCAACTCTCCCACGACATGGTTTTTATACATGCAGGGCGATCTAATTATAATCTGCAAGGTTTTACCAACGACAGTAAAGGAGATGGCAGGCTCCTCGTATGATTGCAACACTGGTTTGAGCCCGACAGGGATCAGGTTTGTCCGTTGTGCCGGGGAGCTGTCCACAAGGGTCTTGCCATTTTCATCCCTCAGGAGGAATCGTTGATATATGGTGCTGTCCTGGACGACCTTGCTGGTGAGGTTGGTGGTAAAGAGCCTGTCGATAATATACAGGTTGATTTTGAGACCGTATTGCTGCGACATACCGAGGGCAACGTTTTCAAAATAACTCTGTATCTCCTTGGAGATCACCATCGAGCGAAGGTCGAACTTTCGCTCCGAAAAGAAATAGTCGAGAGAAGCGGCTCGTTTTTCTCCATCCAAACGGAACTGCTGCAAAGAAGAATTCTGGAGGGCTGCCTGGCTGCGGTAGTTGGCGGCGGTAAGAGCACCTATGAACACCATCAGTAGGACGCATGCAGCCACTACGGCCAGTGGCTGTTTACGGGCAATGAGCGTCCGTATTGTGGTTAGAGAATGCATTATGTCTCAGATACAGGCATGCAGCCAGCTCTTAGAACACATTGGGATAATAATGAAAAAGGGACGGATAGTACTTCTGTACCAGGGCCTTGTAGGTTCCATTGGCAACACACTTGCTGAAAAATTTTTCGAATGCCGCGCGAAGTTTTGGCGATGTCTTGGGAAAGGCGCAGGCCATGGCCTGAGGCTCCGACACCGGACCGATCACTTTGATTTGGCCGGGCCATTTTTCAAGACCGATTAAAGCGACCGGAACATCCATTAGAGTGGTATCGGCCTCTTTAGAGATAACTGATGGAATCATATCGTCCAGATTGCGATCGCTTGGGACGAGCTGAATTACCGCCCCCGTCTCATCCAGGTGGTAGAGCGCCGGGTCGAGACAGCTGTCTTTCATTCCCAGCACGCTGAAGCCCTTAAGATTGCCTTTCACTAGAGTAATGTCCTGGGAGATAGAAGAGGTTGGAACAATGGGCTGCATTGCTGCATCCGCCCGCGAAATCAGCCATACGCCGGTGGGAAAGGTCATTGCCGAGAAATCGACTGCTTTTTTCCGCCACTCCAGAACAGTATAGCCGGTAGCGATGATATCACCACGAATCGCGCCCTCTCCGGTAATTTCAATATCATTTCCCTTGGGTTTGATGACCGTGCCGGTCAGATCGGTAAGAATATTCTGCCAATTGGTTTCGACAAAGTGGTACTTCACTCCGAGGTGGGCGGCAAATAGCTGCATTAATTCGACATCAAGACCCAATTTATCTTCGGTGACGAAGTTGGCATAGACAATACCCAGATGCCGCAAGGTGCCCTTCTGCAAAATCTCATCCAGATCACCGCTCCATGCGCGTCCGGCAGCAAGGCTCAGCACCATCACTGAAACAAGAATGACCAGTTTTTTCAAGCCTGAAATCTTGACTCTGGAAAAGATAGCCCTCTTTTTCCTGACAGAATGATTCTTGACTCCAGCGATCTCAAATATATACATAGTTTCACTCTCCTGGAGTCTTGTTTTCAAAAAAATCATTTAAATAGAGAAAAACCGATGGATAATATTTTTCAACAAGTTTGCTATACGTACCGTCGGTCCAGATTTTTTGGAAGAATTTATTAAATTCACGGCGCAGTTCGGGGGAATCCTTGGCGAAACCAACTCCCATAGACTGCGCTTCTGATACCGGGCCGATAATTTTGATCTCACCAGGCCATTTTTGCAGAGCGATCAGTGCATCGGGAATATCCAGAAGCGTTGTCTCCGCCGCGCCATCAAGAATCGCCGGAGCTATGTCGCCGAGATGCTGGCTGGCTGTGTGATAACGGATATCGGCACCGGTTTGGGCAAGCCCATAGAAATCTGGATCCAGACAGGTGTTTTTCATACTCAACACCGAGCGCCCGACAAGAAGTTTTTTGACCTGTTCAATATCGTCATCAATATTTCCGCTCGGCGTAATCGGTTTGATTGGTGAGTCGGCCCGGGCCACAAGCCACACTCCGGTGGGGAACGTCGGTATGGAAAAATTGACGATTTTCTGCCTTTCAGGCAGGATGGTCAGACCGTTGGCAATAATATCGCCCTTGACTGATGTTTTGCCGATGACCTTGATGCCGTCATTGGCAAACTGGAAAAGATCACCGGTAAGATCGCTAAAAACCTCCCCCCATGAGGTCGTCACCAATTCATAGCGAACACCGAGATGCGTGGCGAAGAGTTGCATAAGCTCAACATCCAGCCCATCCATTCCCACCGGGGTTTCTTTCACAAAATGAGCATAAGGTATGCCGAGGTGCCGCAGCACACCTTGCTGACGAATATCCTGCAAATCACCGGCAAATACGTTTGTCGATAGCAGACAAAAAATGCCACCTCCGATAAACGGGATCAGTATCTTCACTACATTTTTTCTCTTCTTTTGCAAAAACCCCAAAAATGAAGAGAATTCAAAAATTATTGAAGCAGACATGCGACCGGCCATAAACCGTGCTCTTAGCATAATCCTTTTCTTAACCATACCATCCTCATGATCTTTAGGAAAAAATCGCCGTAAATGAGCCGATGCCATACTATCGCTTTTTTGTCATTTATTATCAAATAACAATATGTCTTAACAGTGGTGAGTATCTCAAACTTGAGCCGAGTTGTCAAGGAAGCAAGCCTGCTCCTTGAGCGGCTTACGATGTCATTGCAATCATCATTCATCGGTTAAAGACGTTGATTAAATTTGAAAACAAAGAGTATACTTCGCCAAGCAAAAGTTACTTATCAGAGTTTTGTTCTTTCTCACTCGTTTCCGGCCATGGATGCATTATTTTGCAGGCTGCACTTATTGCCTCTATGGACAGACATTTCCTATAAAACCAGAACTTATCGAGGTCACCGTGGACATCTCATTTAAAAAAGCCGATACGTTGAAAAATCATCCCAAAGATTCCGCCCTGGGTTTTGGCACAATCTTTACCGATTACATGTTTAACATGGACTACAACCCCGAAGCAGGCTGGCATAATCCTCGTATTGAGCCGTATGGACCGATTGCCATGGATCCTTCAACCATGGTTCTGCATTATGGCCAGGCTATTTTCGAAGGGTTGAAGGCATACCGGTCCGATTCGGGTGAATTGCAACTTTTCCGGCCCAAGGACAACTTACACCGTCTCAATAAATCAGGCCATAGGCTCTGCATGCCCGAACTGGATGAAGACTTTCTCCTTGAGGCACTTATCAATCTCTTAAAAATTGAAAAGGATTGGATTCCGAGTGCAACAGGTACGTCACTTTATATCCGACCGACAATCATCGCAATGGATCCCTACATTGGCCTTCGGTCATCAAATACCTATAGATTCTTTATCATTTTATCTCCTGTCGGGGCATATTATCCGGAAGGATTCAATCCGGTGAAAATATGGGTGACAACAGAGTATGTTCGCGCGGTCCGAGGGGGCGTCGGGGAGGCCAAAACAGCTGGAAATTACGCTGCGAGCCTGTATGCAACACATCTCGCCAATCAAGACGGATATACTCAGGTACTGTGGCTTGACGGAGTTGAGCTGAAGTATATTGAAGAAGTTGGTTCAATGAACATTTTCTTTGTGATCGGTGACGAACTTATTACCCCTCAGTTAAATAGGAGTATCCTCGCCGGAGTAACGCGGGATTCGGTCATAAAACTGGCCAAGTCCTGGGGCGTCAAAGTTGTCGAGAGAAAGATCAGCATCGATGAAATTTATGCAGCTCATGCAGCCGGGACACTCAAAGAGGTTTTCGGGTCCGGCACCGCAGCTGTCATCTCCCCTGTTGGTAATATCAAATTCAATGGCCAGGAAATCAGCATTGGCGATGGCAAAGTAGGCCCACTTTCGGCAAAACTCTTCAAAAACCTGACGGAAATCCAATACGGCAAGATCGAAGACTCTTTCAACTGGGTCACGCCCTTGCGATAGGCGATCCACACCAACAACGGACCTCTGGCTTCTGGAGGTCCGTTGTGATTGCAAACAACCAGTCTTCATACCCTATCGCTACAGCACGACTATTTCCTTTTTGGCGTAAATAACAGCAAGCATCGTTGCCGGCTCTTTACCATGGCATGAGATGACGTGCGGCATGGTCGAATCGTAATAGATTGAATCCCCAGGATTAAGAATCTCAGCCTGGTCTAACAGCTTAACTTCGACTTGACCCTCCAGAACAAAAAGAAGTTCCTCTCCGATATGCTGATTCAGTTCTAGCTGTGTTGATTCCGTGGGAGTAAGTGTGACAATAAACGGCTCCATATGCCGGTTCTTTTTCTCATGCCCCAGAGACTCATAACTGTATCCGCCTCCTTTGCCATCGGTCGAATTGAAGCGGGATATAGTTTTTCTATCACCTTTTCTGACAATGCAGGAAGCAGAGTCGCCATTATCGCCAAAGAAATTTCCCATCGGAATCTCGAAAACCCTTGCCAGACTGACAAGATTCCCGAGAGGTGGAGATACCAAATGGCCTTCAATACTGTACAGTGTTGCCTCGGGTATTTCAGATTGCTCGGCAAGTTCGACCAACGACCATCCTTTTGCTTTTCTCAGCGCTCTGATTCGTTCTCCAATCTTCCTCTCTTTGCCTGCCATAGCTTTTCTCCTCAGGGAGCATCTCTTAAACGTCGGGCCAAAGTTCGGCCGATTGTTCTCGGAGCTTAATTTTCATCACTTTCCCACTTGCGGTAAGCGGGAAAGCCTTCAGGAAATGGACAAATTTTGGGGTCTTGAACCAGGCAATCTTCCCCTGGCAGTAATCAATGACATCCTGCGGTGAAATATCGGCATCGGGGTAGGGAATGACAAAGGCTCCCGGCTGTTCCCCATACTTTTTATTGGGTACGCCAACCACCTGAACATCCTGCACTCCTTCCATATGATGGAGATAGTCTTCTATTTCCTTCGGGTAAATATTCTCACCGCCACGGATAATCATATCTTTAATCCGCCCGGTAATAGCAAAATAACCATCCTCGTCCATTACACCAATATCGCCGGAATGGAGAAAACCATTCGTATCTATCGCCTCAGCGGTAGCTTCCTCCATTTTATAGTAGCCCTTCATGATATTGTAGCCGCGGCATACCACCTCTCCATGCTGTCCAGGCGGGAGGTCTACTCCCGTCTTCGGGTCGATGATCTTTACCTCGATGCCGGGCATGGCCTTGCCCACCGTCTCGCATTTTTTCTTGATCGACGGTTCATTGTACATGGTCTGGGTCATTCCGGGAGAGGCCTCAGTCAAGCCAAAAACGATGGTCACCTCGCTCATGTTCATCTTCTCGATGCAGTCGTTCATGCTTTTTACCGGACAGGGAGATCCAGCCATGATTCCGGTGCGCAGAGAAGAAAAATCAAATTTCTTGAAAAGCTTATTGTCCATCATGGCAATGAACATAGTCGGCACCCCATACACGCCGGTGCATTTTTCCATTTCGATGGACATCATCACATCGACCGGGTCATAGGTCTCGACCAAGATCATCGTGGCACCGTGATTAACGCAGGCCAACACTCCGAGTACACAGCCAAAGCAATGAAAAAGAGGCACCGGGATGCAAATCCGATCGATATGGCTGAAATTCTGCCCGGCACCTAGCCAGTAGCCATTGTTGCCGATGTTGACGTGCGTGAGCATTACCCCTTTCGGGAAACCGGTCGTTCCCGAAGTATATTGCATGTTAATGACATCATGGGGATCAAGAGAGTCCTGACGCGCCTGGTATTCTGCATCGCCTGTGGCAACTGCCAGGGACATAACTTCCGACATCGAGTACAGACCGCGGTGCTTTTCCGGCCCGAGAAAGAAAACCCTTTTCAAACAAGGGTACCTGCTTGAATGGAGATCTCCCCGTGGGTGACTCTTCAACTCAGGGATCAGCTCATAGAGTATTTCCAGATAATTTGCATCCCGCAGCCCATTGATAATAAATATATTTTCACAATCGGACTGCTTTAACACATAATTAATCTCTTCCGAGCGATAGTTGGTGTTGATGGTCAAAAGTATCGCGCCTATGCGGGCGGTGGCAAACTGCAGAGCGACCCAGTGCGGCACATTCGTCGCCCATACCGCCACTTTTTCACCCTTTTTAATACCCATGGCCATCAAGCCTTTCGCCATGGTATCGACGGTATCAGAAAATTCCCGCCAGGTTTGTTTATATTCCCTATCGACGTAGGCGACTGCATCCTCGTTAGGATATTTGTCAACCGTTTCCTTGAGAATCTGGCCGAGCGTTATCTCCCTTACAATCTCATTTCTTGGCATGATTCTCACCCACTACAATGTAAAAATTACAGCATATATCTGTGCATCACCACCAATAGCACTTAAACAATGGGGGACAAGAGAATTATAATACATCGTATCACCTTCTTTTAGCACATGGGTATCGTTGCCGTATCGCAGCTCAACCTCACCGGTTATGACCACGACAAACTCCTCACCTTCATGGGAAGATTTTTCCCGTTCGTCTGTTGGTGAAACTTTAATGAAGAACGGTTCCATCTGGCGATCGGCTTTACCGGCACCGAGAGCATGATAGCGATAATGCCCCTGTGCCTTTCCTTTGTGCGTTGCAACCCCCTCTTCGCGCTCAGCTGATCTGGTGATAACCGGATCTTTGGCAAGCTGATCATCCATAAAGGTACCGACCCGCTGTCCCAGGGCGCGAGAGAGTTTCACCATGACTCCCAATGCAGGAGAGACAACGCCGCCCTCGATATCTTCAATAAGGCTTACAGGCAGGCTGGTCCTTGCTGCGAGATCATCGACACTCATATCAAGTTTTGCCCTGAATGTCTGGATTCTCTTGCCTATTTTTGCTGCATCGCTCATGTTTTCCTCTCCCGCATTTCCCTGATGATTATCGTTTGTCGTTATTAATGATGCGCCTTCATCCACTCTTTCGCCGTTTCCACTATTTCCATGTTCTTGGGAATTAATTTAGGCTTTGCAGCAAAACTGTCTTTTAAGGCCGTCAGGACGGCATCTTCCGGCAGGCCAATAAGATCAAGAGCGATCAGGGCTCCTAAAAGCGCCGTATTGGCAGCCTTTGGTACTCCCTTTGAAGTGGCGATCTCCGCCGCCGGAAAGGCATACACGGTGACATTTTGGGGGAGTTCAAATTCTATCGGTATTTGGGCATCATAAATGATGACCCCGCCATCTTTCACGGTTGGGGCAAATTTTTCCAGAGATGGCTGGTTCATCGCCACCAGTACATCCGGTTTATCGACAGTGGGAGAACCGATCTCCTCACCACTCAACACAACCGAGCAGGAGGCAGTTCCGCCTCGTTGTTCCGGGCCATAGCTCGGAAACCACGACACATTTTTACCGGTGTCGTTGCCGGCATGGGCCAACACCAGACCAAGGCTGAGTATGCCCTGTCCACCAAATCCGCAAAACTTGAATTCTTTTTCAGCGAAACCTCCCGCATCGACCTGCTCGGCGCTGCTGGCTACCACCAGTTCATCCAGGGCCTTTACCGTTTTATGACGGGCGGGCGGTGCTGCCTCTGCACTCCGATCACGGAAATTGCCCAGCGGATAGGTTTTTTCCATAGCATCAATGGTAAACTGGGCCGCGGCAACAGCATTGACTTTCATATTGGTCGGACAGGGCGAAAGAATCTCGACAAAGGCGTAGCCTTTGCCTTCTTTCTGAATCTCTATCGCTTTACGGATCGCCTTTTTGGCTTTAAGAATTCTTTTGGTATCGGCCACGGAAACCCGTTCGATAAAGACGGGGGCTGCCAATTGATTGAATACCTCGCACACCTGTAGAGGATACCCGTCTGTTGTTACATCTCTGCCATAAGGCGTGGTCGCTGTCTTCTGTCCGGGCAGGGTAGTCGGAGCCATCTGGCCGCCGGTCATGCCGTAAATAGCATTATTGACAAAGAAGCAGACAAATTTTTCGCCTCGATTGGCCGCCTGAAAGGCGTTGTTGAAACCGATTGCACCCAGATCGCCATCACCCTGATAAGCAATAACCACCTTGCCGGGAAGCGATCGAGACAGCCCCGTCGCCACCGCAGAGGCCCTGCCGTGGGGCGCGGCGACATTGCCACAGTCAAAATAGTAGTAGCAAAAAGCGCCGCAGCCGACCGGGGAGACAAAGACCGTATCATCCTGCAGGCCAAAGTCGGCAACCGCCTCGGCAATGAGTTTATGGATGATGCCATGGCCGCAACCGGCACAATAATGGGTAGCCTTGGTCTTGCTGCCGTCTTTGCGCTCGAAGTGCTCGTAAAATCCTACTGCTTTTTTTAACATTCAACTGCCTCCATCATTTTTCGGGCCGCAGCCACAACCTCTTGTGTCGTCACCAACATCCCGCCCATGCGGTTGACCAGCTCGACCGGCACATATTCTTTTCTATCGAGATGCAACAGCACATCATCCCGGTACTGCCCGTTGCTCAGCTCGACCACCAGAATTTTTTTGCCTTTGGCGACTTTTCGCAGCTCTTCCTGAGGAAATGGAAAAAGCGTGAGCGGTCTGAACAAACCGGCCTTGATGCCGTCCGCACGCAAGGCATCGACCGCCGAACGAGCAATCCGTGCAGAGGAGCCGTAGCCAGTCAGAATCAGCTCTGCATCTTCGGTACGATAGTTCTTCGATGCCGCATCGACGCTCATCGAGGTGTATTTGGCATCGAGCAGCCAGTTGTGTTTTTCCTGAAGATCATTCTGCAGATATATCGACGAAATAAGATTTTTTCGTGTTTTGCTATCGGCCTGTACCGCCCATTCACTGGCATCAGGAGGGCTGAAGGGTTGCTCGGGTATTTCCAGCGATTCCATTACCTGGCCGAGCACAGCATCGGTCAGGACAATAACCGGATTGCGATATTTATAGGCGAGTTCAAATGCCTTGATGGTCAGATCGCACATCTCCTGAACCGACGAAGGCGCAAGAACAATGGCCTTGTAATTGCCGTGCCCACCGCCTTTGACGGCCTGGTTATAATCGCCCTGCTCCGGTCCAATATTGCCAAGACCTGGGCCGGCTCTCTGCACATCGACAATCACCGCCGGCAGCTGCGCGCCGGCAAGATAGGAAATGCCTTCACACATAAGGCTCATGCCCGGGCCGGAAGAGGCGGTCATCGACATTCTGCCGCTGCTGGCCGAGCCGTAAATCATATTTATAGCGCCCGTCTCGCACTCCGCCTGCAAAAACACCTTGCCTCTCTGTGGAAAAAGGCGCGCGGCAGAATGGGCAATTTCACTTGCCGGGGTAATCGGGTAGCCGAAATAAATCTCGCATCCCGCATACAGAGCACCGACAGTAACGGCCTCATTTCCTTTAATGAATTTTCTCATCAGCGATTACTCCTTGTCCTTTTTGTACACCTCAATGGCGTAGGGCTCCGGACAATTATAGAAGCATATACCGCAACCGGTACATCCTTCTCCTATATATTCTGCGGGGATATATCCCTTGCCGTTCATCTTCTCTGCAAAACGCAGACAATCCTTGGGACAAGCTTCAATACACCTGCCGCAGCCTTTACATTCCTCTATAATGATATGAGGGTGAGAGTCCCCACCACACTTTTTACTACCCATCGCTCTCCTGCCCGCATGGCTTTTTACTGAGCCAGCTAGAATTAAAACTGCTATGAAATTACCCACTGTTTGTCATGTGGCACATGACAAACAGTGGGTAACGATACCACCCACCTTTCCTGTAGCCCAATGAATCTATTGTATTGCTTGTTTTTTGTCTACAAATTTGGTTATTTTTTTGGAGATTGAAAATGATCAATTAGTCTACCACCGGGGGAAAATGAGTGCCATATCTGGAAAAAAATACATCAACGACAACATTAACGACTGATATATCCTACAGGCTGCACTACCAGTTCATTGAAGGTGATAGCACGCGGCCCTATCTGTTGTTTTTGCATGAGGGGTTGGGCTGTATCGCGATGTGGGGCGATTTTCCGGCAAAATTATGTACAGCTACAGGTTGCCGAGGATTGGTTTACGACCGGCTGGGCTACGGAAAATCTTCTGCTTTGCACCATAAACGGACCATCCATTATCTCCACGACTATGCACTCCGCGAACTGCCGGAGCTTCTTGAAAAAGTACTTCCGAATACGCCTTACATACTGATCGGCCATTCCGATGGCGGCAGTATCAGTTTAATTTTCGGCGCAGAGCGACCTCCTTTGCTGCAGGGTATTATAACGGAGGCAGCCCATATCTTTGTTGAAGAGCAGACTATCGCCGGAATAAAAATGGCAAATAAGGCATGGACCAGAGGCAAACTCAGCGGCTTAGCGAAATATCATGGCGATAAAACAGAAACACTTTACCACGCATGGTCAAAAACATGGTTAGCGGACTGGTTTCAATCCTGGAACATTGAATATCTTCTGCCAAGTATCGAGGTACCGCTATTGGTCATTCAGGGCAATGACGATCAATACGCCGCAGCAGAACATGCCGCACGTATCGCTGCAAAAACCTCCGGCGATGCGCACGTCGAGATCGTTGCCAACTGTGCCCATGTGCCGCACATAGAGGCGCAGGCCGTTATATTACAGCTTATGGCTGACTTTATCGCACAGAGACATCAGTAAGATCTTGCTGCGACCGCCAAAGCCTCCTCAAGCACTTTCCCGCGATAACGATGCGAAAGAGCGGCCGTCTGCAATGATGAGGATCTTAGAGTAAAAGGATGCTCCTTGTGGCATGGACGTGGTATATTTACCAACGATTCTTTTGAACCGGGACAAACCTGATATCGTCTTGATGACATACTACTACGGCAAGAATAATGGAATTAATCGACACCCACTGCCACCTTGATCTGCAGAAACATTTTCAGCAGTTCGGGACGGCACTGGCCACAGCACATGCTGCGGGAGTGAAAAAAATAATTCTGCCCGGAGTAATGCAAGCCGGCTGGAAACGGCTCATGCAGCTGTGCAACCGCGAGCAAGGAGTATTCGGTGCCCCCGGCCTGCATCCACTCTATCTTGAACACCACCACCCGCATCATTTGCAGGAGCTGGAAGAACTTCTCAGTGGAAACGGACCAGAGAGACCTGTGGCGATTGGCGAAATCGGTCTTGATTACTATGCCGAAAACGTTGACCGTGCTGCGCAGCAGCTGCTGTTTGAAGAGCAGTTGACAATAGCCATAACCGCCCAGTTGCCGGTTCTCCTGCATGTGCGCAAGGCGCACGACCAGGTCCTGGCGACCATCCGCAGAAAACATTTCTCCCAGGGTGGGATCGTCCATGCCTTCAGCGGCAGTTATCAACAGGCCTGTGCCTATATAAAGCTTGGTTTCGGTATCGGTATCTGCGGCACGATCACCTACGACCGGGCGCAACGAATCAGAAAAAATGCCACACAGCTCCCGCAGGAATCCCTCGTCCTGGAAACCGACGCGCCCGACATCCCCCTGGCTGGCCATCGGGGGGAAAGCAACCATCCGCGATTCCTGCCTGAAGTACTGGGAACACTAGCAACTCTGCGTGGGGAGCCAAGCGAGATTACAGCCAATTACACCTCTGCCAACGCCAGGCGCATCCTCAATCTTCCCGATTAAAGTGTAGCGGTGTTATCGAGCCCAAAAAAGCAAAAATCACAATATATTTGGACACATCGACGAACAAGGTAAATAAAAGCCAGGCTATTACTTTTTTTATTTTTAAGCTTATAGTAAATGCTAGAACTCTAGTAATCGTCCGAAACAAGATACGTTTCACAACTTGAACACCAATGGAGGAATTCAATGCAATCAACGACCTACAAAGACATCATCGACGGAAAGATCGCAGAATGGCAAGTCAACCTGAAAAAAATCGAAGAACAGGCCGGAAAAGCTTCTTCGGACAGCCAGTCCAGATCCACTGCAAAAGTAAAGGATTTCAGGTCGGCAATGGATTCGGCAATAGCCCAGCTGCATGCTCTCGACGCCCAGGAAACAGTGAAAAACACCATGGAAACAAAGGATAAAATCTTACATATTTTTGGCTCTATCGATAAGCAATTCACCGAATTCGAGGACAAAACTCCATTCATGCTCTAAAAGAATCCTCATAACACTCGTTTAAAAACACAGTTTCTTACTCTACCTCATCTGCCCCGGCTTGACATTGGCTTCTCTTATGAGGTGTTCCTGTGTTGCTGCAGTGACTCCACCACCTGAACACCTCATAAGAGCCCTGTTTGCCGGCTCTTTTTCTCCCGCCCTGCCCTCTTTCGTCTACGCCCAGGGTTTATCACCACTCGACCCGGTCTGGATTAGTCAATGACATCCCGCCATCCTTTGCTATAATGCCGCTTCACTTTACTCTGCTGACATTTTTTTCTATTGTGAACAATCAGCCGGCAATACTACAGGAATACGAATCATGCAGGATAATTCTCTGTCCAAAACAGAATCTCGAATACTGACTTTTACTTTTGCCAAATGGTCGATTTTTACCATTCTCATTCTCACCTATATTCTCGTCTATTTTCATCGTATGGCGCCTGGTGTCGTTTCCGAATATCTGATGAGGGCCTTACACATAACCGGTACCCAGCTCGGCACCCTGTCAGCCATTTATTTTTTCGTCTACGCCTGTATGCAGATTCCCTCAGGAGTCATTGCCGACACCCTTGGTACCAGGACTTCAATCATCAGCGGCAATCTGGTTGCCGGCGCAGGTTCTATTGTCTTTGGCATGGCTGGCAGTTTTGCGATGGCCTGTGCGGGTCGTTTCCTGGTTGGTCTTGGTGTTTCCGTGGTCTTTATCGCCATCATGAAGAGTAATTCAGTGTGGTTTTCCGAAAGAGTCTTTGGGTTTATGAGCGGCCTCACCCTGCTCATCGGCAACCTCGGCTCCGTGCTGGCGGCGGCACCGCTGTCCGCCCTGCTGACCATATTTTCCTGGCGCATTGTCTTTATAGCAATAGGCTGTCTCTCTCTTTTTCTGGCACTGCTTGGTTTTCTGATTGTCAGAAACCGACCTGAAGACCTGGGGTATGGTGCCCCTGATTTTCAGGAACCGACACAGCGCACGGCTCTCCACTCCAGCTGGCTGAAAAACCTTGCCTCGGTTCTCTCTGTTCTTCGTCTCTGGCCAGGATTCTGGGTGCAGTTCGGCATGATCGGAGGACTCTATTCTTTTATGGGCCTTTGGGGGATTCCGTACCTGAAGGACGTGCATGGAATGGACAGAGCGTATGCGGCGAGTCATATGACGGCCATGCTGCTCTCTTTTGCTTTTGGCGCTCTGTTTTTTGGCTGGTTTTCCGATCGGATCGGCAGGCGTAAACCAATCCTCATCGCCTGCGTTCTTGGCTATACCCTTTCCTGGATACTCCTGATGTATGCACCCTGGTCACCCGGAACCTCCGGCTTTCTTCTTTTTGGGGGAATGGGTTTTGCCGGCTCGGGCTTTGTCCTCACCTTTGCCGCGGCAAAAGAAATCATTCATCCCAACCTCTCGGGTATGGCGGTAAGTGTGGTCAATTCCGGCTGTTTTATCGGCACAGCGCTCATGCAGCCGCTTTTTGGCTACATCGCTGATTTATCCTGGGATGGTACCATGGCAAATGGTATCCGTATCTATTCCCAGACCGAGTACTCCCATGGTTTTCTACTGATGCTCTTCTTTGCCGCTATCGCTGTTGCCGGCTCTTGCAGAGTGCGCGAAACCTATTGCCGCAATGTTTTTACTGTACAGAATAAGTCATGACCAGCTCGTAAAAACCGCAGGCATATAATTGATATCGGAGTCTACGCTTACCTCCGAGGATTAAATTTTGAGAACAACGAAGAGTTAGGGAAAAATGGCCGTTTCAGGATGGAAACTAAGTAATAAAAGAGTGGTGCATTAGTTTGCCCCCAGCTCAATTGCTATCCTGCGGCTCAGAACGCGCCGTGATTATATCCCAGAGCAGAGGGATGATGATAATTGTCAGAAAGGTGGCAGTACACAGCCCGGTAACAAAGGTCATCGCCATACTCCCCCAGATCACCGAAAACTCAGGAATGCCAAGCGCCATTGGCAGAAGACCGAGAGTGGTGGTCAGGGTGGTCAGCAGTATCGGACGCAGCCGGGTGTGCGTTGCCTGCAGCAGGGCATCACGTCTTTTGAGCCCTCTGGCATAGCATTTATTGATAAACTCAACGAGCACCAGGGAATCATTGACCACCACCCCGGTTACTCCTAATACTGCGACACAACTGTTGATCGTAAAGATTGTTCTGGAAAAAACCGTCCCCAGGATGACGCCGGTAAGGGCAAAGATTACGGCTGCAATGACGATCAGTGGCTGGAAATATGACTTAAACTGGGCGGCAAGTATGAGATACACGGCAATAATGGCAATGACAAAAGCATAGGCGAGCGAAAGAAATGATTTCTGGGTTGATTCATGTTCTCCGGCAAAGATAAGCGAAGCCCCGGAATATTTCGCCCGGATACCAGCATAATATGTGTCTACTTTATGTACCACAACCGGGCTGGTAATCGGTGCCCCGGCCTTTAAATTGGCGGTAAAAGTTATCGCCCGCTGTCTTTGGAACCGGTTAAGATAGCCGGGCTCCAGGTTGAAAACAGGTCGGCAGAGATCACCAAGGCGAATGGCTCCCGCAGGAGAATGCACAATCTCCATATCCATGGCCGAAAACATGGTCTTGTCATGATCGTTATCTACTTTCAACCTGATATCGATGGACTCTTCGACACGCTTCATCTCGCCGATTATTTGGCCGTCCATCGCCGATGCCGCAAGGGCGGCAATTTCCTCCACAGTCAATCCGTATTCCGCCGCCCTCTCTTTATCGACGTGTATACGAAAAACCCTGGCATCGCTGCCCTGATCGTCTTGCAGATCGACCAACCATGGAGAGATGGTGTTGTCATTGCGCAGGAAGCGTCCGATATCTGCAGCGAGTGCGGCGACATTTTTCTCATCCTGTCCCAGAACCCTGATATTTAAATCCTCACCGGAAGGAGGACCATCTTTCTCGGGACGAACAGTCAGAGAAAAGCCTTCGGGCAGGATCGGTTTGACTTTTTGTCGTACTGCTTCAAGATGGGCGATCACATCGTTTTTCGGATAGTCAGCAAAACGCCTTGCAGCAGTAGACGGCAGGGTTACTGCCACGTAGCCAAGATTGCGGCCATATTGCGGACTGAAATCTTCGTTGATATAGTAGCCGGCATAGCCAAGGGCGGATTCAACCTGCCCAAGGCCGTCAGTAGCAAGACGAGCGGCAACTTTTTTTACCAGCGCATTGGTTTCTTGCAGGGAAGTCCCTTGAGGTCCAGTAATCTCGACGTAATAAAGAGAATATTTATCCGGAAAAAATTTGATGCGTACCAGGCTTGTTTTACCCTGGATCGAACCGACAAATATGGCCATTGCCCCAACAAAAATTACGGCTAGCAACACCAGGCAGCTCACACGAAAACGGAGCACCAGTAAAATCAGGGAAGTAAACAGCCGCCGGATAATACTCATGATCAGCCCTTCTTCCGGCAGGGCAAAGGTGGTCGGCTGGGAAGACAGAGCTGCAGTTGCAACAGTTCTTCGCCGGGGACCGAAATCAAGATAATGACAGGGAAGAATAACCAGACACTCAAACAACGACGCAACCAGGGCAAAGGCAATCGTTTTGGGGATTATGGCAAAAAAATCACCGACCATTCCGGTCATAATCAGCATGGGTAGAAAAGCGACAATCGTCGTGGCTGTCGCAGCAACAACCGGCAGAAAAACCTCGGCAGTACCGTCCACTATAGATTCAAGTAGAGGCTTGCCGGTCTGATAGTGGCGATACATGTTTTCCACCACGACAATGGCATCATCGACGATAATTCCCGAGACCAGTACAAAGGCAAAGAGCGACACCTCATTTATTGAATTGCCGGTCATATACATCAGCACCAGGGTAACCAGAAAGGAAAAAGGTATACCTATGGTAATAAGCGCGGCATTTCTAAAGCCCATAAACAACCAAATAATGGTGCAAACCAGGAGGATACCGAGCAGCAGATTGACGCCAAGTACCCTGATGGAATCTTCAATTTTCGTGCTGGAATCCTGCGTAGCGGCAAGAGACACACCAAGATCGGCATAGGCAGGCTGCACCTCGCGCAATATCTTTCTGACTTTTTCGGCAATAAAAAGGGCATTGCTGTCCTTATGCTTTAAGATTTCCAGGGTGACACAATCCTCGCCATTGAGAGATGTCATGAGGAAGGGGTCCTGATAGGAAAAATACGCTGCCTCGACAAGATCCTGCAGACGAACAAAGGAACCATCACCATCCCGGCGCATGATGGCTGCCAGCAGATCCTTTCTACTGCTGAACTGTTCATCAACCCTGACAACGAACTCCCCCTTTGTTGTAGCCGCATAGCCGGCGGGAAAACTCACATTGCTCTTGTGCAGTACGGCGGCGACATCAGGAAAAGTCATACCGTAGGTACGCAGTTTGTCCCGGGACAAAATCAGGTGAAACTCCCGGGTGTGATCACCGGAAACCATTACCTCTTTCACACCATCTATCTGGGCAAGAGGGATTTTCACCGTCTCGGCAATCTCCGTCAGGGTGGCATTGCTATGCGCGCCGGCAACATTGACACTTATGGTGGGAAACCAGTCATTGACGTCGAGAAAATTAAAGACCGGAGGTTCGGCCCTGTCCGGCAGATCGCCGACAATAGACAGTACCTTCAGGCGGACATCATCAAATCGTTTTTCATAATCACTGTCGTCGACAAATTTGATGACAATATTCGAGCGTTCGCCATAGCTTACGGAACGGATATATTCAACCTCTTCCAGATCTTCAAGACCCTTTTCGATCTCGGTGGTAACCAGAGTTTCAACATCCTTGGCGGAGGCTCCCGGCAAAAAAGTATTGATATACATTTTGCCGAACTGGATATTGGGATAGCGCTCTACCGGCATGCGCAAAAGGGTAAAAGCACCAACGACCATGAGCAAAACAAAAAGAAGGTTCAGGACAACCTTCTGCTTGAGGGTAAAAAGAACAAATTGTTGCATTATTCTAAAATATTCCCTTTAACAATATGTTGCCTCATATTTGTGCTGAGGCGAATCGCAGCGTTTTTTTCAACAGCATAGTTCCTCCCCCCTGCGAAACGATTGTTTTTGCATCGTCGACGTCAAGTACATATGCCCCGCTCAGTTGAGTAATTCCGGTGCCGGCAAAGGCTTCGGGACATATCGGCGTCGAGGGACCGAGCATTACCGCAGCCCGATGCCCGGTCAATGCAGCAAGCAATCCCCCGATACTATTGTTGATTATGCTGGTGGAGGTGATGATTGCCACATCGCATGCAGAAAGAGCCTTCATCCCTGGCCCTACAGCGATTACACCGGGTTTTTCACCGTCCAACTCGACAATAGTCAATTGACAACCGCTCGCCTTAATTCTGCCAATAAGTGGAGCAAAATAACCCACCATGACCACCTGATCGGTGTTTTTTAGCCTGAGCAGAGAAATAGACTCTTCCTCGCGCAGCTCTCGCTCGACTTTGCTGTTCAAGGCATTAAACGTTGCCAGACCAATTGCCCTTTCCAAGTAAATGTCACTATCCAGCCAGGCAAGCAGTTCGCCTGCATCCATACCGACCAGGCTTCCAGCCCGGCGAAGATGGGTGCAGGACCCGGATTGTATCTTATTCGGGGTCCAGGCTAAACCGGCACTGCCGTCGTTTATTTCCACAATGGTATAGCCGAGTCCCAGGCGCACATCAGCTATAGTACATCTTTTGCAGAGTGGTGTTGCCGTCTTGATGAGGTTTGCCGCGATGTTCATTTTTATCTCCCATATTGGTCGATAGTAAACCAACCAGTTTGCTTCGGTTTGTTTAAAGATACAGCAAGGTACTCTTAACTTCTTTTACCACGTTCTCATTTAAGTCAGAAAACGACAGGCAGGGTTACGTGGACCTTTTCATAACATTTTCCTCTTCTTCACTTGCACACAGATTACTTGAGCAAGTATCGAGACAGAATCAATTTTTGGTAGAAGAGTCGCGATTACTAAAAGAGTCGGGGCTCACAATGAATTGATCACCCGGCATGAATGCACTGCTATTGACAATTGCGTCATTGCCGTCCTCAGTCATTCCAAGGAGGAGTATTTTACGCTGTTCCCCATCCGGGGCAACCAGCCAGTGCGCATCATAACGGCTGACAAGAGCGGTTGCGGCAATGAGGAAGGAATTCTGTTCTGTTTTTCCCCCTATGATCAGGTGAGCACGAACACCTCCCCGCAGGGCAGGACGGGTAGCCACCTCTTGCTGACCAATGCGCAAATCTACGGCTATTTTCCTGCTCTTTTCATCAAAATCCGGGGCAATCCGGTATATCTCAGCCTCGACCTCATCGCCCAGATCGGGCAGAAGAACAGTCAGCCTGGCCATATCACGCAATAAAACCAGTTCTTCATAGGTAACAAGAAAAGGGATGCACAGACTCTGGAAATTACCCAGCTTGAGAATTGGTTCCCCCTGGCGCACATATTCGCCGGGTTCGACAGAGCGTTTTATGACCGACCAGCCAACCGGAGCGCGCAGGGTATGTCTCTGCAACTGTTCCGTTAAATTTTCCTGTTCGTTTTTTAAATTTTCCAGGGCAAGTTCGAGTATCCCGGCACTCAACACAGTTTCGTCGTATGTTGCCTGGGCGGTAGATTGTTTATCGATCAGGTTTTTGAATCGGGCCAGATTTTTTTTCGCCAGGAGAAGCTGGAGTTCCGTCTGCTGCTGGGCGATTTTGTTTTTCTGCAGGGCAAGCCTGACAAAAGTAACATCAATCTCGGCCACCACGCCACCGGCGCCGACCACATCCCCCACATCATACGGCACGGTCGTGTATGTACCGCTCACTTCCGCCGCTATAGTCAGCTCCTGGAGCGGTCGGGTAAAGCCGGTAAAGATGATCTGCCGGGTATAAGGACGAAGCGTGGCCAGCTCTTTCGCCCAAGTAAAAGAAGAAATACCGAAAAAGAAAAGAAACAGACACATCGCGCCAACCATTGCATTTGGCCTCTTTTCCGGTGCGGATTTATGGCGAGGGAAGATCTCTATTATGCAATGATTCATAGTAAAAAGCACAATCAGGTACGCACAATTCTATCGCGTTTGGGAAATTTAATACCATTATCCGGTAGTCGCTGCAGCTTAAGAGCCACCGGGAAGGGTTTGACCTGCCATATTTTCCGGCAATACTCGGCAATGGAGCGATCCGAAGAAAACTTACCCATGCGACTGACATTAAGGATGGCCATTCTGGTCCACCGTTCCGGCTCCTGGAAGACCTCGCCCACCTGCTGCTGACATTCGATGTAGGACTGGTAATCGGCGAGCACCATATACGGATCATCATAGAGCAGGGAATCGACAACAGGCCGGAACAGTTCACGATCGCCATGGGAAAAATGGCCGGTGGCAATCAGGTTTATGGCAGCTTTCAGCTCCTCGTTCTGGTTATAGATTACCCGCGGATCGTAGCCGGCTGCTTTTTGGGCCGCTACTTCCTGCACGTTCATACCAAACAGAAAGAAATTTTCCGGCCCGACCTCTTCACGGATCTCCACATTGGCTCCGTCCAGGGTGCCGATGGTCAAGGCACCATTCATGGAAAACTTCATATTACCGGTGCCGGATGCTTCCTTACCGGCCAGGGAAATCTGTTCGCTCAGATCGGCCATGGGATAAACGAGATGGCCGATCTGCACATTGAAGTTGGGGATAAACAGGACCTGCAGACGATCGTTAACATCGGGATCGCCATTGACCACCTCAGCCACCGAGTTGATCAGTTTTATAATAAGTTTCGCCATGGCATAGCCCGGCGCAGCCTTGCCGCCAAAGACGAAAAAACGGGGCGGGGCAGCAAGACCGGGATTGTTTTTCAGCCGGTTATACAAGGTGACGATATGCAGCAGATTGAGGAGCTGGCGTTTATACTCGTGAATCCGTTTAACCTGGACGTCAAAGAGTGCATCTGGATTAAAGCGCACATCCTGATGGCAGGTAAAGATGGTGCAGATGTCCTGCTTGTTTTCGAACTTAACCTGCCGCCATTGCTCACAAAACGCCGGGTCGTCGACAAGCGGCTCCAGCGCTCGGAGCTTGTTCAGATCAGTAATCCATTCCTCACCGATGGCAGAGCTGATCAATTCCGTCAGGCGCGGATTACTGACCACCATCCAACGGCGTGGCGTGACCCCGTTCGTGATGTTGATCAACTTGTCCGGCCACAATCGATGAAAATCGGCCAGGGTGTGCTCCTTGAGCAGCCTGGTGTGCAGTTCGGCTACGCCGTTTATTGTATGGCAGCCGACACAGGCGAGGTTGGCCATGCGGATAGAGCGTTCCCCTGATTCATCGATGATCGACATGCGTCGCACCACATCCTCATCTCCGGGGTACTCGAGACGGACCAGATCGAGAAACCGGCTGTTGATTTCATAAATGATTTCCAGGTGCCGGGGCAGCAGCCGGCCCAGCATCGCCACCGGCCATTTTTCCAGGGCCTCGGGGAGGAGAGTATGGTTGGTATAGGCGAAAGTGTGCGTGACTATATCCCACGCCCGGTCCCAGTCATAGTGGTGGATATCGACCAAAAGCCGCATAAACTCGGGCACGGCGATAGCCGGGTGGGTATCGTTTAATTGGACGGCGAAATTGTCGGGAAAATTGTCCAGGCTTTCATACTGAAACAGGTGGATACGGATCATATCCTGCATCGAGCAGGAGACGAAGAAATACTGCTGCCGCAGGCGAAGTACCTTGCCCTTGAACTGGTCGTCATTGGGATAGAGGACTTTGGTGATGTTCTCAGCGAGCATCTTCTCATGCACCGCCCCAAAATAATCGCCGGTATTAAATTCGGCAAAGTCAAAGCTCTTTGGCGCCTCAGCACTCCACAACCTGAGCAAATTGACCGTGTTGACCCGGTAACCGGGGATCGGTGTATCGTAGGGAATACCCTTGACCAATCGTCCCTGAACCCAACGGACCCGTACATTGCCCTGGTCGTCGGTGTAGCGTTCGGTGTGCCCGCCGGAACCGACTTCCACAGCCATATCCGCTTTTTTAAACTCCCAGGGGTTACCAGGCTGCAGCCAGCGATCGCTCAGTTCCTTCTGCCAGCCGTTCTCAAAGTCCTGATCGAACATACCGAACTCATAACGGATACCATAGCCGATGGCGGGAATCTCCAGACTGGACAATGAATCCAGATAACAGGCCGCAAGCCTGCCCAGGCCGCCGTTGCCCAGGCCCGGTTCCTCTTCATGGTCGATGATTTGCTGCAGGTCAAGCCCGGATTCCGCCGCCGCCTGGGCTATTTGATCATACATGCCCAGATTGATCAGATTATTGTGCAGATGGGGACCCATCAAAAACTCGGCGGACAGGTAACTGACTATCTTGCAGTCCTTTTCCTGAAGCGCCCGAATTGTGTTGATAAACAGCTGCTGCATGCGGTCCCGCACCGTATAGCTCACCGCAAGATAGTAATCGTTCAGCGATGCGTTCTGCGTCCATACTCCCTGCTGGTAGAAGAGCTTATAGGCAAAGCCGCGTTTGAGCTTTTCTATGGTCTTGCGATCGTTTGTCTGGTTTTTGACACTGCTTGCATTTGCTTCGGTCATAGCGTCCTCCAGAATACGGTAGAAATTATTTGCTGATTTTGTAAGCGATCACCAGCACCGAATCTGTTGTATCATTGGCTGTAATATTCCTGTGACGAACTATAAACGTACTGCGCAAAATAGCCAACCTCCAAACAGTCCATTAAAAATGAATATATGGCAGTTGGCTATGACAATGATCGTAGCTGAATTTTCACTCAAACTTCATCCGTCCTTCATATTCATGGTGTATTCTCTTCATAATCTTTCCAGAAACGAAAAACTGATTGTAATTTTTTTCCGTTTCCATGTAGGCCAGCAAAATATCACAACTTTTAACCACCCTCACCGTATCCCTTGAAAACAATGCATATCAGTGACCATCTCCGACAAAGGCATCATCCGGTTTATTATCGTTTTCCGGGTGCGTCCTGCCCAACACCATAAACAAGAAATAACACAGGCATCATGTTGAAACAAAAAATTGCCGAAAACTGGCAATGGGCGGGGTTGTGTCTGGCCTTCATGCTCTCGACCATTTATGCAAGACCACTCATTAGAAAATAGTTTGCTTGATCAACAGACTAAGAATGTGTCAATAACCAGATGACCGTAGATACTGCCACCTTCCTCCAATTCATCAAGTACGCTCTAGCGGGTGCATTTGCTACACTCACGCATATCATCATCTTTCACCTGATAGCCTGGAAAATTTTCCCGGCGCTCCAGGAAAATGACCATGCCGTACGGTTTTTTAATCTGTCCATCAGACCGATACATGACGCCACCCGGGCACGCAACTCGATGATCGACAACGGCATCGCCTTTCTCGTATCGAATATGGTGGCGTATATCACCAATATTCTCTGGGTCTTTCAGGCTGGAAAGTATAATTTTGCTATCGAAATTCTTCTTTTTTATGCAGTCTCCGGCGTCAGTGTCCTGCTTGGCACCATACTGATGGGTGTTCTTATCAAACGCTTCGGCCTCCTCACCACCTATGCCTTTTGTGCCAATATATTTTCAGCGGTAATGATTAACTATGTCATGCGTAAATTCTTTATCTTCTCCGGATAACATCGCTTTCCGCCCCAATAGTGCTCATTAAAATAGGTTGTCGATTTTCTGGCTTTGTTCACCACAGAATTTTTCTAAAAAAAGTTCGACCTCACTGATCCTTCATCTTGCTCTGGTACTCTAGAGATTGTGGTGATTTACAATTTTTTGAAACGGCTGGTCAAAATGTATCTAGGGAGCAGAATATGAAACAATTTTCCATCATCATTCCGACGATGAATGAAGCAAGCAATATTCTGTTGTTATTGCGTCATATTTCCAAGGTATTCGAGTCGTCGGTTATGCGGCCTGAGGTGCTCGTTGTCGATGACGGTTCCATTGACGGGACGCGGCAGTTGGTGACCGATTATCACGGAGACCTGGACGTTCGGCTGATCTGTCGAAATTCTGCGCGTGGTCTGGCGGGAGCGGTTGTCACAGGGGCACAGCAGGCTTCCCATGAACATATAGTCGTCATGGATGCCGACCTGAGTCATCCACCGGAAATGATTCCCGCATTGATCGAGCCTCTCTTAGCGGGCACCCATGACATGGTCATCGGCAGCCGATATATTGCCGGCGGCGACACCCCCGACTGGCCTATTACCCGCCGCCTAGGCTCGCAACTTGCCTCGATACCGGCCCGCATGCTCAGCTCGGTCAGGGACCCACTCTCTGGATTTTTCTCCATTGGCCGTAAATGGCTCATCAATAAACAGGAAAATATAGCCGGATTCAAGATAGCTCTCGAAATCCTGGCGGAACAAAAAGATTCTTTTAAGGTCCTTGAAGTGCCCATTTCTTTCCGGGACAGGTTGCACGGCAGTTCAAAAATGAATTGCTCCGTCTTCAAGGAATATCTTTATCAACTTGTCAGGCTCTCGGCGACGCATCATATTGTCAGGGTAATGCCCATGCTCTTCATGCTGGGGCTGACAGCCGGCTTGCTCGACTATGCTTTGTTCAGTTCTCTCATGCATTGGGGCCGGCCAATGGAAACAAGCCACATGCTCAGCCTTTTAGGTGCAGTACATGTGTGCTACCCTCTCTCCTTGTTGTTACGCTGGAGAAAACCGGGTAATTCTCAGCTGGGAGACTATATTCGTTTTCTCACTGCTGTCCCGCTTGGACTTTTTATCCGGGGAGGGATACTCGCCTTTCCGGTCCTGTCAAACGGAACATCCCCCTTTCTTCTCGCCGGCGCTGTCATCATAACATCTTTTTTTATCTGGTTGGCGGCGATTATCTGTGTTCGCCTTGAAGTCTTTCGCTTTCGTTCAATGAACTGGAAAATATTCGGCACCCTGCTCATTGGCTATACCGTCCTGCTCCGCCTGGTCTATCTGGGCAACATTGAGCTTATCCAAGAGGAGGCATATTACTGGAATTATTCCCGGCATATGGCCGCGGGCTATCTCGACCATCCCCCTGTTATCGCTTTGCTGATAGGACTTGGCACTGAGATATTCGGCAATAATGAATTCGGCGTCCGCATCGGGGCTTTTATGTGCTGGTTTGTTACCTCCTTTTTCACATACAAGCTGACCAGAAAAATATTCAACAGCGATACTGCTTTCAGGGCTGTGATTCTTGTTGCCTCCCTGCCAATATTTTTTGGCGCCGCCCTGGTCAATACCCCCGATGCACCGCTTATTGCCTGCTGGTCAGGTGCGCTCTATTTCTTGTATCGGGCCCTTGTCGAGCAAGAATCTCGCGCCTGGTATTGGGCCGGCATCAGCCTGGGGATTGGCCTTGCCTCCAAATACACCATCGCATTTCTCGGTCCGGCGGTTATTTTCTATATGCTCGCAGATTCTTCGGCTAGAAAATGGTTCTTCAAGCCGCAACCTTATGTTGCCGCCTTGCTGGCAATGGCCGTTTTTTCCCCGGTTATCTGGTGGAATTATGAACATCACTGGGCATCTTTTCTCTTCCAAAGCCAGGGGAGAGTCCAGGATGTCTCTAAATTTTCCACCCATTTGCTGCTGCTCAGCGCGCTGATATTACTGACGCCTACCGGTTTTCTGAGCGCGGTTACCAGTATGCTGCCACGATTTGCCGGTAAAACCAGCACCACCCATGCCGGTGACGCCACATATTCCAGGGGATATTTTTTCTGCCTGACCATGGCTCTTGTTCCTTTAAGTATCTTTATCCTATTCAGTCTGACCAAGGAGGTAAAACTGAACTGGACCGGCCCGCTATGGCTGGCGACCCTGCCGTTTATCGCCTACAGCATGGCCCAACACACAGGCAAGATACAACAGCGAATGGCCCGCCTCTGGCCGGGAACACTTGTGGCCGCAATGATTGCATACGGGGTGCTGCTGCATTATTGCACCTTTGGCCTGCCGCAAACCTCTTTTGCCAAGAATGTTTTCCTCTATGGCTGGGACGATCTGGCCAGCCAGGTGGATACTCTTGCCCACAGCTCAACCAGGCCTCTTCTCGTCGTGGGCATGGATAAATACAGAATAGCCAGCGGACTCGCCTTTTATCGCGACAAAATGAATCTTCCCGGACAAGAGACAGCAGAGCTCAATGAGACAACCGGACGCCAGTTGTTCGGTGATGATGCCCTTATGTACAATTACTGGTGCCCGCCATTACAGGCAGTGGCACGGGATATTTTAATGATCGCCGAAGACAGGAAACAATTGGATTCTACCGGTTTACTCAATCACTACCAGCAGCTGGGGCAGATTAAAGAAATCAATATTAAAAAGAGAGGGGAAAATGCCGGCCACTTTTTTTACCGTAAACTTACCGCGTATAGGACCAACGCACATGCAGACATTGCCGGTCTTGCCATGCCCGCTACCACCCATCAGTCTGATATTAATTAGTTCGTGTCTGTCTATAAGTAGTGGTTGACATCTTGTTACTCTATTTTATAGATAGGCATAGTAATTAGTTGATCTAAGGCAAATTTCCATGTCTGGCTTCAATTGTTGGCGGGTCTATCCCGTCAACTTTTAGTTTTTCATAGATTATATCATTAGTTTTTTCAGAGACATACAGTAAATTTGTCCGACAAAGAATTCAATACCTAAAAGGCATGATCTTTTATTGATAAAAGGATGAAGAACAATGATTATTTATGACTACTGCGTGGTTGAGAAAAATAGCTAAAGGATATGCCAGTTGCTCCATGCGGCACAATCAATTTTTCCTGAAATTTTCGTTCAGCCTCCCACGGTGGGTAAACTCGATATCCCGAAGAATATATTATCTTCCGCTGTAATACGGTTCCGGTTGGGTCAAGAAACAGAATGAATACATTTAGCCAATCAACACCTCCTCTATAATAGACGGTTCCTGTCAAATTCAACGTGTCACCAGTGAGGCTATAATTGTAAAGTAATGTTAATTCCCCGTCTTTATAAGTGCCCTGGTTACTTTTCTGCTCACTAACGAGTAACCGATTGTCAATGGATGCGACCTGACCCATATTGCCACATCCATAAAATCCAAGAGATAGCAAGATAGCCAGGCAAAATAGAGCTACTTTCCCAACAGAAATCATAATGCCATTTTTCATATTACCCTCCCTGCAAAATTATTTTCATTCACTCCACAAAGATAAGCAGATGAGCCAAAAAAACAAGCCACCTATGCGGACGTTTTCCATATACATAAGCAGTCATATCAGCACGGAACCGTTTCCTCGGCCTAGTGCAAATACTTTTCGAGACTGCTGCAAAACATAAAGAGGCGACTACGCTTACATTTCGTGATTATTGTGATATCCTAACGAATTTAAATTCATAACTGGGTCAATTTGCATACTTACAACGGAAACTTTTTTTAATCGTTCACCGGAACGCAGTAGGTGCGCGCATAACCCGAATCAGTAATCGTTCAATCAGGGCTCCAGGTTCGTTCAAGCAGGCCTCCGAGCTATAGTTGGCTATGTGAGGGGGCCTGATCGGACGAAAATGGGGTGCTGGTGAACGGTTACACTTTTTTAACCACATGTTTTTTTGTATCAGGAGTGCATCATGCAGCAACCCTTTAACACCAAACCAGGTCAACGCTTGTCGATATGTGTTGGCGTCCTCATTTTTCTTCTCGGCGGTTGTGCGAGTTATGAACCTAACCCCCTGAGCAATAGCGTCAATCTCGCCCCCTCTGTCGATGCACTTATATCACGCGGGAGTGCTGCCGCGATCAATTCGGCAGATGGACTGAATCCTGCTGAAGTGGCTGACCTCGCCATACGCAACAACCCGGATCTTAAAGCGCAGCGTAAACGGCTGGGAGTGGCCCATGTGCAACTCTATGCGGCCGGTCTCCTGCCCGATCCCCAGCTGTCTGCCAATCTTGACGTTCCCACGGGAAGCGTGCCGGGAGTGGTCAATGCCTTTGGCATTGGCCTCAGTTACGACATCATCCCTCTGATTAACCGCAGTGCACGCATCGAAAGCGAGGACAAGGCTGTACAGCAGGTCACCCTGGACCTGTTGTGGCAGGAATGGCAGGTGAGCCAGCAGGCGCGGTCCCTGACTGTGCGCCTGGCCGGCCAACGCCGGCAGATGGACCTGTTGCGCAAAATGCATGCTCTTTACCTGCAGCGCTACCGTCAATCAAGCAAAGCCCTGGCGCAGGGCGACCTTACTCTCGATGTTGCCGGTACCGACCTGACCGCTCTTCTTGATATCCTCAGCCAAATCAACCAGCTGACACAAACCGACAACGACGACGCCCACGCGCTGCATCTGCTGCTCGGCCTGGCTCCGGAAGCTCCTCTGCAGGTCCATCTGCCCCCCATGCCGCCTCTGCCGGATCCGCAAACCCTGCACCGGCAGATGAAAGAGTTGCCGCTGCGGCGGCCAGACCTCCTGGCACTGCAGGCCGGCTATCACAGCCAGGAGGCCAAGGTACGCGCGGCTATTTTGTCGCAATTTCCATCGATCAGCATCGGTATCAGTCGCGTGCGCGATACCGGAAACCTCTACACCGATGGATTTTCCATCGGTCTGAATCTCCCCCTTTTTTCAGGCAACAGGGGAGCAATCGCCGTCGAGCGCGCAACCCGCGAACAACTTCTTGAGGAATACCAGGCGCGTCTCGATCAGGCCGAGGTGGATGTCGACAGGTTGATCCATCTGCAGGGCATTATCACCTTGCAGCAACAACAGCTCGATACGTACCTCCCCACTCTGGAAAAACTGGTCGACCGCGGGCGCGAACCTTTTCGGCGGGGTGATATCGATGCGTTGACCTTCCTGAATATGGAAACGACCTGGATACGGAAACGTCAGGAAAAGATCAGCCTGGATCAGGCCCAGAGGGAAAATCTCATCGCCCTGCAGACCGTGCTTGCCATGCCCGGAGACAGCGGACCAGGACAGGTTGATGTCCCAGCGGAGGAGGAACCATAATGCGGAAAACCATCAGCACGCTCATAATCATACTGGCCTTGGCCGGATCTATAGCGCAGGCGGAGGAACCTTCGGTTCTGATTCAGAAGGCCACGGTTGTGCAGCAGAATATCAAGGAAACTCTGACCGTGTATGGCCAGGTCTGGGCCGATCCCGATGCAATGCTGACCATTTCCCTATCGCATAGCGGGTTGATTACCCGTCTGGCCGTGCGTCTCGGTCAGCGGATAAAACGCGGCGATGCGTTGTTCGAACTCGCCGCTTCACCGGCTGCTCATATGCAATACCTGCAGGCTCAAACTGCGGTGAACTACGCCCAGGGGGAATTGGTCCGTCAGCAGCGCCTGCTCAAGGAACAGCTGACCGTCAATGCCCAGGTGGATGCCGCCCGTAGGGCCCTGGAGGATGCCAAGTCCGGCCTGCAGGCGTTGGAAGCTCAGAAGCAGAATAAAACTATTGAAACTGTTGTGGCCCCCACCGACGGAATAGTCACCCAACTCCTTGTGAATCAGGGCGACCGGGTTCAGGCCGATACCGCGGCCCTGTCGATTGCCACCGGTAATCAATTGATCGTCCTGCTCGGCATCGAACCGGAAGATATCCAGTTTCTCCAGCCTGGAGCCCCGGTATTGGTCAGGTCAGTGTTCGTCCCGAACTATAAAGCGGAAAGTCATGTGCGGGAGGTTCATGCCATGATCAATCCCGCTACCCACCTGGTGGACGTGCTGGTCCCCATACCGGTTGACCAGACGGATCATCTGGTTCTTGGCAGCCGTATGGTTGCTGAAATTCAGCTCGATGCACATACTGGACTGGTCGTCCCACGCAGTGCGGTACTGCAGGATCAAGAGGGCAGTTTTGTCTATCGTATCGTTGCCGGCAAAGCGCAGCGTGTCGGCGTCTCCACAGGGGTGGAGAGTGCGCAATGGATAGAGATAACAGATGGTCTGAAGGCGGATGATGTCGTTGTCCGAACCGGCAACTACGAACTTGCCGATGGAATGTTGGTACGGGAGGGCAAGTAGATGGATATTGCCCACTGGGCGGCCGGCCATCGCCGCTCCATCCTCTCCCTGTTTTTCCTCTTTGCCGTGGCCGGGGTATTGACCGCCTTCCGCCTGCCGGTGGCGTTGTTTCCCCGCGTCGATTTCCCGCGGATTTCCATCACTGTGGATGCCGGCGATCGACCGGCCGAACAGATGGTCATCACGGTTACGCGGAGGATTGAGCAGGCGGCAAGGCCGCTGCCGGGGGTCAGCTCGATCCGGTCGACAAGTACCCGGGGCAGCGCCGAAATCTCGGTCAACTTTGCCTGGGGCAGCGACATGGGCGCGGCCCTGCTTCAGGTTGGCGCGGCAGTCAATCAGATCCTGCCCAACCTGCCGACAGGTACCACCTTCATGGTGCGTCGCATGGATCCGACCGTTTTCCCCATGGCCGCCTACAGCCTGACCTCCGATACCCTCTCGCAGGTGGCCCTGCGTGATGTCGGCGAACAGCAGCTGGTACCGCTGCTGTCGGCAATCGACGGGGTCGCCGAAGTGGGTGTCATGGGCGGCAAAACCCTGGAGTACCGGGTTGAAGTGGACCCCGTTAAACTGGATGCCTACGGCCTGGCCTTCACCGATGTAACCAGTGCACTCAGTGCGGCCAATGTACTGCAGGCGGTTGGCCGGATAGAGGATCACTATAAACTCTACCTCACCCTGTCGGACACCCGCATCCATAGCCTCAAAGACATTCGCAACACCATCCTGCGCAGCGGCGAGAATGGCCTGGTGCGCCTGGATGATATTGCACGGGTGTATGCATCCGAAACCCCCGAGTGGCTCAAGGTGTCGGCAGATGGCAAGCAAGCAGTGCTCGTCATGGTCTATCAGCAGGCCAACGCAAACACCGTGCAGATCGTCAAGGACGTACGAGCCCAGTTGGCCAGTTACCGCGACAAGCTGCCGAAGAAGATGAACATTGCCAACTGGTATGATCAGAGCCAGTTGGTTGTCGAATCCGCTGCCAGTGTTCGCGACGCCATCCTTATCGGCATTCTCCTGGCTGCCCTCGTCCTGTTCATCTTTTTGCGCAGCCTGAAGATTACGGTGGTAGCGATGATGACCGTTCCAGCGGCGCTGGCCACCTCCGTGCTCCTGCTGACTGTTCTGGGTGACAGTTTCAACATCATGACCCTGGGCGGTATGGCGGCGGCAGTAGCGCTTATTGTCGACGATGCCATTGTCATGATCGAACACATTGTCCGCCGTCTTCGTGAACATAAGGCACAGGGCAGTGTTCTTGTGTTGTCCATCCGAAAGGCAGCGATCGAGTTTACCAGGCCATTGGCCGGTTCCTCCTTGGCCACCGTTATCATTTTTGTCCCTCTGGCCTTTCTCACCGGGGTGACCGGCGCCTTTTTCAAGGCGCTGTCGCTGACCATGGCCAGCTCTCTGGTGGTGTCCTATCTGCTGGCCTGGTTGGCAATACCGCTGCTGGCCGAACATCTCCTTTCGCAAAAAGATGCACAAAGAGAAGATACCGGCCCGCTCTTTGTCCACATTCAACGAGGCTACCAGGGGCTGATGCGACGGTTGCTGCGCCATCCGGTGTTGATGCTTGCCGTGATCGTACCCTTTCTCGCCGTTTCTTTTATGGCCTACAAACAGGTTGGGTCCGGGTTCATACCCCACATGGACGAAGGTGGCTTTGTTCTTGATTTTTTGGCGCCGCCCGGCACATCACTGACCGAGACCGATCGCCTGGTGGGCCAGGTCGAAGGTATTCTCAAGGCTAATCCAGCGGTTGAGACCTACTCGAAACGCTCCGGCGGCGGGATGGGCGGCAGCTTGCACGAATCCAATGAGGGTGATTTCTTCGTCCGCCTCAAACCCATGCCACGACCACCTATCGACCAGGTTATGGATGAGATCCGCGGACAGATTGAACAGAAGGTGCCCGGCCTGCAGACTGACCTGATCCTGCTCATGGAGGACCTGATCGGCGACCTCACGGCTGTGCCGCAACCTATCGAGATAAAACTGTACGGCGATGACTTCAATGAACTGATGCAACTCGCCCCCCGGGTAGCCAAAGCCATCAAGGGTATTTCCGGGGTGGTTGAGGTGAAAGACGGCATCGTCCTGGCCGGTGACGCCCTCTCCGTCGTTGTTGACCGCGAAAAAGCAGCCCTGGAAGGGGTGGATCCCACCAGTGTAACCGAGCAGTTGCAAGCCTGGATGAGCGGTGTTATCACCACCCAGGTGCAGGAAGGAGTCAAGCTGGTCGGCGTACGGGTCTGGACCCCGGACCAGGTCCGCAGTCGTGCCAATGATCTCAAAAACATGCAGTTACGTGCGCCTGATGGTCATTTATTCCCGCTTGGAAGGATTGCACGTCTTGAGACGGTTATCGGCCAACCGCAGATCACCCGGGAAAACCTCAAGCGCATGATCGCGGTGACCGGTCGCATCAATGGTCGTGATATGGGGTCGACCATCCGCGACGTAAAACAGGCGCTTGCCCAGCAGGGCCTGATGCCCAAGACGGTCTACTACGAACTCGGCGGTTTGTACAAGCAGCAGCAGATCGCTTTTCGCGGGCTCATCGCGGTATTTGCCGCAGCCCTGGGCCTGGTCTTCCTCCTCCTGTTGTTTCTGTATGAGGAATTCGCGGCAGCCGTGGCGATCCTTGCCATGCCATTACTGGCGATGGGAATGGTATTCATCGGTCTGTGGCTTACCGGCATTGAACTCAACATCACTGCCATGATGGGAATGACAATGATCGTCGGTATTGTCACCGAGGTGTCGATCTTTTACTTCTCCGAGTACCGCGAACTGGTGCGCAACGGTCTCGACAAAAGCCAGGCGCTTGTCCAGGCCGGGGTCAACCGGTTGCGCCCGATTGTCATGACGACACTGGCAGCCATTTTTGCCCTGATGCCGCTTGCTTTCGCACTGGGGCAGGGATCACAGATGCAGCAACCCCTGGCGGTTGCCATCATCTCCGGCCTCCTGGTGCAGGTTCCCCTGGTCACCGTGGTGATGCCGCTGCTCTATAAGGCCCTGGCCCGTATCAAGGAGATTTAAGCGTTGAACCCTAATCATTCTGCCGATCAGCGTCATAGTATTTTTGCCACCCTCGTTGATAATCCTCTTTGAGATACCACTATGAATTTTGCAAAACTCTCTCCGAAAAGCCTGCAAGAACGGGTCGTTGTTTATATTCTGGTGCCGGTCTTTATCATCCTTGCCGCAGTCGGCACCATCGGCTATTTTTCGGTAAAAAACGTTCTCCTCAAGCAATGGGGGGAAACAGCGATCGCCAATCTTGAACGTACCGCCAACCATATAGACATGCAGTTGCGTCAACCAAAGTTTTTGCTCATGCTGCTGCAGGACAACATGAAAATTGACGACAACCGGGAAGATCAGGCTTTTATCATTGAGCGATTGCGGGCCATAGAGGGCGTGGTGCATGTTGATGCGGTGTGGCCAAAAACCAGAGATGCTACCTTTGAAAAATCGGACAAAGCCGGCCACGGTGGGCAACACCTGACTGTTTCTGAACCGATTTTGAGGATCAGGACGCAGGGAAAAACTTTTTCCCTGGTATCAGCGATGAGAGATGGGCAGGGCAATGTGGTTGGCAAAATAGAGGTTGTCCTGGCCTTTGATACCCTGCTCGCTCCAACCATGCAGGCCTCCTGGTGGAGCATCTACAAAGCCTACCTGGTGGATGAGCAGGGGAATATTCTCGTCAGTACCCTCAATGAAAAAAACAGCCCGGACGACGAGCACCCGGCGGCTGTCGGCACGACCGGCATACTTGACCGGGAAACCCGCACCGGCCTGGAAAAACTGGAAGGGAAAACCCTCGCCGCGCTCAGCGAAAAGGCTTCGGGGACCCTGTTTGGACCCGGCAGCCCGCCCGAGGAGATCAGCGGTTTCTACCACCTCGACGAGGCACCCTGGGCGATGGTAGTGATAGCGCCGGGTGAAAAAGTCCTTCAGCCGATCTTCCGCTTCCGCATCGCCTATTTGGTCTCTTCCGGACTCTGTATCGTAGTCATTATCTTGCTGATTCGTTCGATAATCTCTCCCACTACCAAGGCGATCCGGGAGGTGTCGCGGGCGGCCGGCAATCTGGCCCGAGGAGATTTTAGCGAGCCAATCCAGGGGGCATCCCGGGATGAGGTCGGCGAACTCATAAAAAACTTCAATACAATGATCATGCAGCTGCAGCGTGGCGTCCAGCTGCAAAAGGCAATGGATATCGCCAGGGAGGTGCAGCAGACCCTCTTGCCACAACAAAGCTATGCCGGCAATGGCATTACGGCTAGCGGCCTCAGTGTCTATTGCGACGAAACCGGCGGCGATTATTTTGACCTGATCGAGTCAGGGACAACTCCCGGAAGGTTCAATGTCGTTGTCGGTGACGTGGTCGGCCATGGCATAGGTGCCGCCCTCCTGATGGCCACGCTCAGGGGTATGCTGCGGGCCAGAATTGACCAGCCGGAGAGCCCTGCTGAGCTGATCTCCATCGTCAACCGGCAGCTCTGCCGGGACACGATACAATCGGGCAGCTTCTCCACCCTATTCTATCTTGCCGTTGATATGAACACGCGGGAACTGGAATGGATTCGGGCCGGGCATGATCCTGCGATTCTCTATGTACCTGCAACAGGACAGTTCACGGAGTTGAAGGGAAAGGGCCTGGTCCTGGGTGTCGATGCCGGCTATCGATATGAAACCAACAGCTTTGCCTTTCCTGTGGATAACCTGGTCGTTCTCCTTGGCAGCGATGGCGTCTGGGAGGCTGAAAACGAACAGGGTGAGCAGTTTGGCAAGAAAAGGGTACAGGAGATCATGACAACGCAGCACCACCTGCCGCCGGCTGTTCTTCTTCAGAGTATTGTTGAGTCTATTACCCGTTTCAGAGGAGATGTTCCCCAGGCGGACGACATCACCCTGGTCGCTCTCAGCATTGAGGGCGATCAAAAGGATGCCCCTGGCAAAAAAGGAGCATAAATACAAGCCGGATTAGCAACAGGTCCCCAATGCTCCATCCTCCTTGCCGGATGTGCAATCTGTTTTTCAACAAAGATCGACATTTACAAAAATGACAATTGCCAGTCAACGTTTCGGCAGGATGGACCAGCGGGTCCATGATGTTTTCCGACATGTTTGCCACGTGTTGATTTTTGCGAAGGACAGCAGGGTTACTCCCAGTGCCATTTTAAATATCGGAAGTCCTGCGGGGTGAAATCGTAGCTATGTTTTCATTGGGCCTATTATTGGAAGGAACAACTTATCTTAGAAAGAACTGAAGCTGGAGTTCAACAAAACGCATCTTAACCTTGGTGGCAAGTAACTCCCGATACGGTCAATTAATGTGAGCAGGCATGTGGATACGGTTAAATAATGTGGGCAGGTTTTGATTTATAGAGTCACTTAATGTGAGACGGAAAAATCGGATGAGTGCGAAAATTGGGATTTATAAGTGCCAGCATCTACAAGTAGTCGTTGTATCCTCTGTCAAAGACAACACAGGACCCTGGATGCAGTGTGAGTGCTCGAGCCCACTGCATTTCATGACTTTTGCCACTACTCAGGTTCATGATGGTTGGTAAATAGCCGTCAGTCTCCAGACCAAAATGCAATTTAATTGAAAATGCATTTTTATTATTTCGCCTTGTTCCGCACAAACCCCGTGAAAAATACTCCCCTTCCTGAACCCGTCCACATCACTAACAACAATCTCTTGAAGAAATGTATGGTAAATGGGCATTTCATCATAATCACCGATAAAGCTATCCAGCTTAAAACCGGCAAGCTCATGCGGGGCTTTGGCCGCTGGTGTTGAGGTAGCGGCAAAGGTAACCAATGCGAAAAAAAACAAACAGAAAAGAGTACAGCAAGAATCAATGGAAAACTTCATGTCGCATCTCCTTGGCACTGTAAATTTACCTATACTAGTAAGCGTTCACCAGCACCGAATCTGTTTTGTCATCGGTCATTAAACGTACCATAGTACAGTTAAATGACCTCTTTCGCACATCTCCGG